>Ga0208485_1000025_pt1 | contig 48819 bp, 41 predicted proteins | sample LakMenEpi27Jul12_FD_150707 | JGI IMG/M metagenome (GOLD analysis project Ga0208485, IMG submission 150707) | Freshwater microbial communities from Lake Mendota, WI - 17JUL2012 deep hole epilimnion (SPAdes) | ecosystem: Environmental > Aquatic > Freshwater > Lentic | place: Lake Mendota, Madison... | reverse complement strand
TCCCATGAGTTCAGCGGCATCTTCATCTTGGCGAATGGCCTCCCAAGCACGACCAGGGCGACGCACTGTTAGGCGGCGGATCATCCATATAGTTAGGAGGATCATGAGCATAACTACCCAGAAGAAGACCCGTTGATTCTTAAGTTCAAATTCCAAAGGTCCAAGATCTGGTGGCATTGGAATATTGGCAATTCCGTTAGGTCCTTTTGACCAACTCGAATTAAGCAAGATCAAACGGACTATCTCACCGAATCCAAGAGTTACGATAGCTAAATAATCACCGCGCAGACGAAGTGTTGGAATTCCAAGTAAGACACCGGCAATCATCGCTAATGCGATACCGATAGGCATAATTTCCCAGGTGCTTAAATTTGTGGTGGTACCTAAATACGCCATTGTGTAAGCGCCGATTGCGAAGAAAGCCACATAACCGAGGTCGAGCATGCCTGACTTGCCCACAACGATATTTAAGCCAAGTGACATGAGAACGAACATGCCAACTGGATAAACAAGAACCGCATCAAAGGAAGCAATTGGCGTAGCCAAAATGCTGCCACCCATAAATGGTAGGAGTCCTACTAGCAGGATCGAAGTCAAAACAATTGCTACCCGCATAGGGCGGCCGGCGTTTTCCCAGAGATTGGCACCGAAGTCACGCAGATTCCAGTAATTACGTATTTTCATAATTATGCCCTCGTCGTCTGAACTGCTTCGCCAAACAAACCATTTGGCTTAAAGAGGAGTACCAATACCAACACAATAAAGACGGTAACTGCTTTCCATTGCGTACCAAGGACCGCTGAAGCGTAAACCTCAAGCAAGCCTAGAAATAGGCCACCGTAGAAAGCGCCTCGAATGTTTCCGATTCCACCAAGTACGGCTGCGGTAAACGCTGCCATTCCCATAGTGAAACCAATATTAAATTTACTGTATTCAAATACCGTGATGTAGAAGAAGCCTGCCGCTCCCGTTGCTAAACCACCGACTAGGAAGGTAGTTGTGATTACTCGGTTTAAATTCACGCCCATCAACTTGGCAGCATCTTCGTTCATCGAGACTGCCCGAATTGCCTTGCCCATACGAGATAACTGAACGAACCGCTCGAGCAAGAAATAGATGAGGGCTGCGGCAAAAATTGTAACAACCGTGTCGAGGCGAATATTGGCACTCCATACTTCAGTCAAAATAATTTTCTCGAGCACACGTGGTGAACCCACTGGGCGAGAGTCTGTCAGCAATCGCATTAATTCTGAAAGCACAATTGAAATTCCAATTGCTGAAATCAAAGTTGCTAACCGGTTAGTTCCTCTTGCGCGCAAGCGACGGTAAGCAACATATTCCACAAAAATTGCAGTTAATCCGGCAATGGCCATTGACATTAATAGCTGGGTTACTAGAACCAGGGCTAACTTCGAACCAGTCGCAGGCGCCGATGTTTGGGTGTAACCAAAGATGTCGCGTGAGGTAATGATCGTTCCAAATGTGCCCCACATGAAGATTTCGGAATTTGCGAAGTTGATCATGCGAAGCACGCCATAAACCATGGTGTAGCCAAGGGAGACAAGAACATAAATAAAGCCCAAGGAAATTCCGGCCAAAGTTAGAGACCAGAATTGATCAATCAATACTTCAAACATTACTATCCTTCGCCTTTTTCTTGGGAGAAATATTGAGGTAGAAATTACAGAAGTGGTGGGTGTCTCGATCTCTTTTTCGAGAGATGACCAAGACACCCACCGACTTACCAAGCGTAAGTACTAAATACTTACTTGATGATTCCTGTATTGACTAGAACGCCATCTTTTGTGGTGAAACCAGCAAATAGTCCGTAAGAAATGTCGCCATTGCTATCGAACTTAATTGTGTTTCCACTCACGCTCTTGCCTTCGTAGGCCTTAACCCACGCCAACATAGCTTCGCGAGTTGTATTTCCAGCCTTGATACCTTCAAGAAGAATATTGGCAGCATCAAATGACTCAACTGAGTACACGCCTGATGAAACGCCCATCTTCTCTTGGAAATCAGCTTCAAGTTCTGCGCTGATTCCTGCGAATCCACCTACACCAGTAATGCGTGAACCTTCAGCTGCAGCACCTGCGAGCTTTGGGAACTCCTGGTTGAAGACTCCGTCGCCGCCAGCAAAAATTGCCTTTGAGCCTGAGTCACGAAGCTGCTTGATAAAGATTGCGGCAGCTGAGTAGTAGCCAGTGTAAATAACAACGTTTGCACCAGAAGTTTTAATCTTTGCAATTGTTGGGCTGTAATCGGTAGCAGTGTTAATAACTGAGTCTCCACCAACAAGTGTTGCTCCAGCTACTGTCTTCAAACCTGCTTCAACGTAACCGCGAAGAGGTACTGCATATGATGATTGGTCATCGAAAACAAATACCTTGGCATTTGCTACACCATCTGTAGCGTACTTAGCCAAAGCTGGACCCTGTAGATCATCTTTACCTACAACACGGTGGAAAACTGGTCCGCCGAAATCAGGTGATGTTGGATCTGTGATAGATACGCGAGTAGCTGATGGTGAAATCAAAGCTAATCCAGCATCCTTGTAGAATGGTAGTGACGCGATAGTTGCGCCTGAGTATGCAGGTCCAACAAGACCAATGATGCTCTCGTCAGAAGCTGTTCCTGGAGCAACTGTTGATGCAACAGCTGGATCTCCCTGATCATCTACTGAAACCACATTAATTGTGTAACCTGGATTTGCTTCCATAAATAACATGGCAGCGTACTTGACGGCATTTTGCTCATCAGTTCCAGTTGAAGCTTCTCCACCAGATAGTGGGCCTTGGTATGCAATCGAGAACGTATTTTCTGCGGCGTCATCTGATGATGAGCAACCGGTAAGCGTTAATGCTAGGGCTGTAGCGATAGCAAGTGAGATCTGTATTCTCTTCTTCATTTCGTACCTTTCCTATTTTGCCTATTATGAAACTATCCCGGGACGGGGAGGTGCTGAGCGTAACCGCAGGGGTGATAGTCGGACAACCCCAAAGGCCAAAATTCTCACGATTATTACGCTTGCTAAATTACGGCCATGTAACATTTCGAGGAGTTTTGTCCGTTTTTACTAATCGACTCGAAAGGATCGCAATTAACTGAGCCGACTATCTCTCGGGCACAGCGGCTGGCGAAATAACCGCTTCGGCGACCTCTTTCATGGTGATTCGGCGATCCATGGCAGCCCGTTGAATCCAAGAAAATGCTTCGGGTTCGGTCAGATTTAACGCCTTCATCAAAATACCTTTAGCGCGATCAATTACCTTGCGAGTCTCGAGTCGATCATGAAGATCTGCTACTTCATCGGCCAGTGAGCGCATTTGAGTATGCCGACTAATTGCAATTTCAATTGCCGGCACTAAATCAGAGATCGTAAATGGTTTAACGACGTAAGCCATAACACCGGCATCGCGTGCTCGATCAACTAACTCTCGCTGACTAAAAGCAGTCAACATAAGAACAGGTGCGATTGCGATGATTTTCTCTGCTGCCGAAATTCCATCAAGAATTGGCATCTGCACATCAAGAATCGCTAGATCAGGTTTATGTTCGTGAGCTAATTCAATTGCCTCTTGACCATTAGTCGCCTGAGCAATAACTTGATAGCCAGCTTCAGTAAGCATTTCGACTAAATCCATTCGGATTAAGGTCTCATCTTCGGCGACCAAAATGCGAGTGGCAGGTGAAGTTGAGCTCTTACTGCTGCTCTGTGAATTCATGTGCCTCGAGTCGGATTCGAACCGACACTATGCAGTGTTTGAGACTGCCCTCTCTACCGTTGGAGTACCGAGGCTGGAAGGGCAATTGTAGCGGTAAGAAATTTACCTACGAAACGCAGTTAGTTAGCGATACGCAGGCGCAGCGCCTGAGATCGCATCACCAATTCGGTGAACACGCATCGCATTGGTCGAACCTGGAATTCCGGGAGGAGAGCCAGCGACGATCATTACATTCTCACCCACGACGCCGCGGCCACTTTCGACTAGCAAGGTATCTACTTGCTTAACCATTTCATCTGTGTGGCTAACCATTGGCATGATCATGGACTCAACGCCCCAGGAGAGCGCCAACTGGTTATAAGTAGCTGGATCAGGCGTTAGCGCCAAAATTGGAATCGGTGAGCGAAGTCGTGACATGCGGCGGGCAGAGTCACCACTTTTAGTGAAGGCAACTAAGAACTTCGCTTCAATGATCTTGCCAACTTCTACTGCGGCTTTAGTGATGGCGCCACCTTTTGTTTTAGGCTGGGTACGCATTGGGCGGATTCGGTCCATCATGTCTTGCTCGGTTTTTACAATGATGCGAGACATAACCTGCACCGCTTCAATCGCAAAAGCGCCAACGCTGGTTTCACCAGAGAGCATGAGTGCATCTGCGCCATCTAGAACCGCATTTGCGCAGTCAGTCGCTTCGGCACGAGTCGGCGTTGAATTTGTAATCATTGAATCAAGCATCTGGGTTGCCACAATTACTGGCTTAGCTGCCTCGCGAGCAAGTTCGATACAACGCTTTTGTACTAGCGGTACATCTTCTATTGGTAGCTCTACGCCGAGATCGCCACGTGCAACCATGATGCCATCGAAGGCGTCAACAATTTCTTGTAAGTTTTCAACTGCTTGTGGTTTTTCAATTTTGGCAATTACTGGGCGGCGAATGCCAACTTCGTCCATAATTGCATGAACGTCTTTAATGTCGGCAGCACTACGAACGAATGAGAGTGCAATAAAATCGGCGCCTGCTGATAGTCCCCAACGAAGATCTTCTTTATCTTTTTCGGATAGCGCAGGAACTGAGACCGCAACACCAGGCAAGTTAATACCTTTGTTATTGCTAACAGCGCCGGGTTCAATGACTTTAGTGACAACATCGTTGCCTTTAACTTCAACAACTTCAACCGTTACTTTTCCATCATCAATCAAAATTCGGTCCCCTGGCTTGCAGTCACCTGGCAAGCCTTTATAGGTAGTACCAACGCGTTCTTTAGTGCCTTCAACATCATCGATCGTGATTGTGAAAATATCTCCACGGGCTAGATCATGTGGTCCATTTGCAAAACGAGCTAAGCGAATCTTGGGACCTTGCAAATCGACCAAGATAGCAATTGGTTGATTTGTCTCTGCAGCTACTGAGCGAACTAAATCAAGACGACTTTGATGCTCGTCATATCCCCCATGTGAAAGGTTAAGTCGAGCCACATTCATGCCAGCAGCAATTAACTCATGAACTTTCTCAGAGGACTCAACTGCTGGTCCCATCGTGCAAACAATTTTGGCGCGGCGCATATGTATAGCCTATCTAGTTAGTTTCTCTTTTGAAGTCTAGTTAGGGTATTTAACTAGACCATCATTGGGCGAGCGGTAGGAAGTATCGGCGCTGGCAATTGTGTATCGCCAGTTAAGTACTTATCTACCTCAGCCGCTGCGCTGCGACCTTCAGCTATCGCCCAAACAATGAGCGATTGTCCACGACCAGCATCGCCGGCCACAAAAATACCTTCTTGAGTGCTTTGGTAATCCAACCCTCGTTTAATGTTTCCGCGTTCATCAAGTTCAACTTCAAGTTGCTCTATTAGCGCTGTTTTTTCTGGGCCGGTAAATCCCATCGCTAAGAATACAAAGTCAGCCGGCAATTCTTTTTCAGTTCCCGGAACTGGCTCGAATTTACCGTTTTCAAATTTAGTTTCGACAATCTTTAGCGCCCGTAAATTGCCATTGCCATCACCCAGGAATTCTTCGGTGCTAACTGCAAACATTCGGTTATCTAATTCCTCGTGGGCACTTGAGACGCGATAAATCATCGGATATGTCGGCCAAGGTTGATCGGCAGGGCGTTCCTCAGTTGGACGCGGCATGATCTCGAGTTGGGTAACACTTGCGGCACCTTGGCGAACTGAGGTACCAAGGCAATCAGCCCCAGTATCGCCGCCACCAAGAATTACCACATGTTTACCCGCCACATTAATCTCTGGTGTTTCGACCTCGCCTAAGCCTTGTCGATTACCCCATGGCAAGAACTCCATAGCTTGGTAAACACCTTTTAGTTCACGGCCTGGCACGTTGATATCACGCCATTGAGTTGCGCCAACTGCCAAAACAATCGCATCGAACTTTGTGCGCAATTGAGAACCAGTGAGCTCTACTCCGACATTAACGCCAGGGCGAAAACGAGTTCCTTCTTTAGTCATCTGATCTAGGCGACGATCGAGAATTGCTTTCTCCATTTTAAACTCTGGAATACCGTAGCGAAGTAGCCCGCCAATTTTGTCGGCGCGGTCATAAACCGCAACTGTGTGCCCTGCTCTAGTTAATTGTTGCGCCGCCGCTAGACCAGCGGGGCCAGAGCCAATCACGGCAACGGTTTTGCCAGTTAGTCGATCCGCAATCATGGGTTCAACATTGCCATCTTTAAATGCTTCTTCAATTGTGCGTAACTCAATTTGCTTGATAGTTACGGCAGTTTTGTTAATTGCCACAACACAGGCAGTTTCACAAGGTGCTGGGCAAAGTCGCCCGGTGAACTCTGGGAAATTATTTGTTGCGTGCAGGCGATCGATAGCTTCGTTCTTATCCCCGCGCCAAATTAAGTCATTCCACTCTGGAATCAAATTTCCGAGCGGGCAGCCTGAATGGCAGAACGGAATTCCGCAATCCATACAACGACCAGCTTGCTTTTGCAGATCTGGAAATGCTTGTTCTTCGTAAACTTCTTTCCAGTCTCTTATGCGAACATCGACCGGACGACGAGTTGGCGTGGCGCGTTCAGTAGTTAAAAATCCCTTTGGATCAGCCATTTGCTGCTACCTCCATAACGACTTGATCAACTGGTAGTCCTTCGCGGTTAGCGCGTTCGATGGCAGCAAGCACACGCGCATAATCACGAGGCATAACTAGAGTGAAGCGAGTTAAAACTGCTGGCCAATTTGCTAAAAGTCCGGCAGCAACTTCGGAACCAGTTTCAACTTGGAAATCTGAAACCAAAGATTTCAGAATCTCTTTCTGATCTTCTGGCACTGCCATCAGATCTACCATTTCGGTATTCACGTTAGCAGCATCAATATCAAGCATAAATGCCCGGCCGCCAGACATGCCGGCTGCAAAGTTTCGACCAGTCGCGCCGAGAACAACCACGGTGCCACCAGTCATGTATTCGCAACCATGATCACCAATGCCTTCGACAATTGCAGTTGCGCCCGAGTTGCGAACGCAGAACCGCTCTCCTACTTTGCCGCGCACATAAATCTTGCCTGAAGTAGCTCCATAACCAATTACGTTACCGGCAATAACATTGGCCTCTGATTTAAAGGTGGCTTTCTCATCTGGTCGAACTACAACTGTGCCGCCTGAAATTCCTTTAGCTACATAGTCATTTGAATCGCCATATAAACGAATTTTCAGACCGCTTGGAATAAATGCACCAAGTGATTGACCAGCTGAGCCGTGCAGAGTTACATCGATGGTGCCAGCAGGTAGCCCATTGCTTCCGTAACGGCGGGTGATTTCAGCACCCAACATAGTTCCGACGGTGCGGTTAACATTTCTAACTGGTAAATCGATTTTTACGGCTTCACCCTTTGTGAGTGAGAGATCGGCAAGTTCAATTAACTTGTTATCAAGAGCTGCAGCTAAACCATGATCTTGTTTTGCTGTGTTGTGTAGTGGACTTTCAACATCTGGTCGCACCAGAAGCGGAGCTAGATCCAGTCCGACTGCTTTCCAATGGTTAACCGCCTCGCGAGTATCAAGAGATTCGACATGGCCAACTGCTTCGAGCAATGTGCGATAACCCAGTTGGGCTAATAGAGCGCGGACTTCTTCGGCGATAAATTCAAAAAAAGTCTCTACGAATTCTGGTTTTCCACTGAAGTTCTTGCGAAGTTCTGGATTTTGAGTAGCAACGCCAACTGGACAAGTGTCTAGATGACATACGCGCATCATGATGCAGCCTGAAACAACAAGCGGCGCAGTAGCAAAACCAAATTCTTCAGCGCCTAGTAGGGCCGCAATGACTACATCGCGACCGGTCTTTAGCTGACCATCAGCTTGAACCACAATGCGATCACGAAGATTATTAAGCAACAGTGTCTGTTGAGTTTCGGCTAAGCCAAGTTCCCAAGGTGCGCCCGCATGCTTGAGTGAAGTAAGTGGCGAAGCGCCTGTGCCGCCATCGTGGCCCGAGATCAGAACAACATCGGCATGAGCTTTAGAAACGCCAGCAGCGACAGTGCCAACGCCTACTTCAGCAACTAGTTTGACGTGAACCCGAGCATTCTTATTAGCATTCTTAAGATCGTGAATTAACTGCGCTAAATCTTCGATTGAATAAATATCGTGATGCGGTGGAGGTGAAATTAGACCTACGCCAGGAGTTGAATAACGCACTTTAGCAATCCAGGGATAAACCTTGTTGCCAGGTAGTTGACCACCCTCGCCAGGCTTAGCACCCTGTGCGATCTTGATTTGAATGTCATCGGCATTAACTAAGTAATCTGAAGTAACGCCAAATCGCCCGGAAGCAACTTGCTTAATCGAAGAACGCTTAGAGTCGCCATTAGCTTCTTTGGTATAACGAGCTGGATCTTCGCCACCTTCGCCGGTATTTGATTTAGCGCCCAAACGATTCATGGCAATCGCTAAGTTTTCATGCGCTTCTTGCGAGATTGAGCCATAGGACATAGCGCCAGTTGAGAAACGTTTTACGATTTCGGAAACTGGTTCAACTTCATCAATTGAAATTGGTTGGCGAACACCGTCGGCAAATTTGAATAGGCCGCGCAAAGTCATTAAGCGATGGCTCTGTTCGTCGACTCGATTTGTGTAGCGCTGAAAAACATCAAAACGCTTATTGCGAGTTGAGTGCTGAAGTGCAAATACTGTTTCTGGATCAAACAAGTGTGGTTCGCCATCTCGACGCCACTGATATTCGCCACCAGTTGGCAGACGTTTAGACCCAGGAACTTCTCCCCCAGGTGGATAGGCAATGTGATGGCGCGCAATAGTTTCTTGGGCGATGATGTCTAAACTGATTCCGCCTAAGCGAGATGTTGTGCCCACGAAGAATTCATCGACCACATCTTGGCTAATACCAATCGCTTCAAATACTTGAGCGCCGGTATATGAGGCGATTGTTGAAATACCCATCTTGGACATAACTTTAAGCACGCCTTTACCAAGGGCTTTAATTAAATTGCGCACGGCCTTTTCAGGTGCGATGCCAGTTATTACGCCTTGGCGAACTAAGTCTTCAGCCGATTCCATCGCTAGGTATGGGTTTACCGCAGCTGCGCCATAACCAATAAGTAGTGCCACATGGTGAACTTCGCGCACATCGCCGGCTTCAACTACTAGCCCTACCTGAGTGCGCTTCTTCTCGCGAATCAAATGGTGGTGAACTGCCGATGTAAGCAATAAAGATGGAATAGGTGCATCTTCAGCATCACCATCGCGGTCGGAGAGCACAATTAAATGAGCGCCATCATCGATTGCTTTAGATACTTCGCGTTTAATTTCATCAATTCGCTTACGAAGAGCTTGGCCGTCGCCATTTACTGGAAAGAGTCCGCGCACCACATACGCCGCAAGTTCTGGATACTCATCGTCGGCGTTAACGTGAATAATTTTGGCTAACTCATCGTTATCGATAACTGGGAAAGCTAATGAAATTTGTCGGCACGAAGCTGGGCCGGGATCTAGCAAATTATGTTCTGGACCAATCGAGCCACCGAGAGATGTGACTAGCTCTTCGCGAATGGCATCTAGTGGTGGATTTGTTACCTGCGCAAAGAGTTGCGAGAAATAATCAAAGAGCAAACGAGGCTTAGCTGAGATCGCGGCGATTGGCGTATCGGTTCCCATTGAACCAAGTGGCTCTGCACCATTACGCGCCATTGGCGTAATCAAAATCTTTAGCTCTTCTTCGGTGTAACCAAAGGCTCGCTGACGACGAACAACTGATGAGTGTGGGTAAACAATATGTTCGCGCGAAGGTAGGTCAGCTAATTTAACAATGCCATCTTGTAACCACTGGCCATAGTTTTCCGCATCTGCCAATGAATCTTTGATTTCATCATCTTCGATTATGCGACCTGCAGCGATATCAACTAAGAACATCTTGCCCGGTTGTAAGCGGCCTTTGCGAACAATCTCTTCAGGCGCGAAATCTAAGACGCCAACTTCAGAAGCCAATACAACTAGACCGTCTTTAGTAACCCAGTAACGCGATGGTCGCAATCCATTGCGGTCAAGCACAGCACCAACTTGATTGCCGTCGGTGAAAGTTACACAAGCTGGGCCGTCCCAAGGTTCCATTAAAGATGCGTGGAAAGCGTAGAAATCACGACGTTTTTGTGACATCGATGTGTGATTTTCCCAAGCTTCCGGAATCATCATCAAAACTGAATGCGGTAGCGAACGCCCACCTAAGTAAAGCAATTCAAGAACTTCATCGAAGGATGCAGAATCTGAGCCAGACATCTCGACAATCGGGAATAACCGCTTGAAGTCACCAGGAATCACATCGGATTCAAGGAGCGACTCACGTGCCCGCATCCAGTTACGGTTTCCCTTAACGGTATTAATCTCACCGTTATGCGCAATGAATCGGTATGGGTGAGCCAGTGGCCAAGATGGGAAGGTGTTGGTAGAAAAACGAGAGTGAACTAGCGCCAACGGTGATTTAACTCGAGCATCACTTAGGTCTGGAAAGAATTCTTCCAGTTGCCCAGTTGTGAGCATGCCCTTGTAAACAATCGTTTGGGCTGACAGAGATGGAAAATAAACATCTAGCGAGTGTTCGACTCGCTTGCGCAAACAAAAAGCTAGCCGATCTAACTCAATTCCGGATTCGCCATTAGCTCCAGCTAAGAATAATTGCTCGAACTTTGGCATCACGCCAAGGGCGGTCTTGCCCAACGATGTTGTATTAATCGGAAGCTCGCGCCACCCCAGGACAACTAGGCCTTCTTCGGCGGCAATTGTTGAAATGTCATTTTGATAGTCAAAACTTTGGCCAATAAATGCAATTCCTGTCGCATAACTTCCGGCACTTGGTAATTTAAATCCGGCGACCGCTTGATAAAACTCGTCAGGCACACGAATTAATATTCCAGCCCCGTCACCGCTATCTGGTTCAGCACCTGATGCACCGCGATGTTCTAGATTGCGAAGTGCAGTTAGTGCTTGCGCAACAATTTCATGAGTAGCAACTTTATTTAGAGTAGCCACCATTGCAACGCCGCACGCATCATGCTCGTTTGCTGGGTCATAAAGACCTTGTGCTGGTGGAAACTCTTTTGGGATTGCCATTAGGTCGTCGCCAGATCCTTAACTACTAGTTGTCTTACGCCGTTAAAATCACGGGACAACTTTGGCCCTGGTACTTCTATTTCTCTCGCTTGCGCGATGTGTAAGGGTAGCAATCTAAGGGCGAGAGAGGTAAGCCCAATTTGCTAAAAAGTGACCAAATTACTGTGATCTACACCCTGCTTCGGCAACGCTAGTTACCTAGATTCCGCTTACGTGTGCAAAGTGACCAATGCCGGCGGTAATTGCCATGCCGAGGCAGCCACCAATCATCACTCGTACGGTAGGTTTAAAAACTGCTGCACCTGATGAGCGAGCGCTCAAAATGCCCGTTACCAAGAGCCCAAGTAGCGTGAAGCCAACAATGCTTACGGCAACTGCTCCTGGTGTTGGCGCAAATGCACCCGCGAACGGAATTAGTCCGCCCATTGTGAAACTCAACGCCGAGGCCACTGCCGCCTGAATGGGACGTGCTTTAGTGCTTTCAAATTGGCCAAGTTCATCACGTAGATGGGCTTCAAGTGGGTCTCTAGCATGCATCTGCTCGACAACTTCGCTGGCTAATTCTCGGGTTAGCCCGCGTTTGACATAGATCTCAACTAATTCAAGAAATTCACCTTCGGGATCTGCAGCTAAATGCTCAATTTCAAGTAAGCGATCTGATTCCTCAACATCATTCTGCGCACGTACTGAAACATACTCACCGACTGCCATCGACATTGCACCTGCTGAAATTCCAGCGATGCCGGCCGTGATTAAGAAACTTTCGCTAACCCGAGCTGCTGATAGACCAATCATTAGCGAGGCAGTTGAAACCAAACCATCATTAGCGCCTAAAACTGCGGCGCGCAACCAACCCGCACGATGAGTGCGGTGCTGCAAGTTTCTTTGGTAGACATCTTCTAGCGCCATATTTGGATACTACCCGATATCAATTGTTTTATGACGAGCAAAACGAATAGCAAGCACACTGGCGATAAGCCCGACAATCAGGGCGGTCCACAAATTAACGCGTAATCCCAAGATCTCGTTTGCATCATCAATGCGTAGTGACTCAATAGCAAACCTGCCGACGCAATAAAGTGCCACGTAAATGGCAAAGCCCTGCCCCGCATTTAACTTTGGTGTCAGCCAGATTAGAAGTACCGCAATTAGCAAGCACCAAATTGCTTCATATAGAAAAGTCGGATGAAAGCTCTCATATTCAAGATAACCATTTGGCCGTTTAGATAGCGGAATTTCTAGCGCCCATGGCCCGGAGAATGGTCGGCCAAAGAGTTCGCCATTAAACCAATTTCCGATTCGTCCAATAGCTTGCGCAATCAAAATTCCAGGTGCTAGGGCATCTAAAAATAAGCGAAAACTTGGTAGCTCTAAGTTCTTTGTGCGCTTGCGAAATCCCAACCAAGCACCCAGCGCTCCTAGCGAAATCGCGCCCCAAATTCCTAAACCACCTTCGTAAATCTTAAGCGCATCAAGCGGATTTCCATTTTCGCCAAAGTACTGTGCTGGCGATGAAATGACATGGTAAATGCGGCCGCCGACGATTCCGGCAGGAACGGCATAAATCGCCACATCAGCAACAACGCCGATTGAATGATCGCTGTTACCCGCAAAGGCCCGGTAGCGCTTATTGCCCAACCAAATGGCAATGGCAACGCCAGTAATTATGCATAACGCATAGTAATGAATTGTAAGCGGCCCAATTCCGATCGCCGAATTAGTTGGCGTAGGAATTGCAGAGAGCATTAGCTATCCTGCGATTGCTTTAGCAAAAGCCTCAACATTGAAGTACTCGGTATTGCGATCTATTTCTTTACCGTTTACAAATACTGTTGGTGTCGAATTAACATTGGCTTTTGCGCCAGCTTCGGCCACGTTTCTTACCCAATCAGAATATCCACCATTGTCAACGCAAGTTGCAAACTTAGGTGAAGTAATTCCGACTGAAGCACCAATGCTCTTTAAGAAATTGGCATTTACGGCGCCAGCATTCTCAGCTGGCTGATTGGCGTAGAACGCTTTGTGAAAAGCAAGGAACTTATCTTCATCGGCGGCACATGCAGCTGCATTTGCAGCCAAGACTGATTCTGTGCCCAGGAATGAAAGTACGTGATAAACAACTTTAGCTTTCTTCTCTTCAATAGCTTTCTCGATCGTAATGCCATTAATGCCTGCGAATCGCGCGCATACTGGGCATTGGAAATCTTCATAGATATCAATTGTTGGAACATTTGCCACATCTGCGTTAAAGACAATTCCATAACCATCATCTTTGGAAACACTTGAAGGTATCGCAGCAGTTGTAGATCCCTTTGAGCCGAAGTAAGAGAAAGCGGCGCCAACGACTACAACTAAGGCGACCATTCCGATTACTAAATTACGGGTTACCTTGTCTCCGCCAGATGAACTAGTTGCCATTTACTTACTCTCCTTCATTCTTCGTTAATTTTTCTATCGCAAATCGAGTCAAAGGGTAGCGAAATAAGTACAAACCCATCAATGCCAAGCCGATGTCGCGTAAGATTTCGCTCAAATACTTAGTTTCGCCGGGATCTACAGTTCCACCGCCACCGAAACAGCCACAATCAATCGAGAGGCCGCGTGCCCAAGCCTGAGAGATTGCTGCGATAAAGAGCACCATCAAAGCGCCACCGAAAAAAGCGGAAAGCCTTACCCCGATTCCTAAAATCAATAGAACACCTAAACCAACCTCAAACCAAGGCAAGAATATTCCCAGGAAATTAGCAAACCAGATTGGGAGTACCTCATAAGCACGAACCGCCATCTGAGATTTGGCAGGTGTGAAAATTTTCAACCAACCAGCGGCAAAAAGCACGCCACCTAAAGTTAAGCGGCACAGCAGTCCAAACCACTTTCCATATTTACCTAAGGCAAACTTGTCAATTAAGTTAAGAATCACCTGGCTTCACGAACTCCTTTAGCTAACTCACTCGCTAAGTGCGCAACCGCAGCTAGTGCACTTTCTTCATCAGCGGCATCTTGAATCGCTTTAATAAATGCTGATCCAACAATTACCCCATCGGCAAAAGCGGCAACTTCTTTCGCTTGTTCGCGGTTAGAAACTCCTAGGCCAACACTGATTGGCTTATCGCTAACTTCGCGTAAGCGGGCTACTAATTCACCAGCGCCACTTGAGATTCCAGATCGGGCACCAGTTACGCCCATCAAGCTGGCTGCGTAAATAAAGCCGCCACATTGGTCGGTGACTTTTGCCAGCCGCTCTGGCTTAGTGCTCGGTGCGACTACATAAATTGGATTAATCGAATTCTCTTTTACCGCAATACGCCACTCATCCGATTCCTCAATTGTTAGATCGGGAGTAATTACGCCAGAGCCGCCATTGTCGGCGATTGCTTGGGCAAATTTTGCTACGCCATATCGCTCAATTGGATTCCAATAAGTCATTACTACCGCAGCCACACCTTGGTCAGTAGCGTGCTTAAGGGCAGCAAAAACTTCAGTTACTCCGGTGCCATTTTCTAGCGCTTGAGTCGCAGCAGCTTGAATTGTTGGGCCATCCATAACTGGGTCGCTATATGGGTAACCAATTTCAATCGCATCTACGCCAGCTTTGGCAAGTGTTTCAATTACTTTATGACAGCCTGCTTGTGATGGAAAACCCGCTGGAATATAGGCAATAAGCGCTGCGCGATTTTCCGCACGTGTTTTAACAAATAATTGATCTAGAGCGGTGTTGGTACTCACTAAAGTGGAATTCCAAAGTAGTCAGCAGCAGTCTGTACATCTTTATCGCCGCGACCTGAGAGATTAATTAACAAAGTTGCTTCGGGGCCAAGTTCATTTCCGACTTGAATTGCACCAGCGAGCGCGTGCGCAGTTTCAATTGCCGGAATAATCCCTTCGGTTTGGCAAAGAAGAGCAAATGCTGCCATTGCTTGGGCATCGGTGATTGCGCGATATTCAGCGCGACCGATGTCGTGAAGATAAGCGTGCTCTGGCCCAACGCCTGGATAATCTAAACCAGCTGAAATCGAATGAGATTCAACTGTCTGACCATTTTCATCTTGTAAAACATATGAACGAGTACCGTGTAGAACGCCACGAGTTCCACCTGTAATTGTTGCAGCATGGCGTCCAGTTTCAACACCATCGCCACCAGCTTCAAGACCTATTAATCGAACATCTGCATCTTTAATAAAGTCATGGAAGATTCCGATGGCATTTGAACCGCCACCAACGCAAGCCAGAACCGCGTCCGGAAGTTTTCCAGTTAATTCAATTACTTGAGCTCGTGCTTCCTCGCCAATAATTTTATGGAAATCTCGCACCATAGTTGGAAATGGATGTGGGCCCGCAACTGTGCCTAATAAATAATGAGTGTTTTCAACATTGGTAACCCAGTCGCGCATAGCTTCATTGATCGCATCTTTTAGCGTGCGCGATCCTGATGTCACCGGCACAACTGTGGCACCAAGTAATTTCATACGAGCCACATTTAGCGACTGACGTTTGGTGTCTTCTTCGCCCATGTAAACCACGCACTCAAGGCCCATCAAAGCTGCCGCAGTCGCAGATGCGACACCATGTTGACCCGCGCCCGTCTCGGCAATGATGCGAGTCTTGCCCATGCGTTTAGTTAAAAGTGCTTGACCTAAAACATTATTAATCTTGTGGCTACCCGTGTGATTTAAATCTTCGCGCTTTAGAATGATGTGCGCACCACCTGCGTGTTGAGCGAAACGCTTAGCTTCAGTAATGATGCTTGGGCGGCCGCTATAACTGCGATGAAGCTCGGCAAGTTCGGCTTGAAAGTTTGGATCTTGTAGCGCTGACGAATGGGCGGCTTCAAGTTCTTCAAGTGCGCCGATTAAAGCTTCGGGTACGAAGCGGCCACCATAGGGACCAAAATGACCCAGGCCATCTATAACCAACTCCGAATCAAACATAGGGCAAGCCTACCTTTGGCCTAATAGTTCGCGCATCGCCAAATTTGGGTCGCCTGCCTTGACCAAGGCTTCGCCTACCAAAATCGCGTTAGCGCCAAATTTCTGGGCAAATTCCACGTCACTGCGCTGAGAAATTCCTGATTCAGCAACCCGGATTAACTCACTGGGAATCTGCGGCAAAAGTTCAGCGAATGCTTTTGGGTCAACTTCAAGCGTCTTAAGATTTCGAGAATTAATGCCGACTAGGTCTGGATTTATTTCCAGAGCTCGTTCTAACTCTTTATTTGTATGCACTTCAACAAGTGCTCGCATTCCTAACTCACGAGTTAAAGCAGCAAATTCATTTAGTTGGCTATCACTTAGGCCAGCCACAATTAGCAGAACTAAATCAGCACCATGTGCCCGCGCTTCGAAGAACTGATACTCATCGACCATAAAATCTTTTCGAAGAATTGGCAAAGTTACTCTCTTACGAACGGCATCGAGATCGGCTAGAGAGCCACTAAATCTGCGTCGTTCCGTTAAAACGCTAATTGCGCAAGCACCAGCTTCTTGATATTGCTCAGCGAGTGCTGCTGGATCGGCAATAGTTGCTAGCGCGCCTTTACTAGGTGAGGAGCGTTTCACTTCAGCAATAACGGCCATCTCTTGAGCACGCATAATTGGTAAGCAATCAATTACCGCATCTGCACCATATGCTGCGGCTTCGATTTCACTTTGGGGAATTTTACGTTCGGCTAGGTCTTCCTTTACACCCGCAATGATTTCGGCAAGAACGCTCATCGGTCAGATTCGTTCTCTTGAGTTGGGTCAATCCCCTGATCTTGCGCGTTCCAATCAGAAAGCTTGCGAGGCTTGCGCTCGTATCTTGCAGATAACTTCAGGGAGCGACCTAAGAACAAAGTTAGGGCAACCACAACTAATGCTGAAACTAAAATCTCTATAGGGCGATTCATTTGGCAACCAAATCATTAGCTGCACTGATTGCACCTAGTACAGCTGCGGCCTTGTTATGACACTCTTGATTTTCTGACTCTGCATCTGAGTCGGCCACTATTCCAGCGCCCGCTTGCACAAACGCTTTACCGTCTTTGATCAAAGCCGTACGAATTGCGATACAAGTATCAATATTTCCCGTGAAATCTATATACCCAATTGCACCACCATAAAGTCCACGTTTAGTTGGCTCTAACTCTTCAATAATTTCCATCGCACGTGGTTTAGGTGCGCCAGATAAAGTGCCAGCTGGGAAAGTTGCGAAGAGAGCATCCACTGGTAGCGCATCGTTTGCCAGTTTTCCGGTCACCGTAGAAACGATGTGCATGACGTGCGAGTAACGCTCTATGTGCATGAAGTCGACGACTTCAACGCTGCCCGCAGCACAGATGCGCCCTAAATCGTTACGGCCTAGATCTACCAGCATTAGATGCTCGGCACGTTCCTTTGGATCTGCTAATAATTCAGTTGCTAAGCGGGCATCTTCTTCTGGTGAATCCGAACGTTTGCGGGTGCCAGCAATTGGATGAACCATTACTTCGCCATCGGTGACTTTCACTAACGCTTCAGGGCTAGAGCCAACTACTGAGACACCATCGGCGAAATGGAATAAATACATATAAGGACTTGGATTATGTAAACGGAGCATGCGGTAAACATCAATTGGTTGAGCTTGACACTCAATCTCAAAACGCTGAGAAAGTACGACTTGAAACGCTTCACCTGCCAAGATTTCTTCTTTAATTGCCGCGACTTTATCGAGAAATTCTGGCGTTGAAATATTAGAGGCGATTACACCCGTTGCAGGTTTACTTAACTCTGAAAGATATCCCGGAAGTGGGGCTGCTAAATCTTTTGCCATTTGGTCTAGCCGCGCAACTGCTGCGTGATAAGCCTCATCGACTCGCTCATCACTTCCATCCCAGTTGATTGCGTTAGCAATTAAGGTGATGGTGCCATCGCTGTGATCAAGTACCGCTAAATCAGTGGTCAACATAAAAGCTAGTTCTGGGATTTGTAAATCATCGATAGCTAAGTTCGGCAACTTTTCTAATCTGCGAACGCTGTCGTAACCAAGGTAGCCAACTAATCCACCAGTAAGAGGTGGTAGGCCGGTGATTTTTGGTGATTTCAGATGATTCGCACTTAGTCGCAGCGCAGCCAATGGATCAATTCCAGTTGGCGCACCAGCTGGCGGCTTACCTAACCAAGTTGCTAAACCATTTTCGGCAGTCAAAGTTGCTTCACAATTCACGCCAATAAAGGAATAACGTGACCACGCACCGCCATGTTCGGCAGATTCCAGTAAAAAGGTAGCTGGTCGATTAGCACTAAGTTTGCGATAAACCGCTAACGGGGTTTCGCCATCAGCTAAAAGTTTGCGGGAAACCGGAACTACATTGAAGTTACGGGCATACTCACGAAACTCGGCTAGCTGCATCGCGGTTACTCGCCAATCAATTCATTATTAAAACAAGTGCGATCGCCGGTGTGACATGCCACGCCAACTTGATTCACTTTGATTAAAATCGCATCGCTATCACAATCTAAAGAGACCGAAACTACTTGTTGGGTGTGGCCCGAAGTGCCACCTTTAACCCAGAGTTCATTACGCGAACGTGACCAGTAAGTTGCTTCCTTAGATTCTAAAGTCTGAGTCAGCGCGGCGGCATTCATGTAAGCCAACATCAATACTTCACCGGTAATAGCATCTTGTGCGATCGCGGGAATTAAGGTGCTGGGATCGCTGAATCGAGCCGATAACTCAGCAGGAAACTCGATTGCGCTCATTGGGTAATTCTGCCCTACGCGAGTGCGCTGGTGCGAACCGAATAGCCTTGTTGGCTCAAATAACGCTTAACATCGCCAATGCGATGAATGCCAAAGTGAAAAACGCTAGCTGCCAATAACGCATCTGCCCCTGCATCAAGTGCGGCTGCGAAATCAGATAACGTCCCTGCCCCGCCGCTAGCAATCAAGGGGACATTGGCAACTTGGCGGACAGCTTTAATCATGCCAATGTCATATCCGGCTCGAGTGCCATCGGCATCCATTGAGTTGAGCAAAATTTCACCGACGCCAAGTGCGCAAGCTTTTTCTACCCAAGCTAAAGCATCTAAGCCGGCGCTCTCACGACCACCATGTGTGGTAACTTCAAAACCAGAAGACGTATTGGCGCGACGAGCATCAACTGATAAAACCAGAACTTGCGAACCAAAACGATCAACGATTTCAGAGATTAACTCAGGGCGGGCTATTGCTGCGGTGTTGATTGAGATTTTATCGGCACCTGCTCGAAGTAGGTTATTTACATCAGAAACACTTCGGATACCGCCACCAACTGTCAGCGGAATAAATACTTGTTCAGCTGTGCGAGCCACGACATCAAGAGTTGTGGCACGGTTCATATTGCTAGCTGAGATATCTAGAAAAGTTAGTTCGTCAACACCTTCTAAGTTATAAACTTTTGCCATCTCAACTGGATCACCAGCATCAACTAAATCGGTGAAGTTAACACCTTTTACAACTCGCCCATCAGTTACATCAAGGCAAGCGATAACACGACTGGCTAGGGTCATTTCTTATGGCTTTCCATTGGCAACTGCTAAAGCTTCCGGCAAAGTGAAAGCTCCTGCGTAAAGAGCTTTACCAACGATAGAACCTTCGACCCCGATCTCAACTAGTTCGGAAATCGCAGCGATATCGGCCAGCGAAGAGACGCCGCCACTAGCAACAACTGGCGCATTTGTTGCAGCACATACTGATTTCAATAGATCTAAATTTGGTCCAGTTAGCGTGCCATCTTTCGCAACATCAGTGACGATGTAACGTGAACAACCGTCGCGATCAAGTCGCTGAATGGTTTCGAAAAGTTCGCCGCCCTCTTTGGTCCAACCGCGAGCGGCGAGAGTCGTACCTCGTACATCAAGACCAACTGCGATGCGATCGCCGTATTGTTTAATTACCCTAGCGGTCCATTCCGGATCTTCAAGGGCGGCAGTTCCTAAATTAACTCGAGTACATCCAGTTGCTAGAGCACGTTTTAGTGATTCGTCATCACGAATACCGCCTGAAAGTTCAACTTTTATATCTAAAGCTGCCACAACTTCGGCCAATAAGGTGGCATTACTCCCCCTACCAAATGCCGCGTCAAGATCAACTAAGTGCAACCATTCAGCGCCAGCAGCTTGAAACTCCAACGCAACTTCAAGCGGTGCGCCATAAATACTTTCTTGATCAAGCGCGCCTTGAACTAAGCGAACAGCACGTCCATCTTTAACATCGACGGCAGGTAGAAGTTCTAGTTTTTTCACAGGCTTTTGCTCCAGTTCGAAATCAATTTGAGTCCAGCATTGCCAGATTTTTCTGGATGAAATTGAGTGGCAGTTAGTGCGCCATCTTCCGCGGCAGCTAAAAATGGTTCGCCGTATTCAGACCAGGCTTGATATTGCCCCACTGGCGCAGTCGCTGCATATGAATGTACGAAATAAAAACTTTCGTTTTCAACTCCAGCAAAAATTGTTGAGCCGGGAGTTGTGGAAACGGTATTCCACCCCATGTGCGGCAAGATTGGAGCGCTTAACTTCTTGACCATGCCTGCCCAAATTCCAACACCTTGGTGAGCGCCATTTTCAGCATGCTCTAAACCGCTTTCAAAAAGAATCTGCATACCGATACAAATGCCAAGAGTCGGACGACCGAGTGCAACACGTTCGCGCGCAATCTCATCGCCGCCCACACTTTTAAGTCCACTCATGCAGGCTGCAAATGCGCCAACCCCAGGAATGACTAAGCCACTTGCTTCGAGGGCAATTTTTCGATCAGCGGTTACAACTACCTCATGACCGGAAGTCGCAAATGCGCGTTCTGCTGAACGTAAATTTCCGGAACCGTAATCAAGAATTGCAATCAATGATGACCTACAACGAACCCTTAGTTGAAGGAATTCCAGAGACGCGACCATCTAGTGAAACCGCATCACGCAATGCGCGCGCTACCGCTTTGAATTGGGCTTCGAAAACGTGATGGGCATTTCGGCCTTCCAGAACTCGAATATGGAGTGCGATGTGAGCTTCGGCCACAATTGACTCCCAAATATGTTTTCCGAGAGTGGTATCAAAAGTTCCGATCAACTCAACGATCTCTGGTTGGCGATGAACTAAATATGGACGACCAGAAAGGTCTACGGCAGCTTGAACAAGAACTTCATCGAGTGGAACCATGGCATCACCAAAACGACGGATGCCAGCTTTATCGCCTAGAGCTTCGCGAAGAGCTTGGCCAAAAGCGAGCGAGGTATCTTCAACTGTGTGGTGAGAATCAACTTCAACATCACCAGTGGTCTTAACGGTTAAGTTAAAGCCTGAGTGCTTACCTAACTGCGAAAGCATATGATCGAAAAATGGCACTCCAGTATCAACGTTGATTGAACCGTCGCCATCTAGATTTAACTCGACGAGGACATGAGATTCCTTGGTCTCTCGTTCGACTCGGGCAGTTCTCATCTACTTATCTCCTTCTGCTAGAACTTGCGCTAGGGCGGACAGAAAAGCTTGATTTTCGGCGGCGGTGCCAATAGTTACGCGAAGTTGACCCAATAATCCCACATCTCGAATCAAGATGCCGCGATCTAGCAACTTCTGCCAGAGCTGATCTGCTGGCTGGTTAAAACCACTAAATAGCAAGAAATTAGCAGCACTCGGCGTGATCGATAAACCCAGTTTTGCCAACCCAGCCTGCACAATCTCACGCTGTGCGATCAAGGAATCAACGCCAGCTAATAGTTCATCTGAAAATGACAACGCAACTTCAGCAACTGCCTGAGTGATTGCACTTAAGTGATAAGGCAAGCGAACAAGTTGTAGCGCCTCAATCACTACTGGATCGGCAATTAAATAACCCAGCCGAGCGCCAGCAAATGCGAAAGCTTTACTCATGGTGCGAATCACAATCACATTCGGAGATTGCGCAATTAAGGTAACTGCTGAAGTTTCGCTCGAGAATTCAGCATAAGCCTCATCGACTACTAGCAACCCGCCAACTGTAGCGGCAGCTTTAGCTAGTTCAGCAATCTCAGAAATCTTAACTACTGAACCCGTTGGATTATTTGGAGTTGTAATAAAAGTTAGCGTTGGCTTGAGAGTTAGAACTTGTTGAACGGCCGCAGCCACGTCGAGTGAATGATCATCACGGCGTTTTCCATCTAGCCAATCAACTGAAGTTACTTTGGCAATTAGTGGGTGCATTGAATACGAAGGCGTGAAACCGAGAGCACTCTCGCGGCCAAATGCCAGAAAAATAGATTGAATAACTTCATTGCTGCCATTGGCCGCCCAGAGATTTGAAAGATCGAAAGAAACACCAGTTTGAGCAGTTATGTATTTCGCCAAAGCGGCACGCAAGGCGACCGCATCACGATCTGGATACCGATTAAGAGTCGCACTAACTTCAGCCACTCGTTTAGCAATTGCCGCAACTAGCGCTGTGGATGGTGCGAGAGGATTCTCGTTGGTATTTAGTTGCGCGCTTGCCACAACTTGTGGCGCTCCATATGGCGACATTGGCTTAAGCGGTTCGCGAAGCGGAAGCCAAGCTGGCCAATTATTTGAATTACTCATAATTGTTCCAGTCGCGCAGTCATTGCTTCGCCATGTGCGGGCAAATCTTCAGAGTTAGCCAGGGTTACAACAGTTGGAACTAGATCGAGGAAGGACGCTTGGTTGTAGGAAACGAAGTGCAAACCGCGTAAGAATGTTTGTACTGACAAACCACTGGAATGACAGGCACAACCGCCCGTTGGTAGTACATGGTTCGAGCCAGCTGCGTAATCTCCCAATGAAACCGGTGTAAATCGACCAATGAAAACAGCACCGGCATTGCGAATAAGTTCGGCGTCACTTGCCGCATTTTTAGTTTGGATCTCTAAGTGTTCGGCTGCGTATGCGTTAACAACATCTAGACCTTGGGTAATTGAATCAACCAAAACAATTGCCGATTGGATTCCAGAAAGCGCTGTAGTGATTCGATCACTGTGTTTAGTAGCTGCAACACGAGCTTTTAGTTCGCCTTGAACGGCAGTTGCTAGTTCGCTGGAATTTGTTACTAAAACCGCAGCTGCAATCGGATCATGCTCGGCTTGGCTAATCAAATCTGCTGCGACATCACTAGCAAAAGCACTTTCATCGGCCAAAATTGCAATTTCAGTTGGGCCCGCTTCAGAGTCGATACCGATTACACCGCGAAGTGCGCGCTTAGCAGCAGCTACATAAATATTTCCTGGACCAGTTACCAAATCACACTTTTCGCAGAAACCTTCAATTCCGTAAGCAAATAGCGCGATCGCCTGCGCCCCGCCAACTGCATAAACTTCAGTGATTCCAAGTAACGCACAAGTTGCCAAGATAGTCGGGTGTGGCAAACCACCGAACTCACTTTGAGGAGGAGAGGCAACAGCGATACTCGACACTTTTGCAATTTGCGCCGGAACTACATTCATCATGACGCTACTTGGATAAACCGCGCGACCACCAGGAACATATAGACCAACTCGATCTACCGGAATCCATTTCTCAGTTACCGTTCCACCATCTACAACTTGCACAGTCTTCACACTGCGGACTTGATCTTCATGAACTTTGCGGACTCGCGAAATTGATAGTTCGAGCGCGGTGCGAATTGCTGGATCTAACTCAGCCAGTGCTTTATCAAGCGCCGACTGTGGAACTCGAATCTGCTCAGGTCTTACGCCATCGAATTCTTGAGCTAACTCACGCAGAGTTTCTTCAGAGCCATTTTTAACGCGCTCCAGAATCGGTGCGATCGCAACCATTGCAGTTTCGACATCTAATCGAGCACGCGGAATCTCGCGGTTAATTTCCGCTTTACTTAAGGTGCGACCACGCAGATCGAGGGTTCGAATCACTCCCCTATTCTACTTATAAGAGCTATACGTTCTGCAGACAATTAGCCCCAAGGATCGCTTTGAGATCAGCGCTCAAACTTGGTGAAGATGTGACCTTGAATTCCAGCTTCATCACCGTGTTGCCAGTGTGTTCTTCTAACTGCAGATGGACTTCGCGTTTTCCAGGATGAGTGCGCAAGATCTCTTTCAATCGATCAACGATTGGTGGTGTGCATTGTGCTACCGGCATCGAGATAACCAAGGGGCCAGCTGGTCCTTGAGTGATATCTGGAAAAGTTACTTCAAGGGCAGTAAAGCGAAGTTTATCTTCACGCCGATCTACTCGACCACGAATTAGCGCAACTCGATCTGTTGTCAGCGTTAAGGCATATTGATTGTACGTATTGGAGAAGAATAAAACTTCGAGAGCGCCTTCTAGATCTTCAATATTGACCACTGCCCAGTTCGAACCAGTCTTAGTGATTTTGCGAGTGATTCCGGTGATCAAGCCACCAATGGTCACAACCTGTTCGTGATCTCCACCTTCATCAATTAATTCAGAAATTGATTTTGAAACGCTAGCTCGCAGAATGTGTTCAACCCCAAGCAGCGGATGATCAGAAACATAGAGACCTAACATCTCACGTTCATAGCTCAAGAGCAGCGCTTTATCCCATTCGCCAGTTGGAACTTCTACTTCCATAGTTGCAACCGATGTATTGCTATCGCCACCGAATAAGTCGAATTGGCCGATTGCCTCAGCTCGCTTACTTTCGATGACTGAATCAATGGCTTCGAGGTGAATGCTCATAAGGCCTTTACGTGATTCACCAAGGGAATCAAAAGCACCAGCTTTAATCAAAGATTCAATGGTCTTCTTGTTACAAACTTGAGCATCAACTTTGGCTAGGAAATCACCGAAGGAAGTGAAGCGACCTTTACTTTCGCGGGCGGCTTTAATTGAAGCAACGACACCTTCGCCAACATTTCGGATGGCGGCTAAACCAAACCGGATATCAATTCCGCGCGGGGTGTACTCGGCATCTGATTCATTAACATCTGGTGGTAATACTTTGCTGCCCATGCGGCGACATTCCGATAAATAGAGTGCAGACTTATCTTTGTCATCTCGAACACTAGTTAGAAGTGCTGCCATATATTCGGCCGGGTAATTAGCTTTTAAATACCCAGTCCAATAAGAGACCATGCCATAGCCAGCACTGTGGGCTCGGTTGAAAGCGTAATCCGAGAACGGAATTAGAACATCCCAAAGACGCTTAATTGCTGGCGGTGAGAAGCCATTTTCACGCATGCCACTTTCGAAGTGAACATATTCTTTATCTAGAACATCACGATTCTTCTTACCCATCGCCTTACGCAATAGATCTGCGCGACCAAGTGAGAACCCAGCAACTTTTTGGGCAATTGCCATTACTTGTTCTTGATAAACAATCAGCCCGTAAGTGTCACCCAAAATATCTTCAAGTGGTTTTTCGAGTTCAGCATGGATTGGCTCGACCGGCTTACGTTTATTCTTACGGTCGGCATAGTTATTGTGCGCATTTTCTCCCATTGGACCTGGGCGATATAACGCAATAACTGCTGAAATATCTTCGAATGAATCTGGTGCCAAACTCTTAAGCAGTGCGCGCATCGGCCCACCATCGAGTTGGAACACACCCAAAGTGTCGCCGCGAGCTAATAGCTCGTAAGTTTTTTTGTCATCTAGTTTAAGAGTTTCTAGGACAACTTCTTCGCCTCGGTTAGCTTTGATATTGAGCAAGCAATCATCCAGAACTGAGAGGTTTCGAAGTCCTAAGAAGTCCATCTTTAACAATCCAGTGGCTTCGCAAGCACCCATATCGAATTGAGTAATGATCGCGCCATCTGCTTCGCGGCGATGAATTGGGATTACATCAAGTAGTGGCTGGGCCGAAAGAATAACGCCAGCTGCGTGAACGCCCCACTGCCGTTTAAGTCCTTCGAGACCACGCGCGGTATCTACAACTATTTTGCTCTCCGGGTCAGTCTCGTAAAGTTGGCGGAATTCATTTGCTTCGCCATAACGATCATCTTGCGGATTAAAGACGCCACCTAAAGTAATGTCTTTACCCATCACAGCTGGTGGCAGGGCTTTAGTTAATCGCTCACCAATTGCATATGGATAACCGAGTACGCGAGTCGAGTCTTTAATTGCTTGCTTTGACTTGATGGTTCCGTAAGTAATGATCTGGGCTACGCGGTCTTCGCCATATTTAGTTGTGGCATATCGGATCATTTCGCTGCGTCGACGCTCATCAAAGTCCAGATCGATATCAGGCATAGAGATACGTTCTGGATTTAGGAATCGCTCAAACAAAAGTCCATGTTCAATTGGATCAAGTCCAGTAATGCCTAAAGCATAGGCAACTAAGGAACCAGCTGCTGAACCGCGGCCAGGACCAACTCGAATACCTTGACTTTGCGCATGTGAAACTAAGTCAGCGACCACCAGGAAGTAGCCGGGAAAGCCCATTTTGTTCATGACTTCAAGTTCGTAATTTAAACGTTCGGAATATGCAGCGGGAACATCACCATTGAGACGGCGCGATAAACCAGCTTGCGACTCTTTTACCAGCCAAGTTACTTCAGTTTCGCCAGCTGGGACTGGGAAAACTGGCATTAAGTTTTCATTTTCGCGCAATTTCACATCACAGCGGGAAGCAATTAGCAATGTGTTATCGCAGGCTTCGGGTAACTCTTTAAAGAGTTCGCGCATCTCGGCGGGTGTCTTCAAATAAAATTCATCGTTATCAAACTTAAATCGTTTTGGATCAGCCAGCGTTGAACCTGACTGCACACATAAGAGAGCTTCGTGCGATCTGGCATCAGCTTTAGCCGTGTAGTGCAGGTCATTGGTTGCCAGCAACGGCAATTTAAGGTCTTTCGCTAACTTTAAGAGATCAGCTTTAACCCTAGTTTCAATTTCAATTCCATGATCCATTAACTCGAGGAAGAAATTATTGGCACCAAAAATATCGCGGTAATCACTTGCAGCCCGAAGCGCTTCTTTATAATCACCCATGCGAAGTCGAGTTTGAATCTCGCCACCAGGACAACCAGTCGTGGCGATAATGCCATCGGCATATTTAGAAAGTAACTCACGATCCATTCGAGGTTTGTAGTAAAAACCTTCGAGCGATGCCAATGACGATAACCGGAAAAGATTTGCTAGGCCTTGGTTATTTTCAGCAACCATCGTCATGTGGGTATATGAACCACCACCTGAAACATCATCTTCGCCACCATCGGCCCATTTCACCCGACTCTTATTAAATCTAGACTCGGGGGCAACGTAGGCTTCAATGCCAATAATTGGTTTGATGCCAGCTTTAGTTGCCTGCTTGTAAAAATCAAAAGCGCCAAAAACATTTCCGTGATCGGTCATGGCGATCGCTGGCATCTCTAGTTGGGCTGCTGCTTGGACTAATTCGCCAACACGCGCCGCACCATCGAGCATCGAGTACTCGGTGTGTACGTGTAGATGAACGAATGAGTCAGACATTTAGTTTGAGATCTACTTTCCAGAAGCCGTTAATTATGGAAGAACCGCATCGCTGAGCAGCCCCAATGATGCTTGCAAGTCACTTGGATATGGTGCCTTGAACGACATTGGTGCCCCAGTAATCGGGTGGGCAAATCGTAGTTCTAAGGCATGGAGCCAAGGTCTCGCCATGCCTAAGCTTTTAGCTAATACTGGATCTGCGCCATAAGTTGTATCACCAACTAGCGGATGATGAAGCGCTGAGAAGTGGACCCGAATCTGATGCGTGCGGCCAGTCTCAAGTTCTACTTGAACTAGCGAGACTGATCGATAATATTCAATAACTTCGTAATGCGTAATACTAATTTTGCCATTAGCAACTACCCCAAATCGATGATCCTCTTTTGGGTGACGATCAATTGGTGCATCAATAGTGCCACTTGAAGGATCAATGTGTCCCTGAATTAGCGCGTGATAAATCTTTTCAACAGTGCGATCGCGAAATGCATCCTTTAGTACGTGATAAGCCTGATCGGATTTTGCGACCACCATTAATCCAGATGTGCCAACATCAAGTCGATGAACAATGCCGGCGCGTTCAGCGGGCCCAGTTGTTGTAATTGTGTAACCAGCTGCAGTTAAAGCACCTACCACAGTTGGGCCAGTCCAGCCTGGACTTGGATGTGCTGCGCAACCAACTGGCTTATCAATAACCACAATTGCATCATCGTCGTAAATAACAGTTAGGCCTTCAATTGGGGTCAACGGAATAGGATCAGGATTAAGAGGTGCCGGTAAAAGCACTTCAATTATTTGGCCAGCTTCAACTCGTTCTGATTTTAGAAGAGCTCGACCATCGGTTGTGATATCGCCGTCTTCAAGAAGTCGCACTACTGCAGTTCGAGAAAGACCCAAGACGCGAGTTAGCGCACTATCGATTCGCTCACCTGCTACACCTTCGGGTACAGCCAGAGTCCGCATTTCCCGACCTCTGTTACCCAGATCAAAATTATTTTGCGGCATCTATTGGTCCAACATTTCTAATAGTTAAAAGTATTGCTAGGAACGCAGCAACTACGATCGCGCTGTCGGCCAAGTTGAACACCGGCCAATTGGTTATTTCGAGCCAATCAATTACTTCGCCTTTAAAGAAGCCTGGGCTGCGAAATAGTCGATCAGTTAAGTTACCTAGAACGCCACCAAGGAGTAGTCCGAGTGTGGTTGCCCAGCCCAACGAAGTTATTTTACTGCTGTAATAAACGATCGCTGCGACTGCCGCGACGGCGATAGCAGTGAAAACAACAGTTGCCCCAGATGCAAAGCTAAAGGCTGCCCCCGGGTTTCGAACCAGGGTTAATTGGAAAAAGGAGCCAAAGATTTCAACTGGATTGCGCGCTGAAAGATTATTGACTGCCCAAATCTTGGTGGATAAGTCCAGCCCCCATATCAGTGCCGCGACTAAATAGAGGCGGCGCACGTTAGCGCCGTTCTTCCTTAGCTTTGCAGATCATGCAGAGCGTTGCGCGTGGGAAAACTTGTAAGCGGGCTTTACCAATTGTGTTGCCACATTCTTCGCAAAGACCATAACTCTTGGTATCAATTCGCTCGAGAGCACGTTCAGTTTGTAAAACCATGTCGCGCGCATTAATCACGAGTGACATTTCATGTTCGCGTTCGAAAGTCTTGGTACCTGCATCAGCTTGATCATCGCCAGCGCCTTCAGATGAAGAATGAATCAAGTCATCCATTTCAAGTTCAACTTTTGCTAATTCGTCTTTCAAGCGCAGAAGCTCTTTTGAAATCTCGGCCCGGATTGCCTTTAGTTCAGCTGCAGTCCAGGCTCCCTCGTTTTCAGCAGCAACCAAAGGTGATGGCGCAGCTTTCAAAGGCTTAAGGGGTGCAATCTTTTTACTACTCTTATTAGGGCGCGGTGGTGGTGGCATGACTAGACGTCTTTCTTCAACCACAACTTCAACCGGAGCGATTACAACAGTATTAACACTTACAGTTTGAGATTTTTCGTCAACGCTAATTGTGGTTTTTGATCCTGCCTTAGCCGGAAATGGCTTGCCGATTGTTTTGCTAGAAGCTGGCTTAGTGGCAGCAGGGCGGGCAACACTGGTCTTGGTCTTTTTTGCTGGAGCGGTTTTCTTCGCTGGCGCTTTTTTCGCTACCCCTTTCTTAGCTGGGGCGGCTTTCTTGGCTGGCGCTTTTTTCGCTACCGCTTTCTTAGCTGGGGCTGCCTTTTTGGCAGGGGCTTTCTTCGCAGCGGGTTTAGCACTTTTTTTGGTAGGCACGCGGGGCACCTTATGCCCAATAAGCTCGAAATGCCACTCGCGCCACCGCGCTACGACCAATTGAGGCAAATTTTGGTTGCCAGCCTTTGCTTGGAATAGAATTAGCTCAGGTTCAAAGCGCATTGACCAGGCCATCACCTGAGAGCGTTCCAGAAGAGGCGGCAGCTGTCGCGGTAGAACTGGAAACTGAACGCTTTTAAATAAGTGATCTGCTGCTTCTCTGGTTTTTTCAGGTTAAGCAATAGATAAGGCGGGTGGTACCGCGGTGATCGCTAAGTTGCGAAATCCGTCCCTCCATTTTCGAAAGTTATGAAGATGGAGAAGTAAATGACCTTTCGCGCTATCCCTGCAGCTATTGATCTACCTGCCATGGAGCGTTCCATCCTGACTTTCTGGAAAGAAAACTCCGTTTTCGAAAAGTCGGTTAGCAACCGTGATGGCGCTGATACCTGGACCTTCTATGAAGGCCCACCGACTGCCAATGGCCTACCTGGAACTCACCACATTGAAGCGCGCGTTTTTAAAGATGTCTTCCCACGTTTTCACACTATGAAAGGCAAGCAAGTAATTCGCAACGCCGGTTGGGATTGCCATGGTTTGCCAGTTGAGATTGCAGTTGAAAAAGAACTCGGATTTGCTGGTAAAGGCGATATTGAAAAATTTGGTATCGCTGCGTTTAACGATAAGTGTCGCGAATCAGTTCAACGTCACGTAGGTGCATTTACTGACATGACTAATCGCATGGGTTTCTGGGTAGATTTCGAAGAAGCTTATTGGACTATGTCACCACAATATGTAGAAAGCGTTTGGTGGAGCTTAAAAGAGATCTGGCAAAAAGGTTTGCTTGTACAGGATCATCGCGTCGCGCCATATTGTCCTCGTTGCGGAACTGGTTTATCGGATCATGAATTAGCACAAGGCTACGAAACTGTTACTGATCCATCGGTATTCGTGCGATTCCCAGTTACCAGCGGTCCTCTTCAAGAGCTAGGCGCTGCACTTTTGGTTTGGACAACTACTCCGTGGACTCTGGTTTCGAACACGGCAATTGCGGTACATCCTGAAGTAACTTATGTCGTTGCAAAAGTTACGACCGTCAAGGATGAAGTTTCTAGCAGCGAAGTTCTAATCGTTGCTGAAAATTTGACCTCTGCTTTAACTGGTGAAGTTGAAATCCTGCAGAGCATGCCAGGCAGTGCGCTCGAACATACTAAATACCAACGCCCCTTTGATTTCGTAGAAATTCCGGATTCGCATTTCGTAGTTCTAGCTACTTATGTAACCACTGAAGATGGCACAGGTTTAGTACATCAATCCCCCGCTTTTGGTGCTGATGACTTAGCGGTCTGTCGTTCTTACGGTTTACCGGTTGTTAATCCAATCGCACCTGATGGCAAGTTCTTGCCTGAAGTTAAATTAGTTGGCGGACTCTTCTTTAAAGATGCTGACAAGCCCTTGGTTAAGGAACTCAAATCTCTCGGAGTTCTCTACAAGCATGTGCAGTACGAGCACTCCTACCCACACTGCTGGCGTTGCCACACAGCTTTGATTTACTACGCACAACCTTCTTGGTACATCCGCACGACATCAATCAAGGATGCCCTGATTCGCGAGAATGAAAAGACTGACTGGCATCCAGAAACAATCAAGACCGGTCGTTATGGCGACTGGCTAAATAACAATATTGATTGGGCGCTAAGCCGTAATCGTTTCTGGGGTACTCCGCTGCCAATTTGGCGTTGCGAGAATAAACATGAAGTTTGTGTTGGCTCATTGGCTGAACTTGGTCAACTAGCTGGGCAAGAACTCTCTAATCTTGATCCTCATCGTCCATTCGTTGATGATATTTCATTTAATTGTGCAGAGTGTCAAGAACCAATGACGCGCACCCCTGAAGTAATTGATTGTTGGTATGACTCTGGCGCAATGCCTTTTGCGCAATTCGGCTACCCACATAAAGAAGGTTCTAAAGAGAAATTTGCAGCAGCCTACCCAGCTGACTTTATTTGTGAAGCAATCGATCAAACTCGCGGCTGGTTTTACACTCTTATGACTATCGGAACCCTAGTTTTCGATCAATCTTCATATAAGACGGTTCTCTGCCTAGGTCATATCCTTGATAAAGATGGTCGCAAGATGAGTAAGCACTTAGGCAATGTTTTAGAACCAATGGCGCTCATGGAACAACATGGTGCCGATGCTATTCGCTGGTACATGCTCGCAGCTGGCTCGCCATGGTCTGCTCGTCGAGTTGGGCACGAAGCGATAACTGAAGTTATTCGCAAAACGTTACTGACTTACTGGAATACCGTTTCTTTCCACGCTTTGTATGCACAAGCGGCAAACTTTGAATTGTCGCAAGCTCCGGCCATGGCCACTCGCCCACTTATGGATCGCTGGATAAATAGCGAATTACAATCACTAATCATTGAAGTTGATGAGGCGCTAAGTGATTTTGATTCGCAACGTGCCGGTAAAGCACTGGCAGCTTTCATCGATGACCTTTCAAATTGGTATGTACGGCGATCAAGGCGACGCTTCTGGGATGGCGATGTGGCCGCAATGGCAACCCTGCATGAGTCACTCGTAGTGCTCACGCAGTTAATGTCACCAATGGTGCCGTTTATTACTGAGGAAGTCTGGCAAGTACTTGTGCGTCCAGTAGATGCAGATGCAAGTAGTTCTGTTCACTTAACTAATTTCCCAGTTGCCGATCGCAGCCAGATTGATGTGACCCTATCTGCTCAAGTTGCTTTAACTAAACGGATCGTCGAGTTAGGAAGAGCGGCCCGAGCCGAAAGTGGCGTCAAGATTCGTCAACCGCTTCAACGTGCATTGATCTCAGCTAAAGGCTGGGCAGCTTTGCCAGAGGCCATGAAAGAGCAGATCGCTGAAGAATTAAATGTGATCGATCTTGAAGACATTGCCAGCGCTGATGGTGAATTAGTGGATATCTCGATCAAAGCTAATTTCCGCACTCTCGGTACAAAATTTGGTGGCGCAGTACAAGATATTGCTAAAGCAATCTCAGCCCAGAACCCAACTGAGTTGGTCTCGACTTTACGGTCAAATAGCTCTACCAAAGTTAGTCAATGGGAAATCACTCTCGATGACTTAGTCGTTACCGAAACCCCAAAGAGTGGCTGGAACGTCGCTAGCCATGATGGCGAGAGTGTTGCTCTCGATTTAGCGTTAAGTCCAGCACTTATTAGTGCCGGTCTAGTGCGCGAAGCAATTCGATTTATTCAAGATGCGCGCAAAACTAATGGGTTTGATATTTCAGATCGAGTCAAAATCTCTTACAACGCAAATGATGATGTGTTGGCTGCCATCGCAGCAGACTTGTCTCATATCCAAAGCGAAGTACTTGCTACCCAAATGCATGCTGACAACGCACTTACACTTGGCGATAACGAACTTGGTTTGACCGTTAAGTTAGTTAAACAGGCTTGATTAAAGCGAGCGTAGAAGCGGAATAATTCGCGAAATCACGATAAAGAGAATCAACATGGAAAGATCAATGCTTATTCCGCCCAGTCGAAGTGGCTTCACGAACCGACGCACAAAGCCAAGAGGCTTATCAGTTACGGCATAAATAAAATCTGCCACGATCAAGACGATGCCACTTGGCCGCCAAGAAGGCTTGGCCATTCGAACATAATCAAGAATTAAGCGCAGGAATAGAGCGAGTAAAAAGAGTTGAAGTAAATCGGCGATTAATCCGCCAATACTAAACATCTAAGAATCAGCTCTGGTTGAAAAAGGATGCTTCAGCTGCTGCTGTTTTAGCATCATTACTGACGCTTACATTTTCAGGTGAGAGCAAAAATACTTTTGAAGTAACACGTTCGATGCTTCCGTGTAATCCAAAAACTAAACCACTTGCGAAGTCAACCAAGCGCTTACGCTCTGTTTCTTCCATGTCACTTAGATTCATGATTACTGGATTACCTTCGCGGTAGTGCTCGCCAATTGCGCGCGCTTCGCTATAAGTACGTGGGTGCAAAGTAACGATGCGATCAATTGTTGAAAGCTCAGGTTGTACCGCAACCGGTTTTACTGGAACTGGCCGCACAGGAACAACTCGTGGTGGACGAATTGCAACGCCCCCTCCAGGAATTGACTCCTGACCAACTGGAGCTTGATCTAACTCTGGATCGTCTTTGAGACCTAAGAAGGTCGCCATTTTGCCTACTGAAAATGCCATATGAGAAGGTTACTAGTGGGGTGATCTGGAACCTAGGATTGAGCTACCTACTCGAATATGTGTCGCACCAAACTTGATAGCCGCTTCAAAGTCACCACTCATGCCAGCCGATAGATATTTAGCGTTCGGGAATTGACTCTGAAACCCCTGATTTATCTGGGCCAAATCGGCAAATGCTTTTTCCGGTTCTATACCCAAAGGAGCAACTGCCATTAGCCCCATAAGCTCTAAGTTCTTGCTCTCATTTACCAAGTCAGCTAATTGGGCCAATTCTGCGGGGCTGGCTCCCCCGCGACCGAGTTCGCCATCTAAGGAAACTTGTAAGAAAACCTGATGTTGGCGAGGGCTTTGCGCAAATTTTAGAACTTCTTTTTCGCTCGAGATCGAATGAATAACATCAGCCCACTCACAGATGGATTTAATTTTATTGCTTTGAATCTGGCCTTGAAAATGCCAAGTGGCTGCCACCGTTAGAGCTTTTGGGGCCGCCTCTTGATCTCTGTTCTCGCCAAAATTGACTTCGCCCAACTCTCGCAGAATTTCAATATCCGAAACTGGAAAAGTCTTAGTAACGACGATCAAGTTAATCTCAGCTGGAACTCTACCCGCAGATTGCGCGGCGCGATTAATGCGCTCTTTCACTTCTTCTAAATTTCGAGTTACCTCAGCTTTACGGGTATTCATAATTTAATGACTCCAGCTTGGCGACCTGTTTTGCGATTACGGCGATAGGAGAATAAATCCTCATCTTCCAAGGTGCACCTTGCTGATATTTCAACTGAGACATTGATTTCGGACAGAGCTGCATCTAGCGCTGCCGGCAAATCTAACGCAGGCGTTCCAGTTTTAGTTTTACTTGCGGCCAACGGATGCATCGCTACAACCTCATCATGTAAATCTTGCGGGACTTCATAGCAAGTGCCGCAAATGGCTGGCCCGATTGATCCCGTAATTTCTGTGGTATCGAGAGTGCGCATTTTTGCTACGGTTTTGAGCGCGATCGAATTCATTAATCCTGCCCTACCAACATGGACAGCAGCAACTAATTTGTCGCTGCGCAGTAGAAGTGGGATGCAGTCAGCCACCATAACAACCAGTGCAATATCTGGGTTAGCAGTAATCAAAGCATCAGCGACGGGAACCTGCGCCGGGATTTGATCAATTACACAAACTGTATCGCCGTGAACTTGCGACATGATGGCAAAATCGCCAACTCGCTCTCGTAACTTTTCGCGATTTCGCTCAACATCAGCTTCGTCATCGCCTACATGATTGGCTAAGTTCCAGGAAGAGTAATCGCCATGGCTAAAACCACCATGGCGATTAGTAAAGAAACTTCCCATTTCTACTTCATAAAGTCAGGTACATCAATATCGTCTTCAGAGACCAACTCTTCGAACTTTACGCGTGGGCGCAATGGTCGATCGCCATCGAGATCAAGTGCTACCGAGATTGGATCATTCACTGGTAGTGGGTCAGCGTGGCCCGAAAGCGCTGCGGCGTTGATTACTGGAACCGAAACTTTCTTTGGCTCGCCACCAGAGAAACCTGCCGCGATAACAGTTATACGCACTTCATCGCCAAGAGCATCATCAATGGTGGTACCGAAAATTATGCGCGCCTCAGGATGTGCTGAAGCTTGTACAAGTTCGCAAGCTTCGTTTATTTCAAATAGACCTAAATCAGAGCCGCCAGCAACTGAAAGTAATACGCCCATAGCGCCATCTATTGACGCCTCAAGAAGTGGACTTGAGATAGCTAGCTCAGCTGCGCGACGTGCACGATCTTCGCCACGCGCAGATCCAATACCCATGAGCGCTGAACCAGCATCAGTCATAACAGTCTTAACATCGGCAAAGTCCAAGTTGATCAAACCTGGTTGGGTAATTATTTCAGTAATGCCTTGAACGCCAGAGAGTAGAACTTGATCAGCTGATCTAAATGCATCAACTGCGGTAATGCTGCGATCGCTAATTGCAAGCAAGCGATCATTAGGAATAACAATTAATGTATCTACTTCGCTACGAAGTTCTTCGATTCCGATATCTGCTTGTGATTGCCGAATCTTTCCTTCGAAACTAAATGGACGAGTAACTACACCAATTGTTAACGCACCTAAATCGCGCGCAATCTTTGCAACCACGGGAGCACCACCAGTTCCGGTGCCACCACCTTCGCCAGCAGTTACAAAAACCATATCTGCGCCGCGCAAAATTTCTTCAATTTCATCTGCGTGATCTAGCGCTGCTTCGCGACCCTTTTCAGGTGCAGCGCCTGCGCCCAGGCCTTTAGTTGACTTGCGACCGATATCTAATTTCACATCAGCATCACTCATTAACAAATGTTGTGCATCGGTATTAATCGCGATGAACTCGACGCCCTTTAAACCAACATCGATCATGCGATTAATTGCATTAACTCCACCGCCACCAATACCAACAACTTTGATGACCGCTAAATAATTCTGTGGTGAAGCCACTTTTTATCCTCCTAAAGAACAGTAAACCTCAAGTTGAGAATCACTGTTATGCCTGATATATAGGCGAAAGTATTCTTTGTAAGGCAGGTAGGCAAAGACCGCCACGCATCTTTTTTAATTTTTATTTTGATAATTTTTTGAAGAAAAATTTATTTCACAATTGGCGAACGAGGTTCAGTCAAATCAATTTTCTTTATTTTTGAATTCTCGGGAAGTGCCACTAAAGCCCTATATACCTTTAGTTTGAGATCAATTTCAATTTCGGATCCCCAGATAACCATTAACGAGCGTTTGCCTTCAGTAATTTTGAAATTAATGTTTTCAGGTGAGACGGCAGTAAAGGCTGAAGTACGGGTTGAGAATTCTGTTGGCAATTTAGTAAATAACGCGATGGCAGCCAGACCACTCTTGGTGTCTTTAGCAAATACCGAAGGCAGTTTTGATTTGAATCCACCTGGCAATTCAAATCGTGTGCCTGATGCATCCATCAGCTCTCCATTAAAAGTTGCTATTGGTATACGCGGCGTAACCAAGATCATAATTTTTCCAGATATCCAATTGCGCGAGACATCTGCGCTTTTAATCCATGGCAAGGTTTCTAAGCGAGCAGATATTTTACGAGTTTCAATTCGAGCTAATCGCCCGCCAACTTCCAAATCAGTTAAATTCTTCACGACGGCTTCACTGCTCTTTGTTGGCGCGCCCGTGTAGCTGATCTCTTTAATGGTGAGGACATTCGACCAGCCAAGCAAGTAAGCCAATCCCGCGGTTATCAGGATTGCCAGAAATGTTATTAATCGATGCTTTCTTGAGAACATTTATTTGGCTAGTTCTTCAAGGATAATTGGAGCCAGCGAACTCACGTCGCCTGCGCCGAGCGTAATGACTACATCACCTGGTTTTGCGAGCTGAACTACGGACTCCACAGCAGATATAAAGTTAGGAATGAAACTGCCTCGTGTCATTTTTTCAACAATCGCCTCTGAGCTAACTCCAGCAATCGGCTTTTCGCTAGCCGCATAAATTTCCAGCACAATTACTTCATCAGCTAAATCTAAAGCCCTCGCAAAGTTTTCAATGAAAGCCTTGGTTCGCGAGTAACGGTGAGGCTGGAAAACTACAATTAGACGACCATCGCCAGCAAACCTGCGCGCTGCAGTCAAAGTCACTTCAATTTCAGTTGGGTGATGGCCATAGTCATCAATTACCCGGATGCCGTTTATCGTTCCCTTAATTTCAAAACGTCGACCAGCCCCCTTAAAAGTTGCTAAGCCATCGATCATTTCGCCCGGTACTTGTTCTAGGACTATTCCGGCCGTAAGGGCTGCAGCTGCGTTCATCAGATTATGGTGCCCCGGCACATTTAGCTCTAGTTTGCCAATTACTTTTCCGTGCCAGATAGCGCGACCACTTGAACCAAGCGGCAATAGTGTTATTTGATCAATAACTAGATCAGAATCAGGTGAGGTGCCGTAGGTAAAGGTGCGCGTGCTTGTCACAGCGCTACCAATTTTACGTGCACCTTTGTCGTCATTACAGTAAATCAAGAATCCATCGCTGGCTACTGTTGCTATAAAGTCTGTAAAGACTTCAAAAACTGCGCTCTCATCAGCAAAATAATCAACATGATCGAATTCAATATTTGTAATTATTGCACCATAGGGATGATAGGCAATGAAAGAGCCATCAGATTCATCGGCTTCGGCCACAAAGAATTCGCCAGTACCTCGATGCGCGTTCGACCCTGATGAAGTAATTGTGCCGCCGATCGCAAAAGACGGATCAGCTCCGGTTGCTTGAAGAGCCACTGTTAGCATTGATGAAGTTGTAGTTTTTCCATGCGTTCCGGCTACTGCAATGCTCTTCGATTCTGACATCAGAAGTGCTAAGGCAGATGCTCGAGCTATAAGTGGAATTCCTAATTCAAGTGCGCGTAACCTCTCTGGATTGCTATCAGAAATTGCTGTTGAGATTACAACTAAATCTGCTCCTTCAACATTCTCACCTTTATGTCCAATCGAAACGCTGGCACCTAGAGCGGTTAGCGCAACAATTACATTTGAATCTTTAGCATCAGAACCTGAAACCTTAATTCCGTGTGAAAGTGAGATACGCGCTAAGCCGCTCATGCCGGCTCCGCCGATGCCAATGAAGTGCACGCGTTTGCCAATTAATGCTGGCAAATCTAAATTCGGCTTCATTTACGCAATTCTGGCATGGCGGCGCATCAAGTTCACAATATTTGCAACAGCGGCGCGATCACTTTCGTTTCCAGCCATAAATTCTAGGGATTTTGCCAACGCACGATCGATATTCTCTAACAGCCACTGCGTGCTGAATTCACTTTGTGACACAGTTACCGCACGACCTTGCTCAACCAGAAAGTCAGCATTTCGCGCTTGTTCGCCATTGCCAATTGCCAGCGGAATGAAGATCGCGTATTTGCCCAAAGCGCCAACTTCAGCGCAAGTAATGGCGCCGCTTCGAGCGATTACTAGATCGGCTGCCAAGTAGGCGGTAGCCATATCCTCAATATAGGAGACTGGCTGATATCCAGCATGGGCTTCCGGTAATTCATTCTTGCCGCCAACTGAGTGAATAACCTCAAAATTGATCAACAAATTTGGCAGTGAGCTAGCCACGATTGAATTGATTGCAACTGAACCTTGCGAACCACCCATTATCAAGAGCAAAGGTTTGCCAGATTTGATTCCGAGTTTCGCTTTAGCTGCCCTGCGCGCTTCGAGCCAATCACTCTTTGCCCTATCCAAAGCTGCGCTAATCGCTGGCTTAAGTGGTAAACCAACTACTTCGGCTTTTCTAAATTTTCCAGTTTTAACTGACTTTCCGACCGCCATCGCTCCACCCAAAAATGCGCCAAATTTATTTGCCCAGCCAGGAATCGCATTTGCCTCATGCACCACAAATGGAGTTCTGCATAAAGTGGCAGCCAGATAAACAGGGGCTGATACATATCCGCCAAAACCAATTACGCAGTCAGCATCTTTAACTATCTGTATGGATTTAGCGAGTGCCTGGCCAAAACGTAGAGGCGCTAGGAATCCGACTAGCGAAAGCGATCTCGGTAAAGTAACTTTTGGAATAGTACTGAGTTTAAATCCAGCGCCAGTAACTAGAACATTTTCTAAACCTGAAGCGGTCCCAACAAACTCAAACTTGCTTTCCGGAAATTCTTGCTGCCAAGCATCTGCCACAGCTAAAGCCGGTTCGATATGGCCCGCAGTGCCTGCACCTGCTAAGACAATCTTCACTTTGAATTCGACTTTCGGAATTCTCGGATTCCGCGAGCTACCTCAGGATCGCGAAGAGCAGCACCAAGAACAAAGCCCAAAGCTAAGTAGGTGGAGATCAGAGATGAGCCTCCGTACGAAATTAATGGCAACGTCACTCCAACTACCGGTACCAAGCTGATAGCAGAACCAATGTTGAAGAAACATTGAATTGAAATCCAAATTCCGATACCCGCGCAAGTAAATCTGACCATCGGATCATTTGCGCGGATAGAAATTCGGAAGATGGCAAAAATCAAACCGCAGAAAAGTAAAATAGTTCCGATGGTGCCAACTAGGCCTAGTTCCTCACCAATTACTGAGAAGATGAAATCTGTATGAGCTTCAGCTAAATTACCCCATTTTTGCCGACTTGCTCCGAGGCCTACACCAAGCAACCCACCGGTTGCCAGTCCCATCAAGCTATGCGCAGGTTGCCAACCATAATTCTTGTAGTCACCTTCGGCGAAAGGATTGAGAACAACTAAGAATCTAGCTGCCCGATAAGGAGCGCTAAGAATAAGCAAACTGATACCAGCCATGCCAAGTGCAGATACTGTGGCAAAGAGTCGCAACGGAATTCCGGAGACAAAGAGTAAGCCAGCCATAGTCGCACCGATTACGGCTGCAGTGCCGAGATCTTTTCCGGCTAAGACAAATATGAGAACGCCAAAATAGCCAGGGACAATTAGCTTCAAAACATTCGTTCGTACAATTCCGGCATTTTCATACTGTGCCAACATGGTCGCCGCCCAAAGAATCATAAGAAACTTGGCAAACTCAGAAGGCTGAACTACAAATGGGCCAATTCCAATCCAATTTCGGTTTCCGTTAACGGCATGACCGATGCCTGGAATAAGTAGCACAGCTAGCATGCCGATAGATACCAATAGCGAAATACGTCCGATCGCTCGCCACAAGTTCAGGCGCAACTTAGCTGCTACCCAACCGATAGGCAGAGCCAGAATCAGAAATGCCAGCTGCCTTACAAAAGTTCCGTAGGTATTGCCATTTACTTTAGTTGAGTAAATTGTCGAGGCTGAGAAAACCATGATCAATCCCAAGATGCTTAAGGCTGTTACGCAGATGGCAAAAAGCGCAAAAGTATTAAAAGGTTGAAGCAACTTACTGCGCTTAACTTGCGTTGTCATGTTTACCCACTATTTCTCGAACTGATTTGGCAAAACGATCACCACGATCGCCGTATGAAACAAATTGATCCATTGACGCGCATGCTGGAGCTAGTAGAACTGCGTCGCCTTGTTGAGCGTGTAACTTGGCCTGCGCAACTACTTGATTCATAAAACTGTTATCCGCGCTGTTTCGATCATGGCCAGGTTCTGGATCTACTCGAACTAAAGTCACGTTAGGGAATTTGCTCAGCATTTCGTGGGCGATTAATTCTCGATCGGTGCCAATTAAAATGACTGCTCGCAAACGTGAACCCACTTGAGCAATTAATTCACTCATTTCGGCGCCTTTAGCTAACCCGCCCGCAATCCAGACCACGCTAAGTTCTGACATTAGCGATGCTTGGGCAGCATGTGGATTAGTTGCCTTGGAGTCATCAATCCAGCGAATTCCGTTCTGCTCTAGAACTGTCTCAATGCGATGACGCCCTGGCCGAAATTTCTTAATTGCTTCTCTAATTACCTCGTGGTCGATTCCAATTGCTCTCGCCAATCCGGCCGCAGCTAACGCATTGGAAACCGAATGTGGCGCAGTTGGTTGTACTTCGTTTAACTCACAGAACATGGCAGCTTCCAATGGATCTACTACAAAAGCTCGATCAACTAAGAGATCTTCAACTAGCCCGATCTCGCCTGGTTTAGGAGTTTGTAGAGTGTAGAAAACTTTTCGGCCCTGCCAGTGAGTGCAACCTTCAACCACATTCGCGTCATCGCCATTTAAGATCGCAGTAACTGAAAGACTGAGTAAATCGATTTTCGCTTTGGCATACTCAGCAAAAGAGCCATGCCAATCAATATGATCTAGTGCGATATTTAGAATTGAGCTTGCCACAAATTCAGCTGACTCGGCCCAATGTAATTGGAACGAGGAGAGCTCTAGAACTAAATAATCATATTTCTGCTCAGAAATAACTGCATCAATAACCGGTGTTCCAACATTGCCGCAGGCGAAAGCGCTAATACCGGCAGCCTTAAGAATCGATTCGGTGAGTTCGACCGTAGAAGTTTTTCCATTAGTGCCAGTTACCGCTAACCATCTCTGTTCTGGTGCTACTTGTTGCTTAATTTCCCAAGCCAGATCAATCTCATTGAGCAACGGAATCTCACGATTTCGAAGATCCGCAATTATCGGATGATTTGGTCGCCAGCCCGGTGAAACAACGGCGGCTGCCCAATTAGTATTTGAAACATCGCTGAGTGTTGCCCGCTCAAAATCAAATTCGCTACTCTCGTTTTCATCATATACATAAATCTCAGCGCCCATATTTCGTAGAACTTTCGCAACCGATCGGCCAGTAACTCCGCCCCCAAGTACCAACACTGGTGCATGGGCGATCGTTACACCGCCCAGTGTTGTCAAAGTAGAGGTAATGGACATGATTTAGCCCGCAAGGCTTAACCATTGAGCGTAGAAGAGGCCTAAACCAAGGGCTACACAAAGGCCCGCGATGATCCAGAAACGCAGCACGATGGTCACTTCGCCCCAGCCTTTAAGTTCAAAGTGGTGATGTAATGGCGCCATTCGAAAGATTCTTTTTCCGCCACTTGCCTTGAAATACAAAGTCTGAATAATTACTGACATCGTAATAATTACAAAAAGGCCACCGAGTGGAATTAACAAAAGCTGAACTCTTAAGGTGCTGGCTAGACCTGCTAACGCACCACCGATAGCTAGTGATCCGGTATCACCCATAAATATTTTTGCGGGCGAAGCATTCCACCAAAGAAATCCGGTACATGCGCCAGCAAGAGCCGCAGCCAATACCGCTAAGTCGAGTGGGTCCCTAACTGAGTAGCACCCACTCGCCACATCGGCGGCGATTGCACATCCCTGCCCGAACTCCCAAATTCCAATCAAAATGAAGGCCAAGAAAGTCATCACAGAAGCACCAGTAGCTAAGCCATCTAGACCGTCAGCTAAATTCACACCATTACTTGTTGCGGTTACCATTAATGCGATCCAGATAACCACTACTACGCTACCGAGAACGATGCTGGTGTCGCGAACCGCTGATAAATTTAATGAGATTGGCGTTAAGCCTTCGTTATCTGCAAATTGAATGCCAAAATATCCAAAAGTAGCCGCAATTATTACTTGCCCAAGAATTTTATAACGTCCCTTTAGTCCCAAAGATTTTTCTCGAGAAACTTTTAGCCAATCATCTAAGAATCCAATGAAGCCAAGTCCGACTACTAACGCAATAACCAAGAGCGCCGAAGCTGTCATGGCCGTTTGTGTTATTCCGTGACTTAGTAGATATCCCGCAATCGCTGCGAAAATAATTATCAAACCACCCATTGTTGGAGTGCCGCGCTTGGTGTGATGTGAGACTGGGCCGTCATCTCGAATGATTTGACCATATCCGCGCTTGGCTAATAAGCGAATCAGCACCGGGGTGCCGAACAGTGCGAAGAAGAGCGCTACCGCACCCGAGATAAGGATCTGTCTCATTTATTCGTCATCCTTCTTTCCTGACTCAGTTTGCCAGTTCGCTGCTACTTCTTGCGCTATTTCTTCAAAGTGTTCAGCTCGCGATGCTTTAACCAGCAAAACATCTCCAGATTGCATCTGGTTTAACAGAGTGACAACTGAATTCTTATCATTTAGTTCATGCACTTTTGTGTCGCTATCACTAGGAACACCCTTGCCATAAGCAGGCATCGAAACTGTAAGTAGATGATCAATTGCGAGATCGCTAACCAATTTTCCAATCGCGGCATGGTCAGCATTCTCAGAAGTCCCTAATTCATGCATCTTTCCTAAGACTGCCCAGGATGATCCACCGCGCTCCTGTGCGAAAAGAGCCAATGTTCGTAGAGCTGCAGCCATCGATTCAGGGTTAGCGTTATATGAATCATTAATCATTAATCGACCTTCTAATTCAAAAATTTCCATTCGCCACTTGCTAGCTAGCTCGGCCATAGAAAGGGCACCAGCAATTTGGTCAACCGATAATCCCAGTGCGCTTGAGATTGCAGCTGCTGCTAAAGCATTAGGAATTTGATGTAATCCAACTAGTCGCATTCCAACAGCTGCTCGCCCTGATTTGGTAACTAGATCGAAGTGCGGGCGTCCTTCGCGAATCTCGACATCGGCAGCGCGCACACTGCAGTCACTTCGCTCGCCGAAAGTAAGAACTGATACCCCATCGGCAACTTTCATGGCTGGCGTGAATTGATCATAGGTTCCCAGAACAGCTACGCCTCCACTATCAAGCGAACTGATTAATTCTGATTTAGCTTGCGCAATTGCTTCGCGTGATCCAAATTCACCAATGTGCGCGTTACCAACTTTAAGAACTGCACCGATTTTTGGCTTAGCAATTTCACAAAGTGCCGAAATATCTCCGATATGACGAGCACCCATTTCGACGATGCAGTATTTGGTTTGCTCGGTGCACTCTAAAATCGTTAGTGGAACACCCAGCTCATTGTTAAATGAGCCCACTGGCGCAACGGTCTCACCGACTGAAGAAAGTATGTAGTTAAGTAAATCCTTCGTGGTGGTCTTTCCTTGAGAGCCCGTGATTCCGATTACCGTTAAATTTGCTAATTGAACGCGAGCGAATTTGGCAAGGTCGGCCACCGCCCGCATCACATCTGAGACAACTACACAAGGTTGTTCAACTACTTTGGTAGTAAGTGCCAGTGCTGCTCCGTTGGCAAAAGCCTCAGAACAGAAGTTATGACCATCGGTATTATCGCCAACTAAGGCCAGAAAGAGTGAGCCCGATTTAGCTTTGCGCGAATCAAATGCTGGTGCCTGCGTAACCATAATGTTTTCATCGCCGTGTAGTGAACCATTAACAATCAGTGAGATTTCACGAGCAGATAACTTGATCATGTGTTGGCCTCAATTGCAGCTGCTAGAACTAGGCGATCGTCAAAGTCATGTTTAACGCCAGCAATCTCTTGACCTGACTCATGTCCTTTTCCGAGAATTACAACTACGTCGCCAGGTTCTGCAGCAGCGACTGCTTTTTCAATTGCTTCTTTACGATCAACTTCGATAACGCTCGTCGTAGCAAGAGTTAAACCAGAAACCATTTCGTTGATAATTTGGGCAGGATCTTCACTTCGTGGATTATCGCTAGTGAATATCGCTAAATCAGATCCAGCCAATAACGCAGCTCCCATTAATGCTCGTTTGCTTCTGTCTCGGTCGCCACCGCACCCTAGAACTGCGATTACTTTTCCGGCAGTGCTAGTCCGTAGAGTTTCCAAGACGCTTCTCACTGAATCTGGAGAGTGTGCGTAGTCGACTAATGCGCTAAAGGACTGACCCAAGTCAACTTTTTCAAGTCGGCCTTCAGCGCCAGTTAGTGATGGCGTAATAGCTGCAATGTCGATTGGATCAATCCCACTACCAACGCTAATGGCAATCGCCATTAGAAGGTTATCAAAATTGAAATCGCCCACTAACTTTGTAGAGGTCTCAATTAGTATTCCGCCGGTTCCTCTAATTGCTAACGAGACGTTTCGTGCACCGTGTTCAATTCGTTCAAAATACCAATCCGCTGACTTAGATTGGCGTGAAATTCGGACTACCGGTAATTCTTGATTTTCTAGTAATTTCAAGCCCCATGAAGAATCAATGTTTATGTACGCGGTATCGGCAAATTTATGGGTGAATAGTGCAGCTTTTGCCGAGAAGTACGAATTCATGTCAGTGTGGAAATCCAAGTGATCTTGGGACAAATTAGTAAAGGCCGCAACATCAAAATGTGAACCACCAATTCGATTCAGCGAAACTGCGTGGCTAGAAACTTCCATAAAAACATTGCGCATATGACGTTCACGCATTACTGCGACTAAAGATTGTAGTTCTGGTGCTTCAGGAGTGGTACGAAGCGATTCGATGACTTCATTGCCGATTCGAGTCTCTACAGTTCCGATCAATCCACTTTCCCGGCCAGTTGCCATGGCGATCTGGTAGAGCAGAGTGGTGACAGTTGTTTTGCCGTTGGTTCCAGTTATCCCGACGCTAAACATGTCACGCATAGGTTCGTTGTGTAACCAAGCTGCGATCACCCCTGCTGATGCTCGCGGGTCGGAAACAACTAAAACTGGTAGATCAGTAATAAGGCCAGCGCCTACTTCGTCGGTTAAAACAGCCACCGCACCGTTTAATTTTGCATTTCCTGCATAAGTTGCTCCGTGGACTTTAGCGCCAGCAACGGCGACAAATAAATCACCAGCCTCGATTTGATGAGAGTCAATTGATACGCCAGTAATCGAAATACTTTCTAAATCTGGAAATTTTGAAATGGCAGAAGTAAGTTCACCGACCGCACGAAGAGTTCGCCCAGGAATAGGATCGTGTGGTCGCAACATTTTAGAGTCTGCCGCTTGCAGAGTTAGTTTTTTCCTTCGCCTTAGCTTTAGCTATTGCTTTCTTCAATTGTTTTTCGTCTAGGGCGACTGGAACTATTTTTGTGCCGGTAGGCGCAATGTGCTTAGATTCAAGAACAAAAGACATAACTTTCTTAAATACTGGTCCGCCCAGGTATCCGCCCCAGTGCATTCCTTTGGGATCTTGGATGGTTACTGAAATGACATATCTAGGCGCATCAGATGGCGCAAATCCAATGAACGAAGCTGTAAATCCGCTGTAGCAGCCACAAATATCGTTATACCGTTGAGCGGTCGCAGTCTTGCCCGCCACTCGGTAGCCAGGGATAGCCGCAGATGGTGCGGTTCCGTTTGCAGAGACCACGCTTTCCATCATGAGGCGCACCTTTTGCGCAGTTTCAGCGCTAACTACTCGCACAGTTGTGCGGGGTTTAGCTGGTGTGAAATTTCCGTTTGCTTCATTAGTGCCAGCAATAACAGTTGGAGATACGCGAACTCCATTATTTGCGATGGTCGCAAAGACGCTAGTTGCCTGCATCGCGGTAACTGAGTAGCCCTGGCCAAATGAAATAGTTGGAGCTGAAGTAGCTGACCAATCTGAAACTGGGCGAAGAATGCCTCTTGATTCACCAGGTAAACCCGAACCAGTACTCTCTCCGATGCCAAATTTGCTTAAGTAATCGTGTAATTGATTATTTGTTAACTTTTCGCCGATCATGATGGTGCCAGTGTTGCTAGACACTGCCAAAATGCCTGAGGTTGTTAGTCTCCAGTCGGCGTGATTTTTGTGATCATGGAATCTAGATCCACCACGTTTAACTACATCAGGGACTGTGAATACCGTTGTAGGGGTAACTTTATTTTCTTCAATTGCTGCGGCCACGGTCATGATTTTTCCAGTTGATCCTGGTTCAAAAACATCCTGGACTGAGGGGTTGCGCATTTTGGCGAGCGATACGTTGTCCCGATTGTTTAAGTCAAAAGTAGGCGCTGTTGCATGAGCCAAAATTGCACCAGTCTTTGGGTCCATCACAATTACAGTACCGCTACTCGCTTTAGCTGACTTGACTGCATCGGCAATAGCTTTTGAGGCAACCCACTGGATATCACGATCGATAGTTAATCTAATTGAAGTTCCAGCTTTAGCTGCCACGATTTCAGATTTTGAACCGGGAATTTCTGCGCCATAACCATTGGCATATGAATACTTGCCATCAGTACCCGTGATAATCGAATTCATACTCGATTCCAACCCGGTTGCGCCAGCACCTTCTTGATTTACAAAGCCAATAAGTGAAGCTACTAAAGAACCAGATGGATATTCGCGGATGTAGGCACGTTCTGGATAGAAAGCAGTGATCCGCTGATCAAATTCTTTTGGTTCCAGCGCACTGTTATGTTCGGCAATAGCTTTCTTTAAGTTGCTCCAGACCGCTGGCTTGGCATTGCGATAAATCAATTTCCACTTTAGCTCACCGGTATATAGCTCTTGAAGCTCAGAAACCGGGATTCCCAAAATAGGAGAAGTAAATTTGGCAGTGAAAGCTGGGTTTGTAATCGCAGTCTGATCAATCACAATATTGATGGCATTTACACTCTTTGCGAGCGCAACACCATTTACATCAGTAATAGTGCCGCGCGGCGCCTGTAGCGTCGCCACATTTTCCATCTCATTTGCTGCCCAAGTTCTAATTGAGTTAGCAGTTATCACCTGAACCCAAATCACTTTGGCGACAAATATCGCCATAAAGATTAAGGTCAGCGCTATTAGAACTTGAATGCGTTTACGAACTAGAGCGAAATTACCCAATTGATCCTCCAGCAACTACTTCTGCTTTAGGAACGAGCGGTTCGTCGAGATTTAGAAATGCCGGAGTTGCAGAGGGAGACATTCCCATTTCAGTTGCCGCAGCTGCCAGTGCCATCGGCGAAGAGATTCGATCTAACTGACGAATATACGCTTCTCGTTGATCAGTTAGTAAACGCGCTTCAAGTTGAAGCTTTGAAAGTTTGAAGGCATCTTGAGCAAGTAAGGTATTCACAAATAGGAGTGAAACCAAGCCAAGCGCGCCAATTCCAGTTAGAAAGAGTATGAAAACTTTTTGGTCAGCTCGCTTGTCGATGTCAATCTTAGGAACTAGTCGAAGTGCGACTTCAGAAGAACGCTCAATCACTTTCCGCTTTGATCGACTGATTGCTGGAGCGAGCGCTGTAATTGCCATTATGCGGCCAACCGTTCTATTGCGCGTAGACGAACAGATTGCGCGCGTGAGTTCGCGGCAATCTCTGCTTCACTTGGTAAAACCGAACCGCGAACTACAAGAGCGAATTTCGCAGCAAATTCAGG
>Ga0208485_1000024_pt1 | contig 49782 bp, 49 predicted proteins | sample LakMenEpi27Jul12_FD_150707 | JGI IMG/M metagenome (GOLD analysis project Ga0208485, IMG submission 150707) | Freshwater microbial communities from Lake Mendota, WI - 17JUL2012 deep hole epilimnion (SPAdes) | ecosystem: Environmental > Aquatic > Freshwater > Lentic | place: Lake Mendota, Madison... | reverse complement strand
ATTTCTACGCCAGAGTTGATTAAAGCCAGCTAAGAGTGATTCCTCATCTTGGTTTCGCAGGTCTAACTGAAAGACAAAATTAGGCTGACCTTCGCTAAAGCCACTTTCGGAAACAACTGCTCGCCAACTGGCTTTTTCAAAACTTTCAATTGCTATACGACCATTTTCAAATTCAGCACTCGATTTGGTGTTTAGTAAAGAGCTAGCTTGGTCGGAGGCAAGAGCGCTCTTTATAACTTCGCCGTCCCAATCCCGAAACGGAATTGCTGGGCCCACCCGAAGTAAGAAAATCTGCTCGCTCTTTGCGAAAGCAACAAGAGCATCAAGAATTACTTGGCTTAAAATGTATTGTGGTCGAAATAGTGGTCCTTCTGGGATATAGCCAAAAGACTTTCCGACTTTAGGAAGCGCGCGAGTTAGAAGTAGTCCTGCGCCAATTAGTGAAGAGTCTTCATAAATACCAAGTGATTTATTCTTCCAGTCACTCTTAACGGCGCCCCATTCGGGCAGTTGCAAGAAAGAGGCGTTCGGTAATCCGGAAATAAAGCTCTGGTGCTCCTCTTGCGAGATAGCTCGAATATCTATTTCCATTGGTCTATCTTACCTTTTTAGGCAATCTAATGGCCTCGGCTCGAAGTTAAGAAGATTTAAATGATTTTGGATCGTAAACCAGTGTGTAAAGAGCCATCGAATTTTTACCATCTTGTGAGGTTGGGTCAAAAATAGAATCTTGTGGCCCGGCAATAGCTAAAACCATTTCATTTTCGCCTACGACTTTGCTTCCGTATATAGGTGGTTCGTTAGGGTTCTGGGCCGTTTCAAAATCAGCTTTTTTAAAATAGTAAACACCAGCGAAGCCATGGACAGAACCGTCATCGGCTGTGTAATTAATGTACATTTGTGCGATCGCGCCAGCTTGCTTTGCCTGCTGAGTAAACTGCGAGTTAAAGTCGTTTCCAACTTCTAGTTCCATATTCTCAATCGTTAAATGCTTAGCGATATCAGATGGAACTTCAAAAACGTAAGGAATAGGCGCAAGACTTATCTGGACCAAATCTGCTGAATTATTCGCACAGGATGAAAGGGCCAGAGCTAACACGGGAATAAGAAAAAGTCTCTTTCGAAGCATGTCATTCTCCATTCTTGCGATCGCTTAATATCATAACAGTGCACGATGATACCAAGCAGAAGTTTTGCTTAACAGTTTTTGCTTAATGTATTTATTATTGAAGTGTCGCCCTGTAAACCAGAGATCTTTACGGAACACTTAGCGATATGAATAGGCAATCCTTGCGCATTCCAGGTGCTGATGGCATTAGAGCCCTAGCCTGTCTTTTAGTTGTATGGCATCACACCGCCCAGCGTTTTAATCCAGAGAATTCGGCAGACTGGATTCAAAGCATCCATTTCTTTGGAATGCGTGCTGAGGTTGGAGTCAGTCTTTTCTTCGTGCTTTCAGGTTGCTTGCTCTCACTTCCATTCTGGAATTCTTTCGTCAGCGCTGATCAACTTCCAAGTCTTAGGAAATATGCCATGAACCGGGCAGCTCGAATCATTCCTGCTTATTGGTTTAACTTAGTGTTCTGCACAGTTGTAGCGATCTGGGTATTTGACCAGAGTATTAATTGGTGGAGAGTTATCTCAGGCCTTCTCTTTGTTAATAGCTACCATTATTCATCATTCTTTCCAGCAGAACTAAATGGACCTTTGTGGTCTATCGGGCTTGAAGTCTCGTGTTATCTACTGCTCCCGATAGTTCTCTTCGCAATCATAAAAACCACTCAGAGAATATCTTTTGCCATATTTGGAATGGTTGCTTGGATCTTTGCGCTGCAGCTATTGAATCCATTGATCGTAAATAATTTCATGACAGACGATAAATTAAAGGGCTGGCAGTACGGACTTACCGGTGGCGCGAAACAATGGCTTCCATATTGGAATATTGCCTCATTTTTCACCCAATTCTTATGTGGATCCCTGGCTGCGCTCATCATTATCGCTTTAATATCTCGTGGCACATTAAAATCGCGCGCTTTTGATCTTTCACTTATTCTCTTTGCGGTAGCAGCTATTTGGTTAGTTGCCATTCGACTTGTTCCTGGCGCCCCTGATAGCTTTACAAAGCAGCCATACGTGGCTCCGATTTATGCGATTCTCATGGCAGGGGTAATAATCTCCGCAGCATTTAGTGCGCAAATTTATAGGCTGCTAGATAATAGATTCTTTAGCTGGATCGCAAAATTATCCTTCAGTATCTACCTATGGCATATGTTTATAATCGTAATGATTGAACGTAAGTTTCTGGATAAATATGTCTACTACGGTCTTACAGATTCAATCCAATGGGTGTTGATCAGCGCAATAGTCCTCTTGGCATCAATACTGATTGCAGCAACATCTTGGCGATTTTTGGAAAATCCCGTACTAAAGTACGTACGCAAGCACAGCCACAATTAGTTATGAATGTCTTGGTGATGAGCTGTTATCAACTTTCTATATGGCGACGCTATTTCTTAGGATCAGTCACCCGACCGGCATGTGCGTGAGCACTTGGATCGCGCTTCACCTTAATTATGCTGGCGATCGTTGAAACAATCAAGATTGCTGCAATTACACCAAGGCTAACCAGGGTAGGAATCTTTGGAACTTCAGTCCATACCTCATGTACGTAAGTCACGATCAACTTAACTCCGATAAACATCAGAATAATTGATAGACCCAGAGATAGATAGACCAGTTTGTCTAAAAGTCCCTTGAGTAAGAAGTACAGCGCACGTAGCCCAAGCAGAGCAAATGCATTAGCAGCGAAGACTAAAAATGGTTCTTGCGTTACTCCAAATGTTGCCGGAATGGAATCAAGGGCAAACAAAAGATCTGTCGAGGCAATTGCAATCATCACCAAAAACATAGGTGTGGCAATTCGCTTGCCATTGAGGCGAGTGAAGATCTTGGATCCGTCATACTCATCGGTCATCGCAATGCGCTTTCTGATTGAACGTACTAAGAAGTTATCTTCTGGAGATGGGTCCTCATCCCAGTGCTTGAAGAGACCAACACCTGTCCAAATCAAGATTGCGCCAAATATTACAAAGGTAAAGCTAAAAGCTGCCAGCGCGGCTGCGCCAACGGCGATAAATATGCCGCGAAGAACTAGAGCAAGAATTACCCCAAACATCAATACTCGTTGGTGATAGATCGAAGGCACTTTAAACTGGGCCAAAATGATGATGAAAACAAAGAGGTTGTCGACTGATAAAGACTTCTCAACAAGATAGGCAGCAAAGTATTCGGTTCCAAATTGAGAACCTGCACTTTGCCAGACCCATACGCCAAATGCGATTGCTACGCCGATGTAAAAAATCGACCAAATAGCAGCTTCTTTAAACATTACATCGTGAGGTTTGCGGCTAACAGTCAAAAGATCAATAACAATTAAGGCGAGAATCGCGCCAAGAACAAGAGTCCAAGTAAGCAGTGATACATCCATGTTTAATACCTATTCGTTAAAGGGGCCAGTGATGCCAAGGTCTCCCTCAACCAGAATATGGTCGCAACTCCGGGATATCTCTATCCGTATTGACGAAGGTGCTTTTGCGAGGTACTCCCCTTAACTGTTAGCAACTTTATCTGGCGCAGGTCCTTACAGCAAATTAGCCACTCAAACGAAAATAATTGGCGCTAGTTATTATCTTTGGGATCAACTGCGCCATCAGGCCATGAGGCAATACATACTTTATCTCCTGAGCGATCTGACAGGATCCAATAAGCAGGTGCATGTGAATCATCTATGACGATTCCACCTGCTTTAACTGCCGCATTAAGCCTTGCTTCGGCATGTTCCAGCGGAACCGATACATCAATGTGCATCGCATGTTTAAGTCGTTTGCTCTCATCCAGTTCTTGCATCCAGATTGTTGAACTATTTCCAAGTGGATCAATTGCGTTATCACCAAGCATTGGTTCATAACCCAGAACCGCACGCCAAAAGCTGAGATCAATTGAATCCGGTTTGGCAGAGATAGCAATCTGTACTTCTTGAACTTGGCCTGGCTCTGCAGCTATGCCAAGCGAGTTAGCTATTTTTGAAATCGATCGCGCAAGTTCAATATGCGCGCTTTCAAAATTCCAAACTTCTCGAGTAAGTCACACGGTTACATGATCTGAAACGATGTTTATTTGAGCATTAGTTCCATCAAGACCTGGAAGTTGCGCAACTGCCTGACAAAATTTTGCTGCATCAGGGAAAGTCTCAGTTTTATAGACTGCGGTTGGACCGCCGTGTAGAACTACCCAGTCCTCAAGATCGTCCACGGCAAGGAATGCCTTCCAACCTTGTTCGCTCATGAATTCTCCTTTTGCGAAGCCTCGTGATCGCCTTAGCTTGTTTGATTATCTTAGTTCAAGTACGTTTCGATAGCTGCCCCAGCAATTTCATCATCTTGCGCTGAAGTTGCTCCGCTAACACCAATTGCTCCCACTAGATTTTCTTCAAAGAGAATTGGTCTGCCGCCTTCAATAATTACAATCTCATCCTTATTAGAAGCCATTAATTGAGCAATTTTCTCAAAAGGTATTTTCTTCTCAAGAACGCTAGTTTCTACTTTAAAACAGACTGCCGCATAGGCTTTGCCTTTGGCAACAGCATCAGAAGAGAAAGGCGACTTTGGCATGCGGCAAAAGCCAACTTGCCTTCCTGACTTGTCCAAAACAGATACCGAAACACTGACATTCAGCTTCTCTGCGTGCTCGATTGCGCTTTTGAGAAGCCGAAAGATTCCCTCTGAACTTAATGAATGAGTTACTTCTTTATTATGCAACAAGATATCCTCCATCTACGCTAATAGTTATTCCAGTTATAAACTTTCCGCTATCTAGTAAAAATACAATGGCCTCGGAGACATCACCTGGTGACCCAAGCCTTCCAAGTGGTAACCAATTTGCCAGACTCTCTTTTTTCTTATCATCTAGAGCATTGAGCATGGGGGTATCTGTTGGGCCAGGTGCGACGGCATTGACGCGAATGCCGTTTCCAGATAACTCCAATGCTGCCGACTTTGTCAGAGAAGATAGCGCAGCTTTCGAAGCACAATAAGCCGCATTCCCTTGAGTTACTCGCTCGGACATCACAGAAGTGACATTTACGATTGAGCCCTGGGTTTTATTTTCAATCATAACTTCTGACACCTTTTGCATCCATGCTAATGGGGCAATCGCATTTACTTCTAAATGTTCGAGAAAGAAACTTCTCTCGATCTGATGTAAAGCTCGGTAGTTCCTTGTCCCAGCAATGTTCGCTAGACCCGTCAGCTCGCCAAGTTCTTGAGCCTTAGCTGTCGCTATGGCAATAGTTTGAGGATCTGTAATGTCTCCAACTATCTCGTTAATCTTCTGACTTTTTACATTGTTTTGCGGAAATTCCCGGTCCACGGAAACCACGATCCAGGATGCTAGGGATAATTGATGCGCAACTTTCGCACCAATCCCCCCGCCTCCGCCGGTAACAATTACAACTTTCTCTTTCACTTTTTGCTATGACCCGTAAGCTAGATAGCCACCATCAACCGGCAAAATTGTTCCAGTTATAAACTCGCTATCGTCAGAAAGTAAGAAATGAATGGCATTAGCCATATCTCGAGGTCTACCTAGACGCTTCATCGGGATTCTGTTGGTTCGAACCTCAATCGCTGCCTGGTCTAGAAGCGCCAGTACTTTCTTTGTCGATGTCGGAGCAGGAGCAACCGCGTTCGATCTAATGTTGTGCGCGGCAAATTCAACTGCGAGCGTCCGAGTAAAGGCTTCAATTGCACCCTTTGTAAGTGAATAAATTGTCGTATTCGTAACTCCTCTTTCCGCATTTACGGAAGCTAGATTTACGATCGAACCACAACCCTGTTGTTTCATATGTTCGCCAACAGAACGAGTGATTCTGAAAACGCTCTTGATGTTGACCTCGATCGCTAAGTCAAGGTCTTCATCTTTAGCGCTAAGGAAGGGAGCAACTGGAGTAAGTGCTGCATTATTTACCAGCCCAAATATTGATCCATGTGTCGCAACTATTTTACTTATTGTTTCATCAATAAGTTTTCGATCTGAAATATCGACGGTATGAAAATCAGCAAAGACAGTTGGGTCTTCGGCAGGAATCATGTCAATTCCTACAACTTTCCAGCCATTCTGATTTAAGACCTGGGCTGTATCTAAGCCGATACCGCGAGCAGCTCCAGTAACAACTACTACTCTGTTTAGACCTCTATTTGTTAAGCTCTCCATCTCAATATCCTCTTCTCTAGTAAGCCCATTAATCTGTCAACAATAAAAGCAATCGCAATTGTTAATCCTAAAGCGGCAAAAATTAGCGAGACATTGAAAACTCCAGAACCGGCAGTGATCAAATATCCCAATCCTTCTTGGCCTAGAAACATTTCGCCAACTACGGCGCCAGCTAATGCATAAGCGAACGAGACTCTCATTGCGGCAATAATCCATGGAACCACGGATGGAAGAGCTACCTTGAAAATTATGTCTTTCCGCTTGGCATTATTGAGTTTTGCCAGTACCAGATGGTCTTTATCGATGTTCTCAGTTCCGGCAATGGTATTTGTCAAAACTATAAACACCACTAGCGAAAACACTAAAACGATACGTGATGAAATTCCAATGCCAAACCAAAGAACGAATAACGGCGCCAAAGCAATTCTCGGCGTGCTATTCATCATTGTTATAAATGGCGCACAGAATTTATTTAGTGCAGGATTTAATCCGATTACGAATCCGAATAAACTTCCGACTAAAAGCCCTAAGAGAAAGCCAGCAAAAGCTGCCTTTAGGGTTGCCAGAATATTTGAGAACAACAAACCTTGTTCGTTCAAAAATCCTATTGAATCTACTACTTTACTTGGAGGCGCAAGAAAAAGCGGATTTACTAAACCAGATCGTCCAACCCACTCCCAAAAAAGAAGAAAGGTTACAATCGCAATTAACCTATAAATTGAAATTGCTGAGGTACCGGAATATGAAAAAGCAAACTTAGGCGTCTTCACGAATTTTGTAGAGTTATTATTCTTGGACATCTAGATCCTCCCAAATAGCATGCAGGTATTTTTGGAACTTTGGCTCATCGAACAGAAGTTTTCTAACCGATCTTGGTCGTTCAAGATCGATGTTATGAATAGATTTTATTTTTCCTGGTCTTGCTGACAGCACCACAACTCGATCCGCTAGAGCAACTGCCTCCATAACATCGTGGGTAATCAGTAGAACTGTTTGCTTTTCTTCTTCCCATATCTTTAAGAATAAATCCTGTACAACTATTTTGGTTTGTGCATCTAGTGCGCTAAATGGCTCATCCATAAGCAGAATTCGTGGCGAGGTGGCGAAAGTTCTTGCTACGGCAACTCTTTGGCGCATTCCATGTGAGAGGCTTGAAGGAAAATAGTCTGCGAAACCATTTAAACCAACAGCATTAAGCAACATCTCGGCTCGTTCACCCCTCTCTTTCGGAGTTAAAATCCCCTGCAGTTCTAGTGGGAGTTCGACGTTTTTCTTACAAGTTCGCCAAGGAAAGAGGGAATCTCTTGCTGGCATATAAACTAATTCTTTGGTTACTCCCTGAACTTTTTTGCCACCGATTGATATCTCGCCCTCGGCTACATCTAGCAATCCCGAGACTATGTTGAGAATTGTTGATTTACCACATCCGCTAGGACCAACAATGGCAACGAACTCTCCGGGTGCAACATTCAGAGAGATATCTTCTAGCGTTGATACGGATTTTCCGCCTGGACTCACGAAATGGTGGCTTAAACCACGAATTTCTATTTCGGTTTGCATGTTGTTCACTTACTCCTCATTCCTTGTAGATTGGACTATAGATTCCCAACATTCTTGTAAATTTGATAGAGACTGTGATTGCGAGAGTTGTTTGACAGAATCTAGTAATGAAATTACTTGACTTTCTGGAAAGCAGTTAAACAGTCTTACTATTTCATTAGCTCCAATTAGAGATGCTTTGCTTGTAGCCATGGAAGTTAGGCTTTTGCCATTTAAATCTAAGATTTCAATCCTTGATTCATCTTCAGTTAGCCTAGTATCGGCAGAAATGTCCACCTCTAGTTTTCCGACTTTAGGGCTAATTGGATCTTTCTGAGGAAATAGTTCATGCATTTTCTCAATTACCAAATTTTCTAAACCAGCTATCGCATCACTCTTTCTTGAGTCGCCGGCATATGAGTTTGCGAATGTAGAGATAAACACATCAATCTTCTTTGGTTGAAAATCATTGGGGATGTCTAATTTGTCGAATGCCTGCAGCAAAGATTGGGCATACATCGGAGCTGGATACATTTTGAACGTTAAATCCAAAATTCGATGGTCTGAAGCCGGGGGCGCAAAGGTAGTTGTACCAAGAAATTGCTCCAGGGCCCCCATGTTTCCTTCTAAGCCATCGCCGGTGCCGCCAGAATTATTTGCAACTAATTTAGCTGCGAAAATTCCAGCCGATACTTGTAGCGCACTTTGAGTCTGCCACTGATTGCCACCTCGAGCGGTATGAAGAGTGCCGCCCATCTGAGCAGCAGATAGTGTGATCGCATCGGCAAGCTTGCCCGCATCCCTAGGCGCTAAAAGCGAAATAGCAGCAGCTGATGCAACTACTGGGGCAAGTAAAGGCGTTATCCGCCAGCCTCTAAAAGCTACATCTGGTAAAAATATATCGGCGAACCTGCAGGCTACTTCATAGGCTATCGATACTGCTTCACGGAATTCTTTTCCACTTACGCCAATGGCTTGCCCTAATGCGAGGCAAGTTGGAATAACTAACTGTCCTGGGTGAAATGCTGTTCGATAAGAATCATCACGTAACAGCGCATGCATTAAATAGGTGTGGGATTGCGCGATGTGTTCAACTGACCCAGATGTGCCTCGCAAAGACTTGGCAGGTCCAGCACCATCCCCGCGCAGTATTGCAGCTATCGCCCAGTGCTGAGAATCAAGTGAAGTTCTTGCTATTTCCAGTAATCCAATTGCGATGGCTGATGACAGTTTCTTCTCAGCTAAATCACTTGGCTTAGTGGCAACATCTATTGAGGATTCTGCGACTTGAAAAGCAAGCTGCTTCTCTTGAACAATTCTCATATCAATCTACACAATTCTGTTATCTCAGATTGAATTGCTTGAGGGCCTTCTATCTCTGATGGGTTAATCAATGGAGTAAGAGCAGACGAAGTCGATAACCAATTCTTAGAGAGCTCGACTAATTCTGCTGAAATTTCGGGGAAATATCGAGAGAGTCCAGCTATGGGCTTTTGATAATTGTCTGTCTGCGTTAATGCTCGAGAGAGAAGAGTTGCGCTAAACGTTGCATGATCTGAAGGCCCCGCTAATTTATGAACAATTAGATGGTGTGCGCCAATTTTAGGTCCTGACATCATGAAAGACACTGCAGCATTCCAGGCGCCACGAAACAACCTTGTGCGATTCCAGAAAGATAAGAAATCTGATGCTTTAAGCGCTTCTGTTAAATCTTTAGCCGCCATTGCCGAAATTCTTAAATGCCATTCAGATAAATTCTCGGTCTTAGCAGTCGCTAGAATATGTGCTAAAGAATGTATTGCGCCGGCTCGAAGTACAGCCTGATTCTTAATCAATAATTGAGGGTCAGCGATGACCATGTCTGCATATCCAACAGAAAGGATTACTTTTTTCCCTTCAGACCAATAAGTCGTATTAGCACTATGTTCTGAACCGCTTAAAGTAGTTGGAATCATGATTAATCGATGTTTTTGGCTACCTAAAAGCGACTTGGCGCCATCCATAACATTGCCGCCGCCGATTGCGATAACTGTTTGAAATTCGGAACAATCCGATTCCATTTGGGCCGTGTTAGTTTTTGTTAAAACCCTTGGCACCATAAGTTGCTGCAGTTTTTGCGCTGCCGCTGATTCGATCAATGATTTGTGCTCATCTGAAAAGCTTGGGGAGGTCAGGAGAACAACTCGGTTCGGATCAGTGTTTTCAAGAGCGATTTTCAGCCCACTTAGGGCGTTTGGCCCCTGCCACGATTGTCTTTTTGAGCCAAGCATCGGATTTAGTCCCATAACGTGCCAATCGACCCTAGATCACTTGCTATTTTTTCGAATTGGGTTCGACCATAATTTTCGAAATTGAAAAGCAGACTTGCGAGAAGTGCGGCTTTCCTTACCGAAAGAGATTGGCCATTCCAAATACCCGAACTCAAGAGATTAACATTTCCACCCTTAGCAATAGAAACGGGCTTGAGCGGAATACTTGGGTGCGCAGTTACCAAAATAACAGGCTTGCGATTGCTTAAACGCTCTTTCAAAAGATCATCTACTTTTGAATTTGTATTTCCGGCACCAAAACCTTGAAGAATTACAATGTCGGAATTTTCAATAGTGTTTTCTAACTCTTTTGGATAGTTTGCACAAATTGAGTTTAGTACCAAAACCGAAGGCCATTCCAACTCTAAGTTTCGTAATAATTCTGATTTCTCAAAGGCACTCAGAAGTGAAGAATCGTGACTATCAACAGTTTTGCTCTTTAGATTTGAGTCTTTTACTTCTTTAAAATTTTCCGTGAAAAAAAGCATCTCTTCTGTGAATTTAGAGGCTTCAAAAATAGAATCATCAACTACGACTGGCGTTGGTTTACCTGCGACTGAGTAACTCAGAAGAACCTTAATAATGTTTGAAACTAACCGATCAACATTTTCCGGTGAACCATCTCTTAAGGTAGCTGCCACAATTGCCCCTGATTTGGGTTTAAGCAAACTAGCTAGAAATGCCACTTCTTCGAGACAGTCAGTTCCGGCAGTAATAACGGGAGTGACGCCTTCTCCCGCTTCATTTAAACTATTTGCGAGCAGAGTAATCTCGCGTTTAGATAGTGAGTGACTTGCGATATTACAAATCTTTTCAAACTGAAAAGGTATCTCAAATTCTGAGCTCTCTATCTTGCGTTGAAGTATTTCCGAGCCCACGGTCTTGATGCCATAAGCATCAACTACCGATTCGATAGAGCCGCCCATAGCCAAAATTTTGGCACTGTACTCTGCGCTCGTGATTTCTAAGCTCTCTATTAATGCATTGTTTAATCTAGGCACATTGAGGCCTTAAGAAATTCACCACGTGAAGCTGGCTCGGCCGTGGCTAGGTCAAAAGCTTCCTGTCCACTAGACATCGGAAAATCATGAGTTAGCAAGCTCCCATAAGGCGCGGGATTTAAAGCAAGAATATCCATAGCTTTTTGCATGGTGGCAATAGCGCCGGTTGCGCCAATAATTTTTAACTCTCTTCTAAATACTTTGGTAGCTTCAACTTTAAAAGTACCCGGGGCATATAACAGAAGTGTTCCTCCCGGTGCCACGCGGTTCAGTGCTTCCTCTTGTACATCTGATGATCCAGTAGTTTCAATTACAAGTTCTGTACTGATTTCCTTCTCTTCGCTTTGACCGATTCGTGCTACTCGAATTCCAAGCTCCTGAGCCAAATCCAAGCGCCAGCTATTCCGGCCAACAAGAGTTACATCAACTCCTAGTTCTTTTAAGCGTATAGCAAACATTAATCCCGCCGGACCTGGCCCATAAACTGCCGCTGTCTTGGGAATCTCATCAACTAAAACTTTCGATAAGGAATGAAGTACCGCTGCTAGTCCATGAACTAGGACACCTGTAGGCAAGGAAAGATTTTCAGACATCAGATAAGTTCGAGATTCCGGCACAACCAAAAGTTCTGCGGCAACTCCATCTGCCCCATATCCCATATCTTTACGACTACCGCAAAGTTGAGGTTTTCCTTTTGCACAGTTGTCGCAAAACCCACAAGTGATCAACGGGTCGATAACTACATTTCTTCCCAAAAGATGTTGTGGGCCTTCAAGCACTACCCCTACTGCTTCATGACAAACTACAAAAGCTTCGGTTATTCCAAAAGTATGTCCGGTTCCCCTGAAATAAGTTAGATCGCCTCCACAAATTCCAATTGTCTGAACCTGAATCAAAACGTCAGTTTCAGCTTTACGAGTTGGCTTTTTTCGTTCGACTATCTCTAGCCTTCCGGGTTTTGGCCGAACTAGTAGCTTCATGACTATTTCAAATATTGACGGAAGAATGCACCGACTGTTTCGAGAACTCCATAGAGATTCTGTGGTTTATACAAGTCGTGGTGAGTCATTCCTCTTAATGTGATTAATTCTTTTGGCATAGGACTTGCCTCATAAAAATCAACCGTTTCTTCAAAAGGAGTTAAGCCATCTTCTTCAACGCCAATAAAGAGCAAGGCAGGAACATATTCTGAATTAAGGGTTTCAATCGGCCTAAAATTCCTAATTGCGTCCCCGGAAGCTAAATTCAGTTTAAAAGCCCGATTTGGATACTTTGCTCGTAACTCTTTTTCATGCTCTGCTGAATGAGGGTCACGAACCATAATTTCTTCAGGTTCAACTACTTCTGATACCCCGGTTAAGGTTCTTTGAATTCGGTCCGCATCTAGGCGTTTCTCAAATTCAATCCACTCCCAATGTCGGCGTAGAGATTTAAGCCAGCGTCCATAATCAGCAATTCCAACCGCACAAACTACGGCTCCAATGTCCTTTGACTTGGTTCCGGCAGATACTGCAACGCCACCACCAAAGCTGGTTCCGTAAATCCCGATTGAACTTGAATCTACTTCAGGCTGCTGCCGCAAAAAAGTAGCAGCAGCAAGTACATCTGCTACCTGCTCTTCAGGAAAGAGTCGGTTCTTTTCGCCATCGCTCTCGCCAAATCCTCGATAGTCAAAAATTAGTGCTGCGAAACCTTGCGCAGCAAAAGCTTTAGCAATCTCAGGTAGGAAAAATTCTTTAATTCCGCCATAGCCATGGCAAATAATTAATCCTGGAGCCGGCGAATTCGAGGTAACTTGCGGGGGAAAGTACAAATCCCCCGCAAGCTTAATGGAATCGCTAAAGAACTCCACTTTCCTCGAATCAATCTTGGCTGATTCAACATCAGCAAGAGTTAATTTACTCATTTTAGAATAATGCTCCGAACACCGGAAACAATTAGGTCACCATTATTCTTAATTGGCCATGTTCCAACAACTGCCTTGAATACCTTTTGGGCATTTGCAAGATTGCTTGTTGAAATACCGTAACTATAAGTTCCTGACGTTGAAGTCAAAATTGTAGTTAGGTCTGCCAAAGTCATGCCAGGGAAGAACTTCAAGACTTTTTCAGCAATAGCCGCTGAATTCTTTGAATCCCCAGCAAATTTGATTGCATCCTTCATCGATTGAGCGACAGCTTTCACAGTCTTCAGATCTTTCTTGGCATAAGCACCAGTAGTAACAATTGCGTTAAAGGAGTAGTTTCCAAATTCTCTTGGTCCTTCTCCAGCTTGCCAGTCAACTAACACCGAAGCATCTTTCATTTGAAGTTGCATTGGTTGGTACGCAGTTACGCAGTCAACGCTCTTAGCTTGAAAAGCTGCTAGCAAGCTTCCTGCGCCACCAATTGGAACTATTGTTACAAGCTTAGGATCGACGCCAGCTCTAATTAATGAATAACGTGTGTATGAGTCTGTTGCTGCTCCTACACCCGTAATTCCAATTTTCTTTCCAATTAAATTCTTCATGTTTTTTGGGTAGCCACCAGCAGCAGAAATCTCTTTTTGGCAATAGAGAGCGCCGTGGAAGTACCTAAATTGTCCTGATACAAACTTGAGGTCTGCTCCGGCCTTAATCGCATTAGCTGCGCCAGTTAGATCCGAGATTGTGAAATCTGTTGCACCAGCTACTAACGTCTGCGTTGCAGAAGTACCAGTAGAAGCGTTCACGTACTGGATTTCGATGCCATTCTTTTCAAAGAAGCCCATCTGATCCGCAATGTAAACACCCATGCTTGCAGTAACTGCTGGGAATACAGTGAACTTTACCTTTGTATTTGCTGCGTTTGCTGGAAGTGAGAGTGCTGAACCAATACAAAATACTAGAGCAACAATCAAACTATTCTTCTTTAGTTTTTTCAATTAAGTTCCCTTCGTAATCATTTGGATGATTTGAAAGCTCAAATCATTTTGAAACTCATTCTATGAAAGTGCTTTATTTATGTCCCCGCGCCAATTAGATTAATCAGACGGCTTCTACATAGCAAGGGTTTTGGCGGCAGAATTATTGATTTTTTTACTGTAAACATGTTTAAAACTCCACAAAAACTTAGATGTTTTAACTCACATTCTTTTTTTTCTATATTGAATGTGATTTCTCAAATCGAACTCTGCGGCCTTGTCTCGAGAGAGTTTTGTACTTATGGCTTTACGAGCAACTTCACTTGATTATGGGATTGCCAGAGGCTTGTACAGGCGAAATCAAGACGAATATAATTCGGTATCGCGAAAATAGCTACGCGTAAGTAAAGAAATGTTATAAACTCAAATTCAAGGTTGAAAATCGAGAAAGAGGCAAAATGGAGAACTCCAAGAAAAGAGTCGCAGTACTAGCCTCGGTAGGTTTACATGGAAATTTTGAAAACAAAAGATCGCTAGAAGAAATTATTTTTGATGCTTCAAAGAAAGTTTTGGACTCACTAGGGTTAACAATTGAAGATATAGATAGCTTAGTTTTAGCGGGCCAAGACGAAATCGACGGACGAGTAATTAGCATTATGCCAAGCACTGGTCCAGCTGGTGGAGTTGGTAAAGACACCACCTTGATTGCGTCATCATCAGACCACGCATTAATTTATGGTTACTTGAGATTATTGGCCGGTCAAGGAGAAAATGTTCTTGTAATGGGTTGGGCTAAACCAAGTGAATCTGTAGATCCAGATCGCGCAGAATTAATGTCCTGTGAACCATTTTTACTCCGTCAGATCGGAATGAACAACACAATTGCTGCAGCGCTACAGGCTTCAAAATTAGTATCGCAAGGATTAGATGAATCGAATTCATCAGGTAAATTGGCTTGGCCTCTGGGAGATCGAGATCTTCCCGCAAGAGGTGACTCTGTTTATGCTCTAGTGCTAGCTGTTGAAGGTTCATTCACTCCAGGAGAAGAAATTGCTTGGATTGAAGATGCTGGGTGGACAACCATGAGCTATGAACTTGGTTCAAGAGATTTGACTGATCTCTCTGCCTTAAATATCGCGATCGAACAAATTACAAAACGATCTCCTCATGCTGCTTCAAAAAATTGGGATGCAGTCGAAATCGCAGGAGATAGTGAATACGTAGTTCGATCTGTCAGCAGAGAATTAGAATTGAAGTCAGGAGTTGAAATTAATAAATCTGGCGCTCTAGCCGATCTTCCTACCTCACCTTTTGTTTCTGGATTGGCTCGAATGGTTACGGCAATTGAGCGCACAAAACATTTGCCTAAAGGGGGCAACTTGGTTGCGGGAATTGGTTTCAATGGATTTGCCGGACAGGGCGCTGCCGTAGTTGTCTTTAGTGGTTCGAAAGGATAATGACCATGGATAATGTAGGAATAATTGGTTTTGGTCAGTCTAAGTTTGTTAAAACGCGAATCGATGTAACTTTTCCTGAGTTAGTTCGGGAAGGGGCAACAATGGCCCTTCAAAATGCTGGGATTTCGATTGATGAAGTTGATGCCGTTGTATATCCACTCGCACCAGATGCACTTATCGGTGTTGGAAATGGTGAACGTTGGGTAATCGATGCCCTAGGAGCCGTTGGAAAACCATTCATGAGAGTTAACAATGGTGGCGCAACTGGAATGAGCGCTGTCTTGACCGCTTGGACTCACATTGCCTCTGGTTTATTTGATGTGGTTTTGGTTGCCGGTGCTGATCGAGTTTCAGAATCAAGTTCAGCACAATCAGTTTTGAATAAAATGTGGGATGTTGGATACGAACGACCTGTGCCGCTGAATACAATCACAATGCTCGCACTTTCGGCACAAAGATATATGCATCTTTACGATAGTGACGAGAAGGATATGGCGATGGTAAGCGTCAAGAATCGTTACCACGCATCTCTTAATCCAAATGCACATTTACAATCAACGGTAACTATCGAAGAAGTTCTAGCGTCTCGCACACTTGCTTGGCCGATAAAACTTATGGACGCATGCCCTGCCTCAACCGGGGCAGCTGGCCTGGTTCTTGTATCTGAGCGCTATGCCAAAAAGAATGGTTTAAAGCCGGCCTGGATAAGAGGGCTCGGTCAAAATTCAGAAACTTATTGGATGGGAAACCGAGTCGGACCTAAAGCCGTTGGCGATCATGCCGATGCCGATGCGCTGGCTGTTGCTTTCCAACGAGCATACGATCAAGCTGGAATTACCAATCCTTCTGAACAAGTTGATGTCGCTGAAATTTATGCGCCGTTTTCTAGTGTTGAACTGCATGTAATTGAAGCTGCCGGGTTGGCCGAAAAAGGAAAATCGCCGGCTGCCCTTGCTAATGGTGATTACACGTTAGGTGGCAACGGAGTAACCGTAAATCCTTCTGGTGGCACGCAATGTACAAATCCAATCGCAGTAACTGGCCTAATTCGTGTGGGCGAAGCGGCGAATCAAGTTCTCGGCCAAGCGGGTGCGCATCAAGTTCAAGGTGCCCGCGTTGCAATTGCTAGCGCAATTGGCGGGGACCACCAATTTTATTCAGCAATGGTAATTTGTTCAGACCTAGAGGAGATATAAAATGACTGAAGCAAAGTTCTATGAGCAGACCTGGGATTTACAATACAAACATGCTTTGGGCGAGACTACTTCTCGTTTTCTTGAGGGCTTAACGCAACAAAAGATTTGGGGTCGACGCACAACAGATGGCAGAGTCTTAGTCCCAGCTCGATCTTACGATGATCAGACCCACATGCCGACCGGCGAATGGGTAGAAGTTGGTAATTCGGGAACTATTGAAATGTTCACGATTGTTTATGAACCCTTTAAAGGTCTGCCAGTACCGCCTTATGCCTTGGTTTACGTGCTCCTTGAAGGCGCAGATACTGCTCTTGTTGGATATTTAAAAGGTTTGGATTTACAAAACCAAAAAGACGCTATCGCAGCTTTGAGCATTGGCACAAAAGTTTACGTTCACTTTTCCAAAACCCCAGCAGGCACTGCAGCTGATTATTGGTTTGAACTTAGTAAATAGCCTTAAGATAATCAGGTGCAGCCAGATACTGGAATGAGAGCAGCGGAGTTATTGGATTTTGTCTCCGCGAAAAGATTTGGCTTAACTAATATTCCGATACCTACAGCTGCTCAGGGTGAATTCTTAGTCAAAGTTTCGGCTTGCGGAATTTGTGGTCATGATGTTCTTGCTCGTAACGGGAAGCTAAGTGCCGATAAGCGTCATGTCCTAGGCCATGAAATTTCTGGCACTGTCGTTAAAGCTGGATCAGATGAACTAATTCATTGGGTAGGCAAGCGGGTAGCTTTAGTCCAACGGCGGCCATGCGGAAAATGCGCAGACTGTATAAAAGGTTTACAGACCCAATGTCGTAAAGGCCCTGGCTTTTATGGCGATGATATTCAGGGTGGTTATGCCGAGTATGTAATCGCAGATCCCATGAATACAGCGATACTTCCGGATTCTATTGATGATACAACTGGCTCAATTCTTGCTTGCGCGATTGGCACCGGAATTAGGGCTATAAAAGCTGCAGCCTTGAATGAGTTAGATGTAGTTCTAATTACTGGCGCAGGTGGTGGAGTTGGAATACATGCTGTTGAAATTGCCGCATCCAAGAATTTAAAGGTGATTGCGCAGACATCATCTAAGTCAAAGATTGAAATGCTTCTGGAAGCGGGCGCAACAAAGGTTTTAGTTAACCCATCAAATGAGGAAATACGCCAAGCTGCCAAGTCTTTAGGTAGGGATCGGGGCGTTGACGCTGTTATTGAGTTAACCGGATCTCCCACTTTTCAAAGTAGTTTACGTTCGATCCGCCCAAGGGGTAAATTGGTCCTCGTGGGTAACACCATTCCGGAAGAGATAGGTGTCAGCTTGGGACTTATTATTTTAAAAGAATTACAGATTATTGGTTCAGCTAATGCTGACTTAAAGGATCTAAATGAAGCTATCCGATTGGTCGAATCAGGTGAAGTCAAGCCCATCGTCTCTAAAACTTATCAACTGGAAGATATAAACCAAGCGCATTCGGATTTAGATAATCGTTCGTTCGCAGGCCGGTTAGTGATTAGATTAAAGTCATGAAACCCGTTCCAATTAGTTCAAATAATATTGTGGGACCAATTGAGTGGCTTCCTAATAATCTGCCGCCAAAAAGTCAGACTCTTCCTGAATTGCTGGAAGATATGGCAGACCTCCAGCCTAATTCTCCAGCGCTTGTCTCTGCTGAAAAGCGCTTAACGTATAAAGAGCTAGCCGACAAAGCCAAAGTCTTTGCGGCCGGCCTTCAAGAAATCGGAGTAAAGCCTGGGACTCGGATAGCCATTCTTGCGCCAAACATTGAGGAATGGGTTGTTTCAGCTTTTGCAGCTCTTCGTTTTGGAACAGAAGTCGAATTATTCAATACCTGGGCATTGGCGTGGGATCTTGAGTATTTATTATCTGCATCAAAAGCAGAGATACTGATTACTGTTCCAAAAGTTAGGTCAACCGATATTCTCGGTGAGTTAAATAAATTTATGCCAGAGATTTGGAAAAGCAACTCAAATACAATCAACTCTGAAAAGTATCCAAATCTTAAAAAGCTTGTAATCATTGGTGATGACTTAGGCGCAACAGAGCTTCCTTCTGCCTCAATCAATTATGAGCAAGTTCTTGAATTAGGTTCCGGCAAAAAAGTGCCTTTGAATTTAGCTACTGGTAATGGTGCTGCTTATGTAATGTATACATCTGGAACAACTGAACGTCCAAAAGCCGTCCCATTAAAGCATCGCGAGATGATCGAGAATGGTTTTTCAATTGGTTCTCGAATGGGGCTTTCCAATATTGATCGAGTTTGGCTGAACTCCCCGCTGTTCTGGAGTTTCGGTGGTGCAAATGCCGCAATAGCAACAATGACTCATGGGGCGTGTTTGGTGCTTCAAGAAATTTTCACGCCTAAATCTGCAGCAAAAGTGCTTGCTGACGAAAACTGCACTGCGGCATACCTATTGCCTAGTGCGGTATTAGCTCTTGCCAACGAAGTGAGTGAAGAACTACGCGCAATTAAGTCGCTTAGAACAGGTTTAACTATTGGGCGGCCTGAAGAAGTTAGGCAGGCAGTCGTTGATCTAGGTATTTCCCAGATATGTAATGTTTATGGCTCAACGGAGGTCTACGGAAACTGTTGCGTTACGCCTCATGATCTGCCTCTTGAAGAACGTTTGATTTGCCAAGGACCTCCATTGCAGGGCGTCGAGTTACGGGTAGTTGATTTGGAAACAAACGAAGTCCTCCCAATAAATAGGTCGGGCGAGCTTCAAGTTCGAGGTCGCGTAATGGCGGGCTACATAGGTGATCCAACCGCTACAAAATCAGCCATTACTGAAGATGGTTGGTACAAGACAGGCGATACGGGCCTACTGCGAGAAAATGGAACTTTTCAATTTATTGCTCGCCACTCTGACATGATCAAGACTTCTGGCATCAATGTATCGCCACTTGAAGTGGAGGGTTTCATAATGTCGCACGATAGTGTCCTCGAAGTTGTCGTTGTTGGCGCCGAACACCCATCTCGCGGCGAGGTTCCGGTTGCTTTTGTTGTTCTCAAGAATGACGCGCAGGTTGAAGCCAAGGAGCTGCAGGATTTTTGTAAGCAGGGAATTGCGAGTTTTAAAGTTCCTGCGATTTTTGAAATTCTTGATGTTCTACCGAAAACAACTACAGGTAAAACCATTAGAAAGAGTCTAGTCCTTCAAGCAAATGAGCTTGTTAAGAATAACCTCAAGAAGGAGAAGTAAGACGATGTCAACAGAGACAAATAATTGGGGGCGCTGGGGAAAAGATGATGAACGCGGAGCGCTTAATTTAATTGATCCCGAAAAAGTTCTTACCTCTCTTCGTTTGGTTGAAAAAGGAGTAGTAATTTCGTTAGCCCAACCAACCGGACCTGGGCGCGGTGCGCCTCCTCACCGCAACCCTGTTTCACGCTTTATGGATAGAGATGCCGGAGATTACGCCCTAGGAGCAAGGGCACCAGGTGGATTTAAGTTTGCTGAAGATTCAATCGCACTTCCTACTCACAGCGGTACGCATATAGATGCACTTTCTCATTCTTGGTCAGGTGATGCTTTATACAATAATTTTTCAGCTTCAAATATTCGTTCAACTAAAGGTGCGGTGAAATTAGGTGCTGACAAAATCGGTTCTATTGTAACCAGAGGCGTATTGCTCGACTTTGTAAAATTATTTGGTGGTCCACTTGAGCCATCACAAGAAATTTCTGCAGCTGATTTAAAGCGTGCTTACGATGATCTAGGCCTGAGCCCTGAATCTGGTGACGCAGTTCTAATTCGAACTGGTTGGTGGAAAACTATGGGCGGGACAAAAGAGTATTTTGACTTAGAGCCAGGAATTTCAGATGAGGGGGCGCTTTACCTTGCTAATTGTGAAGCGTCAGTAGTCGGTAGCGATAATTATGCTGTTGAAGTCCAACCAGATCCAGAAGGCAAGACTTTTCCGGTTCACTTGACGCTGCTACACCAATTCGGAATTCCTCTTGTGGAGAATTTAGATTTAGAAGAATTGGCACGAAGCAATGTGAATACATTCCTGTTCATTCTCCTACCTCTACGTCTTGAAGGCTCTACGGCAAGTCCAGTAACGCCGATTGCGATAATATGAATATTTCTGGCAATGGGCCTCTATCCCAGATGCGAGTATTAGATTTAAGTCAGCAACTTCCTGGGCCTTACGCAACAGAATTATTGGCAAGCCTGGGCGCAAAAGTTACTAAGATAGAGCCGCCGAGTGGTGATGCTGGGCGCCATTTAGATGCTGCGATGTTTAATAATGTAAACGCAGGAAAAGATTCAATTTCCTTAAATCTTAAAACCGAAAGCGGTAAACAAGCTTTACACGATTTAGTGCCGTCTTATGATGTATTCGTTGAAGGTTTCCGTCCTGGGGTTACTAGCCGGCTCGGTTGCGATTACACAACTCTGAAGCAGATTCGCCCCGATCTTGTCTATTGCTCTATTTCGGGATTTGGGCAGAATGGTCCACTTTCCACGCGACCATCTCATGACATTAGCCTGCAATCTATGGCTGGCGCTCTCCCAGAAAATTCAGTTTTGGATCGCATTGGTGTGCCATGGGTAGACCTCGCAACTGGTACTTCTGCAGCTTTAGCCATCACCGCGCTATGGCACAAAGGTGAAGGTGGTTACTTAGACATTAGCATGCTTGATTCCGCTTTAGCTTGGTCAAGAGTTAAGCCAGAAGCAATAAATTCATTAGAACCGACATATGGAACTGTAAAAACTAAAGATGGAAAGTTTATCGTTATCGCTATTCTTGAAGATGCTATGTGGGATCGTCTTTGCGTTGGACTTCACTGGGATGATTGGACAACTAAAGAAAATTTCCGACATTACGAAAATCGGCGAAAACATGCCAAGGAGATTCGCTTGCGACTGGATGAAACAGTTGCTCAGTTAACAGCAAATCAATTGATTGCGTTAGCAATTGAAAATGATCTACCGATCGAGATGATTAATAGCGAAGATGCTGATTCTAAATCGCAGATCCAACTCCGAAGTGGCGGTCATCCCTGCATTCCACTGCCAATTGATCTACAAGAAAATTTGAGTCCTGCGCCAGAACTAAAATGAGTTAGTTTTACATTCAAAATATAGTTTTTAGTATGCCAGATTGTGATATTTGAATTATTCTTTTTAATTCTTGGTAAACCATTGACTTGTTTTGAGAATTAAGTAAAAATGACGTTAGCAAAAAAGAAAATTTCTTTTAATCAACTTGCAAGAATTGGTGAGTGATGCGCGCAATTGATGTTCATGTACATCCGCCCACAGTTGAATACTTAGCGGAAAGTGGCGGCCCTTTTTTCGCAAATGCATTCGGGGTAAGCAAAAAACTAGAAACATTTGATAGTTTGAAAAAGACCTTCACAGATGCGGGTGTCGAGAAGGCAGTTCTACTGGCATGGGATGCCGAAACCCACAGCACGCGTCCGCGTACTAGCAATGAATATGTAGCCGAAATTGTTAAACAGTATCCCGACTTTTTTATTGGCTTTGGTTCAGTTGATCCGTGGAAAGGCTCAAAAGCGATTTCTGAATTAGAGCTATTCAAATCAAGTTACGGATTTAAAGGCGTAAAATTCCATCCACCAGCTCAAGGGTTTTCACCTGCGGATCCAAGATTCTTCCCAATGTGGGATTTGATTCAAGAACAAGAATTAGTTGTACTCGCACATGCTGGACATACTGGTTACGGTGCTGGTTTACCGGGGGGCGGCGGAGTCCGATTGGCCCACGCACGACCATTTCCAGATTTCGAAATCTTGGCAAATACATTTCCTAAACTAAAAATTATTTGCGCTCATCCTGGTTGGCCTTGGCATGAAGATTTGCTAGCTCTTGCTATGCATAAGTCAAATATTTATATTGATCTTTCTGGTTGGTCACCAAAGTACATTCCAGCAAATGTAATCCGTCACGCCAAATCTTTACTTCAAGATAAATGTCTTTTCGGAACTGATTACCCAGTTATTAGTCCTCAACGTTGGATTGATGATTTTATTGCAATGGATGTAAAAGAAGATGTACTAGACAAAATTCTTTACCGAAATGCCGCCGGGCTATTGGGTATTGACTAACTAAGGGGGAAATATGAAAAGTGATGAGATGAGAATCATTTGGATGATGATGCCGGGTGGAGATACTGGGCTCATTAAGAAATCCTTAAAGTACCGCCCCGATGTAATTATTCCTTGCTTGGAAGATGGTGTTGCCTACACTCCAGAGGCCAAGGACCAGGCTAGAGCTTCTTTAAAGAAGGACCTCAGCGGAACTATGTGCACCGATATTGATGTTCTTGTATATCCAAGAATTAACCACCCAAGTAGCGATTATTGGAAAGCAGATATCGAGATGCTGATCCAAACTGAAGCATCTGGATTAGTGATTCCAAAAACAGAAAGTGGCGATGAAGTAAGAGAAGTTGTTAAGTTCTTGGAGGCGGCAGAAGCGGCAGCTGGCCGAAAAGTTGGCCTCAGAATTATCGCAATGATTGAAACTGCCCGAGGCGTAATGCGCGCAGAAGATATTGCTTCTGCTCATCCACGCGTTAGAGGAGTTCTCTTTGGGCGAGAGGATTACAGTGCGTCGGTAGGCTTGATGCGTCGTCATAAAGATTCACTTGCTGAGACCTCGCCTGAATTGCTCTACTCTCGCAGCCAAGTTATTACGGCAGCAAAATCTGCCGGTGTTGAAGCCATTGATGGCGCAGCTTTCACATTGGTAGATCATGAATATATCAAGCGCGACGCTAGCCTTACTGCTCGTCTGGGTTACACAGGAAAATTAGCAGCGCACCCCGCACACGTTGAGGGAATTCGTAGTGCTTATACTCCAGATCCAGAAGATCTCGAAGTCGCTCATAAAATGGTTGAGCTCGAAACCAGTTCTGCCGAAAGTGGAATGGCTGCTGTTGGAGGAATTGCTGGCATGGAAGTTACTCCACCAGTTATTGCGCAAGCCAAGCTTCTAATTAAGCGCGCTAAATGGGTTGAAGAAAATGCAAAAAGAGGCGGAGTTGTAGCATGACTGTAAACACAAAAGGTAGATTCGCTGGCAAAGAGTGCGTTGTAACTGGTGGCGCATCTGGAATTGGATTAGAAACAGCTTCCCTATTTGCTCGTGAGGGCGGAACTGTAACAATTCTTGATATGGACGTTGCTCGTTGTGATTCAGCTTTAAAAGTCTTAAATGAGATTTCTGATGCTGGTCACAGAACTTTCGTATTGGATTTAACTAGTGGCGAAAAAGTCTCAGAGATGGCAGTTGCTTTACGAAAAGTCTCTCCCACAACTGATGTATTGATCAATTGCGCTGCTATAGCGGCACCTGGACCCATAACTGGGTGGTTTTTGACGATGGAAGAGTCTCAATGGCGTCCCCTGCTTGAAGTAAATTTTGTAGCACACGTTAGAGTTTTACAAGCCCTACTTCCTGGAATGCTTGATCTTCCAAATGGTTCCAGCGTCGTAAATGTAATTTCAGATTCCTATCTTGGTTATGACAAGCAGTTAGCTATGTACGGAGCCGGAAAAGCCGCCTTAGCATCGCTTACTAAAACTATTGCGAGAGAGTTGGGTAGCAAAGGGGTACGCGTTAATGGCGTCTCCCCCAGCGCAACTTCGACGCCTAGCACCAGCGAATGGCTAGATAAGTATCAGGAACGTATTGTAAAGATGTATCCGCTTGGTCGAATTGGTGAGGGAATTGATCAAGCGAATGCAATTGCGTTTCTCGCATCTAATGACTCAGCTTGGATCACCGGTCAAATCCTTTCTGTAAATGGTGGGTTCCTATAAAATGTCTAATCTACTTATTGAGCGCCGCGAAGGAGCCATCGTTTATCTGGGATTTAACCGACCAGATAAAAGAAATGCATACAATATTGAGTTAATTGCTGAATTAAATTCAAAGTTAAGGCAATTGAGTCGCGATAAAGAAATTGGTGTGTTGATTCTGCACGGTGATGCAAAAGCATTTTGTTCAGGAGGCGATCTTAAAGAGGTACGCACTCTTGCTGAAATTGGGGCTGAGGCACTTCGTGACCAATGGTTTAAACCGCTTATGGAAATGACTAGACGATTGGTCACTTTCCCGGTTCCGACAATTGCAGCAATTCGAGGCGCCGCACTAGCTGGCGGATTAGAAATTGCGCTTTGCTGTGACTTTTTAGTTGCGACCGATGATGCAAAGATTGGTGACCAACACATTAATCACGGGTTGATTCCTGGTGGTGGAGCAACTGAAACAATCGTTAACAGAATCGGGCCACAGCGGGCAAAGGATTTAATTCTTACTGGCCGCAGAATTTCCGGAACAGAGGCAGCAAGAATTGGGCTTGCTCTCTGGAGTGTTCCTGAAGAAGCTTTTGATGATGCCCTGAACGCTTTTGCGGTCCAATTATCCGATAAGAGACGAGAAGCCTCACGTCTGGTAAAGATGCTTATCGGGCCAGAACATGATTTCGATGGAATTGCGCAAGAACAGGATGTTGCTGCCTACGATATGTCTGGGGATGAAATCCTGACAATTTTACGTGGATTCGGTAGTGATTAATAATTTTTTAGAAACCTCTTTGCGAGGGGTAATTCCAGGCCTAGAAATTGAATTAGGACAAGGACGAGATGCCTACGGAAAAGATGAAGGTTACGCTCGCATGGGTAAGGATCTACGCCCAGATATAGTTGTAAAACCTAAATCAACTATTGAAGTTTCTAAAATACTTAAATTTGCATTTGAAAACGATGTCCCGGTGACGCCTTGGGGTGCGGGAACATCACTTGAAGGTCAGAGTTTGGCTTTTCATGGCGGTATCACTATTGATCTACGCGGATTAAATAAGATTAGAAGAACGCTAATTGATGACTTCCAGGTTGAAGTAGAGGTTGGCGTACTTCAACAAGATTTGGATAAGAAGTTAAGGGAACTTGGCGTTTTCTTCCCGCCCAACCCTGGTGCGCCCGCAACTATTGGCGGAATGATAAGTAATAACTCCAGTGGTAGCCGCGCCGTGAAGTATGGAGTCACCAGAGACTATGTAAAACAACTTGAAGTGGTACTCGCAGACGGCACAATTACTAAATTGGGAACTAGGGCAACCAAGACATCTTCTGGATTCGACTTGCTTGATGTAGTTGTAGGCTCGGAAGGAACTCTTTGCATAATCACCGCTGCTGTTCTTAAAGTGATTCCAACTCCTTCTGATAGCACCGGACTTGTTTTACAGTTTAAAGGTGTTGAAGAAGCCTCTCATTTTGTTCAACCCGTTCTTGGGTCAGGGTTTTTGCCCTGCACTATTGAGCTGCTAGATGAACGTGTAGTAGCCGTTTTGTCTGCTAATAGTCCGCTACCTAGTGTTTCAGGCGCAGTCTTATTGATTGAATGCGATGGCAATGACCCAGAATCTGTTGAAAAAGAAATCCGAGGAATTGCTGATTTGGCTAATTCTTTAGGTGGCACCCAAATCCAGATTGATCAAAACGAATTTAAGCAAATAATGAAAGCAAGAAAAGTAGTCGGTTGGGACATTGTTCGCGCTTCAGGCATGAAAACCTTGAAACTTCTAGACGTTGCGGTTCCTCTTTCCGCTTTTGGTTCCACAGTACTCGGTGTTTATAAAATTCTTGACACTGAAAACTTATCTGGTTACGTGTTTGGGCATGCCGGAGATGGCAATTTACATGTGCTCATTGCGAGTGATTCTAGAAATGAAGAAATCTGGGAGAAGACCTTGCGGGCCGAGTTGAATATTGTTAAGTTAGCAATCGATGCCGAAGGAACTATTACCGGAGAACATGGAATTGGCGCGTCTAAGACTCACTTTCTTCGCTTAGAGCATGGCTCTGCCGTAGATTTGATGAGAGCTGTCAAGAACGCCTTTGATCCTAAGGGAATTTTAAATTCTGGAAAAGTTCTACCGCCCATCTCAACTCAAGAAGGTGTAGATAAAAAATGACAGAATCCAAAACATCTGAATCGAACTTAGGTTGGGTTGTAGTCACTGGGGCAAGTCGAGGAATTGGAAAAAGCATCTGCGAGGAATTACTCCGTAGTGGATACGGCGTTCTTGGTATCTCTCGTCAGAGCGAAGCTTTTAACAATACAGTGGCCGAACTACAGAAAATTGGAAAGTTCGAACCATTCTTTTTAGACTTAAGAGACAATGAAGCATGTGAAAAATTCTGGATTGAACTAGATAGATCCAAGAAGATAACTGGACTTGTTAATAATGCTGGAATTGAGATGTCTGGGTTAGCTGAAGATGTCTCACATCAGGATTTCAGCGATCTATTTCAAGTAAACGTATCATCTGTCTACTTCTCATGCCTAGGAGCTCTTCGCGTCATGCGCGAGAGTGGTGGCGGCAGTATTGTAAATATCGCATCAGTGGATGCTCACAGAGGGCTATCAAGAATGGCTGCTTACTGCGCAAGTAAGGCAGCAGTTTTAGGTTTAACTAAAGCTTTAGCCGTGGAATGGGCTCGACATAGCATCCGCGTCAACTCTGTGTCGCCTGGAGCGATTTCAACAGCTATGACCTCAGGTGTTACCGAGGGCTCTAAGGGCTATGAATTCATTATGAGCCGCACTCCGCAACGTCGTTTTGCGCATCCGAATGAAGTTGCCGGTGCTGTGAAATATTTGATCTCCGCTGAATCAAGCTTTGTGACAGGAATAGATATTGCTGTTGACGGTGGATTTCTAGCGTGACTGGGTAGGAAAAAAATTATGACTTTTGCTAAACCGCCAATCGTAGAAGACTCTTTACGTCAGAAGTATCAAGATCTTGGTTACTGGTCTCGACCGCCATTAGCTTTACACGTTGAAGAGCATGCGTCAAAGCACCCATCTAACTTGGCCGTAACAGATGGAAGTGGGAACGAGTTAACTTACCGAGAGTTCAATAATGCCGTAATTGCGGCAACTAGTTGGTTTAAATCTAACGGTCTTTTAGTAGGTGATTCAGTTGTTTTTGCTCTGCGAAATGAAATCGATTACGCCCTCGCACATGTAGCCGCTAGCAGGATGGGCTTGATTTCAGTGATGTTAAGTGCGCGCGAAGGTAAGAATGATATTTTTTATGCTCAGCAAAAGACTGGCGCTAAAATGATTTTGGTTTCCGCAGGAAAAAATGTAAAAGGAATTCAAGATTTGATCGAAACTTCAAACCACACCGATAATAAAAATGTTTTGGTTGTTGAAGTAGATTCCGAAATCTCAGAAACATCGGCCACAAACCAAAGCGGATCAGAAATTTGGCCTGGTTGGCGGGCTTTTATGGGAATAGGCGTCACCATTACCGCCGATATGAGTCCAATTCATACGCCCAAACCTGATGATTTCGAGCTCGTAGTATTCAGTTCTGGCACCACCGGAGAGCCAAAAGGAATTGCACACACTTACAATGGAACTGGGGCAAGTCTTTACAACTGGATTAATGAACTTGAATTAACTTCCGAAGATACAGTTTTTTGTCCAGCCACATTGGGGCATGTCGGAGGAGCACAATGGGGCCTTCGAACCGCCTTAGTGATTGGCGCACCTTTAGTCCTGATGGATAGGTGGGATGTCTCATTAGCGGCGAAACAGATTTTTAAATATAAATGTAGATACACCTTGTTGACTCCGACATTTCTTGTTGACTTGATGAATTTGCCAGATCAGGAGCGAGAATTATTGGCTAGCTTCAGGCTCTGGACTGTTGGTGGATCTGGAATGTCGAGCGAATTCATAATTCGTTCAGAATCAAAATTACCTGGCATTGTTTTGCGGGGTTTCGGAATGAGCGAGCACTTTATGTCAACGATTACGAGAGTGAACGATCCAATCGAAAAGCGTCGCAACAATGACGGGCGGTTATTGCCTGGATGTGAAGTAGAAGTTTGGGGAGAAAATGGCGAAAAACTTCCATTTGGCCAACCTGGAGAAATGGCGGTAAGAGGACCTTCTGCTGTAGGTGGTTACTTCACTCACCCTGATGAAACGGTAAGAAGTTATGTTGATGGATGGCAATTGACTGGCGACATTATTACTTTGGATTCAGAAGGATTTATCAAAGTTGTTGACCGCAAAAAGGAGATTATCATTAGGGGCGGCGAAAACATCGCTCCTCAAGAAATTGAACAAATGATTATGAGGAACCCTCAGATACCTCCGTTTATCATTGTTGGAGTGCCTGATGAGCGATTGGGTGAAAGGGTTGGCATGGTTTTTGAAGGGTCGCCTTCTAGCTGCTCTTTTGAACAAATCTTGGATATTCTCGCTAAGGCAGAAGTGGCTAAGTACAAATGGCCTGAAGTTTTAATTTCTGTGGCTGAACTTCCACGGACATCTTTAGGTAAAATAAGACGTGGCGTAGTACGGAACGCGGTTCGGACTGATTTCAGAGAAGAAGATTTAGTACTCCTATTGAAAGAGATTCGATAAGGGTTTAATTTAGGTTACCAAGAGGGGGAACAAGTGCCTAAATTCAAGCTTGTTGAACAAGAGCCAGAGATCAATCGACGCCGCGCTGAAGCACTGGCGACAAAAAAGAGAATTAGCGAGAGCGCCTCGTATTTGTTCTCGAAATATGGATTCGCCTCTGTAAGAATCACTGACATTATTAGTGATTGCGGCCTGACTAAAGGCGCTTTTTACCATTATTTCTCCTCTAAAGAAGACTGTTTGACTTACTTACACTTGAATTATGTCGAATATGCTTTCGAACGTTTTTCGGAGATTACGTCAAAGGAAGAACCTGCAGATGTAGTTATCAGGAAAATGATGACTGAGATGTTCTATCAGATCAGAGATTTTCGAGCCGAGGTTGTTGTCCTCTTGGAAACTGGCCGAATTATTGCGCCAGATGTAGTCTTAAAGATCGAAAATAGAAAAACTGAAATTCGTCACTTATTTGAATCAGCGATCAAGCGCGGTCAAGCAGAAGGAACTTTTAGCGCAACCCATGATCCTCATTCAGCGGCGCTAGCTGTTTATGGAATGTGTATTTGGGCTTACAACTGGTTTGACCCAAGTCGTTCAAAATCCGCAGAAGAAATTGGAAAAGATTTTTCTGACATTGTTCTTGGCGGACTTGGCAGTCACTCCGGCCTTTTTGAGGTACCGAAATTAGACATTACTGATCATGAGTAATGAATTTCCACTGCTTTTTTCCCCTTTTAAACTAGGGAGTTTGACGCTTAAGAATCGATTGGTCTCATCACCACATGGCACGCACATGGCAACTGGTGGGTTAACTAATCAATCTGATTTAGAACATCACATTCGACTTGCTGAAGGTGGCGTCGGGTTGATCATTTCTGGCGGCACCGTAGTTCATGCATCTTCATCTTTACGAAACAGAAGATTAGTTGAAGCTTATAATGACAATGTACTGCCAGGGCTCCACGAAAGATCAGCTGCTGTACACCAAGAAGGTGCCGCACTTATTTGTCAGTTATTTCATTTAGGTAGAGAGTTAATTGGTGGCGAGTCAGACGAAGCGCCGTTGGCGCCTTCTGCGGTCAAAACTATCCGTGATCCGTACCCTCCACATGTCATGTCTGCCCAAGATATCGATCAAGTAATCGACGGTTTCGCTAAATCGGCTCGTAATATGGAAATCAGTGGGCATGATGGGGTTGAAATTCATGCTGCTCATGGTTATTTAGTATCGCAATTCCTATCCCCCGCGACAAATTTTCGAACAGACGCATTTGGTGGATCGCTTGAAAACCGAATGCGATTTCTTCACTTAATTCTTGATGCCGTAAAGGCAAACTGTTCAAAAGATTTTGTTCTTGGTGTCCGCTTGAGTGCAGAAGAAGAGATTCCTGACGGTCTTGATACCGAGCAAAGTATTGAGATTGCAATGAGTATTGCTGAAAGAGTTGATGTTGATTACTTAAGTGTCACACATGGCACTCGAGGAACCTATGTGAAGGATGCATCGAATCCAGATGGTGTCGCCGTTGACTCTGCTTCAAGAATGAAAGCTGCGAGCGGCCTGCCGATGATAGTTGCTCAACGAATTCGCGATCCATTTTTAGGCGAAGACATCCTAAGGAATGGTCACGCTGATTTAATTGGAATGACAAGGGCGCTACTTGCCGACCCCGAGCTTCCAAAAAAGGCTGCCGAAGGAAGAAAGGATGAGATTCGAACTTGTATCGGCCTAAATCAGGATTGCCGAATGCTGGATCCACATTTACGCTGCACAATTAATGCTGAAATTGGTCGCCCAATAAATAGAAGCCACAAAGAACATTCTGAGATAAGGAAGAGCGTCACGGTTATTGGCGGTGGGCCAGCTGGTCTTGAGGCAGCCCGCGTTGCGCTCACGCGAGGCCATCAAGTCACATTGTTTGAGAAGAACACATCACTTGGCGGACAACTTTTAACCGCAAGTCTTGCGCCCTTTAGATCTTCAATCCTAGATGTTGTAGATTTTCAAAAGCGAGAGATTGCCAGGCTCGGAGGAGTAATTCATTTAGGTGTGGATATATCTCTCTCGGATTTAGCCGAGATTGAAAAGGATTCTGATGCAGTTATTTTCGCTACCGGATCAAGTGTTATTAGAAAAGTAATGCCTGGGCATTCAAATACAGCCACCGTAGATGACGTTTTAAATGGATTAGATCTATCTCGGGTTAAAAGTGCAGTTGTATTTGATGAGTCAGACGGTTTCTGGCCCGCTTACAATGCCGTTGAAAAACTTTCACAGCAAGGTGTCATGACAACTTTAGTAACGCCGCTTTCGGGGCTTGCGGGCAGATTGCCGATGGATAGTATCGGCCCGTTATTTGCACGGTTCAGCCAGCAAAATGTGGTTTTACTGCCACATCATAAAATTATTTCAGCTAACTTAAATAAGGTTCAAGTTTCGCAGATAGTTTCACCACGCGAATTCGAGGTTGATGCAGACCTTCTAGTTTGGCATAGCGGAAGAACTTCAGATGATTACCTTTATAGGAATATGAACGCTAACGAGAAGTTGGTGCTAAGTAGCATTGGCGACTGCGTTACTCCTAGACGGTTAAATCATGCGATTTCAGATGGATATCGAATCGCAACTTCGATTTAATTCTAGATTAGCAATTCTTCCACTCCGGTTTACGTTTTTCCGAGAATGCCAGTGGGCCTTCTTGTGCATCCTTACTTTCATAAACAGGTGTCCAGATATTAATAATTTCCTGTTCTAGGCCCATAAGCAAAGACGAAGAAATTGCAGTTAGCATTTTCTTTGCTGCCGCAACCGTTAATGGGGCATTCTGAACAATTAAACTTGCCATCTCGAGAGCGCGCTCAGCTAACTGATCAAGCGGAACCACGGCGTTAATCAGTCCGACTTCCAGAGCTCTTGCCGCCGTTATTGGCTTAGCCGTGACCATAATTTCCATCGCAACTTTAGGTGGAATCAATAAGGCTAATGGTGCGGCCCAAGGAGATCCGCGGCCATACAAAGCCTCAGTTATGCCAAAGGTCGCATGTTCTGCCGCAATTACTAAGTCGGCTTGTTGCGCAAGTAGAAATCCGCCACCCCAGGCAATGCCATTAACTGCCGCAATCACGGGTTTATCGGTAACAAATTCTGGAATAAAGCCCTTTGGTGGATATCGAAGTGCATTCGCTGACATCTCTTTGAGGTCGGCGCCAGAACTAAAAGCTAAATCTTCGGAACCAGTAATTATCAAGACTCGCGCATTTGGATCCTGATTGAATTCGGCAACTCTGTCGCGAATACCTTCTCGGACCTCAAGATTAAGTGCATTTCTAGCTTTTGGACGATTAATTGTTATCGTGGCGATCGAGTCATTCACGCTATACAAGAGCTGTTGGCTTTGATTCATGAATTAACTTTATCAGCACCCAGTGCTATAGCTGTTTTTGATTTTATTTTAAGGCCCACTACTCGCGATAGCCACTTGCTAATTTCAATTAAAGCGTCAAAATTTACTCCTGTTTGAATCCCAAGACCATGTAATTGCCACACCAAATCCTCTGTTGAAAGATTACCGGTAGCGCTTTTGGCAAACGGGCATCCGCCTAAGCCGCCAATTGAGGAATCAATAATTGAAATTCCTTCTTGCATCGATACCAGAGTATTTGAAAGTGCCTGGCCATATGTATCATGGAAATGAACTGCTAGTTGATTACGATTGATACCTACAGATTCAAGCGAGTCCAATAAACTAATTACTTCGCCTGGAGTTGCTACTCCGATTGTGTCTCCAAGTGATAACTCTGAAATTCCGTATTCAAAGAGTTTTTCAGCAACCTGAGTAACTTTATCAGGAGAAACTTTTCCTTCCCAAGGGTCTCCGTAACACATCGAGATATAGCCACGCACATTCAGGCCCGCATTACGTGCTTGTTCAATCACTGGCCGAAAAATATCCAATGAACCCTGAACTGAATTATTCAAATTTGCCCGAGCAAAAGATTCGGTAGCGCTGGCAATAACTGCTACTTCGCGCACTCCGGCTTCAAGTGCTCGGTCAAGACCTTTCATGTTTGGCACCAGAGTCACTAGTCGATTCGACTTAAGCAGAGGCTTTAGGCCTTCGGCAACTTCATTACTATCTGCCAATGCGGGGATTAAGTCCGGGCGAACGAAGCTGCCAATCTCAACAGCTGGTAGGCCGGCTTTAAGAAGCAAACTTACCAGCTCGATTTTTTCTGAGGTTTTGAGAATTATGCTTTCATTTTGCAAGCCATCGCGCGGCCCAACTTCATAAATAGTTACAGATTTTGGAAAGCCATGTCGGCTAAGCATCATCGCTCATCTCCAACAAAACTTCCCCAGCTTTTATATTTAAGCCGACGGTCACATTGATAGCCTGAATTACACCGTCTTGTTTCGCCCTAATTACATGTTCCATCTTCATGGCTTCAATAATTATCAATGAATCTCCAGTAGAAACTCTATCTCCAACCGCAACATTTGTTGAGATCACCGTACCCGGCATAGGGCTAGTAATCTCATCGGCATTTTTACCTTCTGGCCGTGAGCGGTGGTTGCTAATAGTTCTAAACTTCCATGTTCCAAGACTTGGATGGTGAATCCAGCAATCCTGGTCTACCAAGTAGGTTGAAAGTTGATTCGTAAAATCGTTCGGGAGTTTCTTTACAGAAACATTGGTTCGCTCGCCACACAAGTAAGCTGCAATTTCAGTAGTAGGCGAACCTGAAAGTCGCCAATTATCTGTTGCCCAGGCAGATCCATTAGCACCATTCTCTAAATTACTCGAAGTCACTGCGTGCGCAAAGGAATCAAAAATTAAATCCGATGCTTGAGGTCTCACCAGATTCATTTTTTCTATATAGCTAGTGTCATAATTTCCATTAATCACATTTGGCTCATTGAGTAAATCAACTAGGAAATCAATATTTGTATTGACTCCCAATAAAACTGTATTTGTTAATGCTCTCCTGAGCAGGGCTATTGCTTCGATGCGCGTAGGAGCCCAACATGAAATCTTTCCAAGCATTGGATCAAAAGTCGGAGGAACGAAAGTCCCGGATTCGATCGCAAAATCGTTTACGGTATCTTCGGTGTTCGGAGCAGCAAAGTTTCCAATTAATCCACCTGATGGCAAGAATCCTTCATAGGGATCTTCTGAGTACACTCTGGCTTCAACCGCATGACCATTGAAGGAGACCTCAGAAACAAAGGACTCCAGGTGCTCGCCGGCGGCGATTCGAAGCTGGCACTCGACCAGGTCTATTCCGGTCACTAACTCTGTAACTCTATGTTCTACTTGAAGTCGAGTATTCATCTCCATGAAATAAAATGTCTCTGGATTCTCAGCATCTACTAGGAACTCAATAGTTCCGATGTTTTCATAATTGATCGCATCAACTAGAAGAAGCGCGGCAGCGCCCATTTTTTCACGCATATTTGGGGTCAATATTTCAGAAAGAGCCTCTTCGATTACCTTTTGGTGACGTCGCTGGAGCGAACACTCTCGCTCGCCCAAGTGAATGCTTACGCCATGGGTATCACGCAAAATTTGGAATTCAATGTGCTTGGCACTTTTAATGTACTTTTCAATAAAGAGAGTATCGTCCGAGAAAGATGCGAATGCCTCTCGTCTCGCAATTGGTAGCGCTTCTTTTAACTCTTCCAGGCTTTGAACAATATGCAGCCCTTTTCCACCACCACCGGCAGATGGTTTAACAAGTAAGGGATATTTCATCCCTTGGCAAGCTTTGATCAGTTCTTCATTACTCATACCTGGTTTTCCGACTCCAGGAACTATCGGCACATTTGCTTCTTCTGCACGCAAACGGGCTGAGATTTTATCTCCCATAGATGAAATAACTTCAGCACTCGGTCCGATGAATTTTATATTTGCTTCCTGACAGGCACGAGAAAATTCAGAGTTCTCGGATAAAAAGCCATAACCTGGATGAATCGCATCAACGTCATTCTGCTTTGCCACAGAAATAATTTGTGCGATATCTAAATAACCAGTTTGCTCCGAATCATTAAGTAACACGCAGTCCTTAATGTGTCGAATGTGCGGAGAAGTGCGATCAGCATTGGTAAAGACACCAATGGACTCAATGCCAAGTTTCTGCAACGTGGTATTAATACGTATTGCTACTTCACCGCGGTTTGCAATAAGAACTTTTTTAATCATTATTACATCCTAAAAATGCCATAGGAGGTTTCTTTAATAGGGGTAAAGCCGCATACCGAAAGTGCCATGGAAAGCACTCTTCTAGTATCCCTAGGATCGATAACCCCGTCGTCCCAAATTCGCGCAGTTGAGAAATAAGCACTTCCTTCTTCGCGATACTTCTCGCGTATCGGTTCTTTAAATGCTTCGGCCTCTTCGTCGCTCCAAAGTCGATCTTTAGCTACAAGTTGTTCTTCTCGAATTGTTGCTAGAACTGAAGCGGCTTGTTCTCCACCCATGACTGAGATTCGGGCATTTGGCCACATCCAGAGGAATCGAGGATCAAAAGCCCGACCGCACATTGAATAGTTTCCAGCACCAAATGAGCCTCCAATTACGACAGTAAACTTTGGCACCCGGGCGCAAGCAACAGCATTCACCATTTTTGCTCCGTGTTTTGCAATTCCACCCATTTCATATTCTCTGCCAACCATAAACCCAGAGAGATTTTGTAGGAAAACTAACGGAATTTTGCGTTGATCACAGAGCTCAATGAAGTGGGCACCTTTTTGAGCAGACTCACTAAAGAGAACTCCATTATTTGCAATTATCCCCACTGGGTAGCCATCAATAGATGCAAATCCAGTTACTAGAGTGTCTCCGTATTCTTTCTTGAATTCGAGGAACCTGCTTTCATCAACAATTCTCAAAATTACTTCACGCACGTCATAGGTAATACGTGGATCTAACGGAACGATTCCAAGAATTTCTTCTTTGTCATAGAGTGGTTCTTCGCTCTTTTCGGATCTTTTTAACCAAGATTCACTCTCTGGGATTGATGAAAAAATTGATCTAACAACAGCTAAGGCATCGCCATCGCTGTCAGCGAGGTGATCAGTAACACCTGACTTTCGCGAGTGAAGCGCGCCGCCACCAAGTTCTTCGGCAGTCACAATTTCGCCAGTCGCGGCCTTGACTAGAGGTGGACCCCCAAGAAAAATATGGCCTTGCGAAGCCACGATTACATTCTCATCACTCATTGCTGGCACATAGGCCCCGCCCGCTGTGCACGCACCAAGAACAGCAGAAATCTGCGGAATTGAGTCGGCGCTAAGTCTGGCTTGATTAAAGAAAATTCTTCCGAAGTGGTCGCGGTCAGGGAATACTTCATGTTGAAGTGGCAGGAAAGCGCCGCCAGAGTCGACTAGGTATACACAAGGAAGTCGATTCGCCATCGCGATTTCTTGAGCACGCAAGTGTTTCTTTACGGTCATAGGTAGATAAGTTCCGCCCTTTACCGTTGGGTCATTTGCGACAACCATTGCATAGCGGCCGTTTATCTTGCCAATTCCGGTGATAATGCCAGCGCATGGAACTTCACCGTCATACATTCCATTTGCGGCCAATGGTGAGAGCTCTAAAAATGGCGAACCCGGATCTAATAACTGATTAACGCGATCTCTAGGAAGTAATTTCCCACGCCCTTCGTGGCGCAGACGCGATTCATCTGAACCACCTAAAGCGGCGATTTTCATTTTTGAATTAAACTCTTCAAGAATTACATTGAAGGCTTCTCTATTTTTTATATAGAGCGCTGATCTAGTTGAAATCGCTGAAGTTAACCTTGGGAAACTCATTTAGAATTAACCTCTTCCATCTTGGTACAAATAATTTTGGCGGTTCGGCGCCCCAATGAGAGACCTCGAACTAAGCCTCCTGTGTAGCCCCATTGATTCAATCCCCCAGCATCAACGCCGACAATCCATAAACCCTCTTTTGGCTTTCCGTTTACGATTGCTTGTCCATCAGGATTCGTCAACAAACCTTTATATGTAAAAGTGATCGCTGCCTGAATCTCCAAAACCGCAAATGGGGGCTCGACAAGTTGCTCTCGATTAGAAGTTCTTGGCGGGATTAGTTCTGTATCTTCTTTAATTGCTGAGTTATATTCAGCGATCGAAGTTAGGAAATTTTTTGAGTCATAACCCCAAGATTCAATTACTGGACATAGATCTTCGAGAGTAGCGCTAGAGAAATAATTGGCACCTCGAGCGCCGGCTCTTTCCATCTTATTTATCGCATCCATACCTGGGATAAACGCGCGAGTTACTTGATCGCGGGTCACGCGTCCATCTACAAACAGAAGTACTGGCCCTAATTTTGCTACAACATTTGTATTGATGTGATCACCTAATGATTCATCAGTGAAACGTTTTCCTTGCTTATTGAAAATTAGTGCGTGGTCGCTGAAATACTGTGCTAACAGAGCAAATTCTTTCGGTTGGAAATCCTTGATTGGGAAAGGGATCAGATGGCCATAGAAAGCGTGGGTGTCTTCGGTGAGCTCTACTCCGACTGCTCTTCCAAGCTGGATGCCTCCACCTTTGCTATCTGTATTTGAGCGCAGGGTTAAGTCACCAGCTCCAGGAAATAGTAGCTCGTTCAATAAGCTCGGGTTTGCCTGAAACCCACCTGTAGCAATTACGGTATGTGATGCCTTGATAGTTCCTTGCTCGCCAGTTGAATTGTCCTTGAATGAAGCGCCAACAATTTTGCCGCCATCATCCAAAAGCTCCTCTACTTCAGTATTCAGTAAAATCAATCCGTTTCTTTCAACCGAAATCTTGGTTTTGTGAAAGAAGGAGGGAGTATCTATTTGGCGACCTTCACCATAACCCAACACTTGCTTAATTGTTGCTCCTACTTCAATTCCTTGGCTTTCCAGCCATTCAAATGCCTCTGGTAGCGCATCTAACATTATTTCGAATTTTTCTAAATTTCCTTTTTCATCTTGGTTTTGAAATACCTCAGTATCTGGAGCAGTCCAAACATAACCCTCTGAGAGAGCAGCAGAGCCGCCAATAGCATTTGAAATCTCTATTACAGCTACCTCTAATCCTGCTTGAGAAGCAGTTGCGGCTAGCGTCATGCCCGCAATTCCAGCGCCGATGACAAGAACGTCAACATCAAAAACGTTCGAATCTATTGACGCCATCATCTCCCCATCAATTTTTATACGCTTAGGTATGCTTTACGAAGAAACTCTCTAGAACCAAGCATCTTTGGCGAAACATTATCTGTTATGCGGCCCCCAGTTAGGATCACAACTTCATCCGCAACATTTTCTAGCCATTGAACATTTTGTTCTGCAATTAGAACTCCTATTCCGGAGTCCTTCATCTTTTGAAGTTGATCACCAATTCTTTGGATAACCATTGGCGCAAGGCCAACTGAGGGCTCGTCTAGAAGAATAAGCCTTGGACTGCGGACTATTGCTCGAGCAACCGCAACAATTTGCTGTTGTCCGCCACTTAGGCGGCCAGCCAGAACTTGAATCCAGGTGTTTATCTCAGGAAAAAGTTTGAGTACTTTTTCTAGATTCACCGTAAATTCCGAACGGTCTTGTCCGGCCATATACGCAGCTAATCGTAGATTTTCATAAACCGTAAGGTCGTCGAACAATAAACGTCCTTCGGGAACAAATGAAATGCCTTGACGCAATCTCTTCGATTGGCTTTGTTGTGAAATCTCTTTGCCGTCAAAGTCAATTTTTCCCGAGTTAAGCGGAATAGTTCCAACAATGGTCTTGAGTAACGTCGACTTGCCGGCACCATTTGGTCCAGCAATCGCAGTTACTTTACCCGCAGCAACGGATAAGTTAATGCCCCAAAGAATTTGCAGATCACCATATCCGGATTCAACTTCCTTCAGATTTAGCAGCATGTGTCATGCCTCCTGTTCCATTGATTTACCCAAATATGCTCCGACTACAAGTTCGTCTTTCAATACCAATGCCGCAGGGCCATCAGCAATCAATGCGCCATTGGATAGAACAATTAAGCGATCACAAACTTTAGCTACGGTTTGAATCAGGTGCTCAACAATAATTACCGCAGTTCCGGTTGCCGCAACAGCTTGAACGCTTTTAAGTACCAGCTCATGCTGCGTCGGAGTTAGTCCAGCAAGGGGCTCATCTAAAATCAAGACTTTTTTCGGAGATGCTATTGCTCTAGCTATTTCCGTTAGACGCCGAACGAACATTGGTGAGTCTTTAGAGTCTTGCTTACCAGGTAAACCAAATTGCTGAAGCAACTCGGCAACTCGTTCTGGTTGGTTCTTAACAGTTAAGCGAATATTTTGCTCTACCGTTAAAGATGGGAAAACTCTGGCAGCCTGGAAAGTTCGCGCTACTCCAAATTTGAAACGTTCAGGGGTAGACATCGGAAGGAGGCTAACTCCACCTAAATTAACATCACCTGTATCTGGCTTATAGACGCCGGCAATAACGTTACATAGCGTTGTTTTTCCAGCACCATTTGGCCCTATGAGCCCAACAATCTCGCCTGGTTTAATCGAAAAAGTAACTCCCTCTAGAACGCGAGCGCCACCGAAATTCTTAGTAATGCCGGTAACTTCCATCGCATTTTCCAGGTTCGAAGTACTCGCCTGGGCTTTAGGTGCTTTAACGATCTCTTCATGCTTATCTGATATCAGTCCTGATTCGTTGGAAGACTCGAATTTAGCCTTCTTCACAAATAGATTCTTAATTAAAGATGAGAGGCTGAAGTTTGCAAAGGCCTTCGTAGATAGAACCCAAAAGACCACAAACGCCAGGCTGTATTGAGTAACTTGTGCATATAGCGATACCTGGATGTCAGAGGAAAGATTTCTCGCGAGAGCATCTAGTCCGAAAATAACAATGACGCCAAATAAAGGCCCCATCAAAGTTCCAGGACCGCCAATGTATACAGCGATAACTGCGGAAATCAACAAACCCACACCAAGAGATGTATCAGGTTGGGCATAACCAAGATAGAACGCTTGTGCTGCGCCTCCAAATGTTGTTAGCGCTCCGCTAATCACATACGCAGTTACTTTTTCCCGACGTCCGAAAACACCCGATGCTGCTGCGGCGGTTTCGTCGTCCTTTACTGCCAGCCACTTTAATCCTAAAGAACTAGAGAGAACTGCGTGGTTTACGCCAATCGCGAGTAAGACCAACGCGATAAAAGCATAAGCCGAATTGCGAGCGATATTTTCATCGAAATTGAAATATAGTAAACCTTCATTACCGCCAAGTGACTTGGTGCCGATCACAACAGATTTTGCAAATTCGAAGACGATAAGTGTAAAAGTTGTGAGATAAAGTCCTTCGAGGCCCAAAGCTGATGCTAAGTAGACCATGCCGCCACCGAAAATCGCAGCCAACAGAACTACTATCAAGAATGAGAGTTGCATATTTGACTCTGATTTGGCAGCAATGATGTAGCCATAAGCACCAATAGCCCAGAAAACCATATGCGCGAATGCCAACTCGCCAATTATTCCGCCAACGATATTCCACGTATATGCAAGATAGAGCAACGTTAGACCAGAAATAACGGTTGGCGCCCATCTATCTGGAACCGACGACCAGCTCTGGATCAATGCAAATCCAACTGCTGCCAGAATTAGCCATGGAAGAACAAATCTACGCAAGTTACTTTTCATGCTAAGCGCCTTCCGGATCTAGAAGAAAAGACTCTCTCAAAAGAGAGAACAAGTAAAAAGACTACGAAAACTAGAGATGTAGCAAGATGGCTATCGAATCTTGAATTTAACGTTACTTGAATAATTCCGTAGAGAAGTCCGGCGATTCCCACTCCTATGAAAGTTAATCGGCCGGCTATCGAAACTAGAAGTGCCACAATCAAAACAGTGAAGGCGTTTCCTGGAGTTACCGGCTCAATGGTCATCAATAATCCACCGGCCAATCCTGCTAACGCACCGCCGAGAACAAATAAAAGTAGAAAGACCTTGCTAACCGGTACGCCGATAGCGTGGGAGCTAGCCGTAAATTTTCCAGTCATGCGCAGCAGCTTGCCCTGTGTCGTAAATTGCAGCCAAACGTATAAGGCCAAAGTGACAAGAATAGCAACTATAAAAGCGATCAATCTTGGTCGTTCAATGTTCACGCCTAGAAAAATGAAAGCATTGCGCTTCTCAAAAGATAAACTCAAAAGTTCGCCAGTAAATAAAAGCTGGTGAATTGCCGTAACTAGGCTCATAATCAAAAGTGTGTACACCAATTGGTCTCTATGCGTATTGTTCGTCCGCTTGAAAGACGGGATAATTGCCACCGCATAAATTACTAAAGCTAATATCGCTCCAACAATCACTGCGAAAAGTACAGCTAAATAAATGGGAACATCATATTTAGTATTCAAGTGATAAACGGTGTACATGCCCGTAACGACAACACTTCCGTGTGCCAGATTTACTATATTTCCAATTCCAAGTACTAATGTAAACCCTAACGCGACTAGCATATAAATGGAGCCAATTGCTAGCCCGGAAAATAATTGCCCAAGCATTTAGTTTCTCTCCTCGTCGTGTAGATCTATATTTAAATAGTATTCGCTAGCCTAATCATTCTAAACACAAATCACTGTTTTGTCTGCGGGAATAGAAATTGATTTTTCATTGAAAAAACTTAGGTAACACCGTAAAGCCAATTCGGCTTTACGGTGTTACCACAAGTCTTAGGTGAGCAAGTTTTTCCTACAGATCTTTAGCAGGCCAAACTAGCGTTCCTTTAGGTAAGCGACCGGCTTCGATAGAGGTTTGAGTCGTTCCCTTCCATTGAATGATTGTTCCTTTCCATAGAACATTGTCATTCTTTGAATCAAATCGCACGCCACCATTCATTGTATAAAATGGATAAGGCATTAGCGCGCCATCTTTATAGTTAAGTGACTTAAGTGCCAACCTAATTGCCTCAGGGTTGCTACTTGCGGCTTTATCAATTGCTGTCGCAAGCGTTGTGATAACGGATGCTCCTGCTGACGCTAGTCCGCGCAACGGCTGATTCATTTTAGTTTGGAAATCCGCAGCAAGTTTCTTTAATACAGGCGATTTAGCTGTTGATAGATCTCCAGCATAGGAGAGATCGAGCATGTTCTCCGCAACTGAACCAACTGATGCCTGGAATGAAGTCAAGTACTGGCCACCAGCAATAAAGAAGAAGCCATGCTTTGGACGCCATGTTTGCTGCGAAAGTGCCTTAGCAAAATTCACTGCATCTACTGGGTTCTGATAACCCATGACAAATTCAACTTCAGCAGCCTTTAGACGCGCAATGATCGGCCCAAAGTCAGTTGTTGTTGCTTGGTTGTAGTTAATGCGCTCAGCTACTGTCCATCCGGCAGTCTTAGCTTGAGCATCAAGAACATCGGTTGTTGAAGTTCCTGGTGGAACATCGATTCCAATAATTCCCACCTTAGACAATGTGATCTTCTTAGCTTCAAGAGTTGGTAGAAGCCAATCGAAGGCTTGATCACCGAACGCTGTAGCTCTATTTGCTAGGCGGAAAACATATGGAGAGCGAGAATCTGTAACAACGTTATCCAATTGTGGTCCGAGGAACGGGATCTTTGAACGAGTAATAACAGGGATACTGCTGATTACTCCAGAGCTAAGCAGTGGACCTACAAATGCAGAAACGCCATCAGCAGCCATTTGCTGAAGAAGGAGTTGATCATTTGCAGCAACACTTGCATCATCTGCTGATTTGAGAACTAGTTTGGCACCGTTCATACTCTTGATTCCACCGGCTGCGTTAATTGCATCTACGGTGAGCTGAAGTGAAGCTACGTATGGGCCACCGAATGCAGCGCCACCACCAGTTAGTGGAAGTGGGGCACCAATGAGAATTTCTTTAGGATAATTTGGAAGCGTCCAAACTAATTTTCCTTTTACTTTAGCGCAACTAAGTTGCACGCCAGCTTTTGTTCTATCAACGCTGGATGCCTTTACGCACTTATCTCCAACTTTGATTGCTGGTGCTTTGGGAGCAGAAACAGCATTTGGTGTTAAAGCTAAAGAAAAAATCACCAAAATAGCTGCAAGTGATGAAGTTTTTTTATTCCAAATCTTTACTTTCTTAAGTTGGCCCATAATTTCACCTTTGTTAGATTCATGAATTTGACTTTACTAACCCTTAATCAATTGTTTCTCTTCTCCACTTTCGTCGAGACTTAAAAGCAATTAATACACTATAGAAACAATGTGCTTTAGTAATGTCAATACATTTAGGCAAGATAAATAAAGTGGCTAAAAATGACATACTTTTGCGTGTAAAGTAGTATGTGAAAGCCACCTTATTTGCTCTGCGGCCTGCCTTAGCTTCTTGGCTTAACAACCCTTTCTAACCCGTTTATCAGCAACGCTTTCTGTTGGGTTCGTCACTAAACAATCCGCTATTTACAAATGCTTGGAAAGCAGTCTTCATATTCTGGAATTTAACTATCGTCGCCTTCGCTTGTTTGATTACCCAAGCGATAAATAAATGTAAATGCAGATAACGAAATCAAAGTAGCTGCAAGACCACCGACGAGTAAAGGTAAGCGCAAGCCACTTTGTGCGATTACGCCACCGAGTAGTGCGCCAATCGGCATAACTCCCCAGACGAAAGTACGTCGCGCTCCGTGAATGCGTCCATACAAATCAGAGGGAATTAGTACTTGATAACAGGACATCAACAAGATGTTCCAATTCGTTATCGCAAATGTGGAGATAAAACCAATAACTCCAAAGACCCAGACATTAGGGCTGATTCCTTGGAAGAAAACTGTTATCGATGAAATAAAAATTGCTACTGCAAGAACCGTCCCCCGTCCGAATTTCTTAGACAGAATCGGAGTCAGAATTCCACCTAATACCCCACCTGACCCAGCTCCAGCCATTAGAACACCAAAATATTTTGCCTGGACTTCGAGGATTTCAGTAATAAAAAGGATCAGCGTAGATGTAGAGAGTGAGTAGAAAAGCCCTAGCGAAGTTGTTGTAGCAACTAAACGCCTTAAAGGTCGGTCATTCCAGAGATAGTTAAGACCAAATATAATTTCGCTAACGAATGATTTTTTCTCTGCGACCTCAGTTTCTGCTGAGGAGCTTTGCGAGATCAAATGTGCGGGAATCATGAAGACGAAAATTGCAGCGATTAGGAAGCCAAGGCTATTTAGAATAAAGGGTAGGACGATTGCGGTCGCGTAGAGGAATCCACTCAATGGTGCACCAATAAAGTTCTGGATCACCGTTTGGGCGATGTTCATTCGTGAATTGGCTTTCTCAAAATTCTTCTTATCTAGAATCACTGGAATTAATGATTGTGCCGCTGTATCAGTTGCGACCTCACATGTGCCAATCAGGAAAGTCGCCAAAAGCAGCCAATAAATTGTGATGGTATCTGTGGAAATAGCTAGCGCTACTAGACCGGCCGTGATAAATCTAATTAAATTCGTGAAGGTAACTAATAGTCGCTTATTTGAGCGATCAACAATCAGGCCAATTGGAATTGCGAAGAGAAGCCATGGCAACATCACAAATGCACTTAGCATTGAAATAAGAACAGGGTCTTTTGTCAGTGAGATCGCTAAGAGCGGTGCCGCGACAGCTAAGAGACCATCTGAAAGGTTGCTAATTACACTTGCGCTAAAGAGGCGATTAAAGGCCGGTCCTAATTTCTCAGACACCTGTTTCGATTTCATATGACCACAAATCTAACGCATCTAGGTCCAAGGGCTTAAATCCCTTTGCTTCTAGCGCAGATGCTAATTGAGCCCGATGCTCGGTGGCATGATGAATTGATTGAGACAAGATGGTTGAACGCCATCTCTTTACCAAATTGTCTTCGTAGTTCGTAAATTCGATTTGAATATCATCTAGGTCTGCGCAATCAAGGAGAGCCTTATCAACAATCGCAGCCTGTTCTTTAAGTCGGGCAAAGTCTGCAATTGCTAACACATCATCAATGCACGGATCCCCTGGTTTGGTAAGTGCAGGTATGCCACTTATGCGAAAGGCGTAATGGTCGCCTGAATCCACAATGTGATGAATTATTTCTGCGACATGCCATTCGGGATTTGTCGCATAAGCAGAAAGTGCTTCCTCGGGAAGAGATTGAAGATGTGTAATTGTCTTCGCATTTGCCCACGCCATGTGAGCTAATAATCGGCGAGTTGAAATAGCCATATAAGTACATTAACGCAAGATTTAGGAGTACAAAAGTCTTAGAATTGCTAGTTTTCAAGTAGAGATTCACTCATGCTTACCTTAAATTAAGGGCTACAACTTAGGGGCGAGAAGATGAAAAAGTTATTTCTGGTATTAATTGGCGCACTATTGCTTTCAGGGTGCGCAACTTCTCCTCAATCAAACTCTGAATACAGCGCAGATGACATCAACTTTGCCGAAATGATGATCCCTCATCACGAGCAAGCTATCGAGATGTCTGAAATAGCTCTACTCAACACCACAAACCCTGAGGTCCTAAAACTTGCTCAGGAAATTAAAGATGCACAGTCCCCCGAGATTGATTTGATGAAGAGCTGGACTGGCGTAAAGGTTTCAACTCATTCCGGACACCTGATGGAAGGCATGTTAAGTCAAAGCGAGATGACTGATCTTCGCGAAGCTAAAGAGAAAGATTTCGACAAGCTTTTTCTGGAAGGAATGATTAAGCACCACGAGGGCGCGATCGTGATGGCGCAAGAAGTAGCAGAATCTAAGAACAAAGAAGTTGCCGATCTAAGCGCTGCCATCATTGCGGCGCAGAATTCAGAAATAGCTGCGATGAAAGAGTTATTACTTAAATACTAAAATGATATTTCAGAAGTCTTGAGAACTTGACCAATCTGAGCAAAGGATGCGTTCTTCTCGTCTATCAGGGCGCTTGCCTTTTCAGTCTCCGAATCCTCTGTTGTGTGAGCATCGCTTACAAGCGTCACTTGATACCCGAGCTCCACGCCGGCATTTGAAGTGGCATTTACGCAATAATTTGTCTGCGCACCCGTGATGATTAGCGACTTGGTACCGAGTGAATCTAATTGCGCCTGTAAGTCTGTTTCCGCGAATGAACTTCCCTGAGTTTTGTAGATCCGAATTTCGTTTGGGAGAGGCGCTAGTTCATCAACAATTTCCCACCCGGCTGAGCCTTTTTCCAAATAATCATCTGAATGCTGAACCCATATAACTGGCACGCCTGAGGTGCGAGCGCTTGAAACTAATGAATTTATATTTGCTACAACTTCAGATGTTCTCAGGGCGTTAGCTACGACATCCTTTTGGACATCAATTACTAAAAGGGCTTTTGTAGTCATGGTGAAATTATAAAGAAGAGTTGTCCCGTAAGCCAGTAGAGGGAATAGTTTTGGGAATAACTATTGATCAGTTAGAAACTGCTCGCAATTCGACTACCCAATTCCTGCATGATTAAAAGAGCAATTACGCCATAGTTGATAATCACGAATACAGGTAGATAGGAAATTCCCCAAGGACTAACTAAGTTTCGAAGTTTTATTCCCCAATAACCTTGAACAATGGTGACAATCAAAACAGCCCACCACATAGGAATCGTTGCTAACCAAACGACTAAACAATATGGGCAAAGGACGCCAATTTCATAAACGCTTTGGGAGAAGAGCCAAGTCACAAAAACCCAAGCAGTGCCTAAGCCAATAACTGCAATACGCCAAAACCAACTTTTGAATTTTGCGCCAGCGAAAATGCCAACACCGATAACTATTGGAGCTACGAACCCAGCTACTCCAAGAATCGCGTTGGGAAACCCGAAGAGTGAGGCTTGCCATAAATCAAACAAAGGTCCACATGAAACGAAGGGGCTGATGTCACATGAAGGCTTTTCGGTTGGATTCTTTAGGGACTGCACTCTTTCGACCAATAAAGCAAATGATGCGAACCAGCCAATGCCGCCAGCTATCACGAAAATTCTTGCTAGTAATCGCCAATCTCTGTTCTCTGCAGCGAGATCGGCGAACTCCGGTTCGTTCGTAATCAAAATGTATCTTCCTCCTAGAAGCCGCAACCGGCAGCGCTATTTTGATTAAACAATTCACACCATTTCATGAAGTGATCGAACTGCCAGCTCACTGAGCAGAGCAGTTCCTCGATACAAAACGGCATCGTCGAACATTGCTCGAGGTGAATGATTTACTTCAGATTTGGTAAAGTCTTGATCGACAGATGCGCCAAGGAATACATAAGAACCCTGAACTGCTTCTAAAACACGTGAATAATCCTCAGCTCCAGCAATTGCGTGTGGCATATCCATGTAACTCTCATTGCCAAAGAGATCAGCAGCTACTTTGCCAACAAATTGTGCTTGTGCATCATTATTTACTGTGACCGGATATTGCTCTACAACTTTAACTTCAGCCTTAAGTCCATAGCCCTGCGCGATTGATTCACATAAACGCACTGCCTCTATCTTGATGCGATCTCTATTTTCAGGCGAGAATGTGCGAATCGTGGCTTGGAACTCTGCCGTATCAGGAATGATGTTTGCTTTGGTGCCCGCATGGAATTGCCCGACTGTAATTACTACTGGATCGAAGGCATCAAAGGAGCGAGTAATTAATAGCTGCAGCGCACTAACCATTTCAGCGGCAACTGGAATCGGATCTTTAGCAGTATGAGGTTGTGAACCATGTCCGCCCATTCCAACAACAGTTACATGTATTTCATCGGCAGAAGCCATCATGGTTCCGGGCTTAGTAGTGAAAACTCCACTTGGAATTGCAGATGACATAACGTGAATTCCGTAAGTTCGGTCGGCTTTTCTGCCACTTGCGGTCAGCACGCCTTCTTTAATCATATGTCCCGCGCCATCGTCGCCTTCTTCGCCAGGTTGAAACATAAAGACCACATCGCCATTGAGCTGTGACTTGTTTTTCACAAGCAACTTGGCCGCACCAATTAACATCGTTACATGTAAGTCATGTCCACACGCGTGCATAGCACCATCAATCTGACTCTTGTATGGAAGGTCAGCTAATTCAGTTACTGGTAGCGCATCCATGTCTGCACGTAACAAAACAGTCTTGTCAGATTTACCAGCTCTAAGAACAGCGGTTACGGAGCTAAGTGCTTTTCCAGTTGTGATCTCAAGACCTAAACCATCGAGGGCGGCCAAAATTTTCGCCTGAGTCTTGGGTAGGTCCAATCCAATTTCTGGTTCTTGATGAATCTGTCGGCGAATTGCAACTAGATCGCCTTGGATTTCACTGGCTTCAGCTAGAAAATTACTCATTTACGCCTCCGTGGATTGAACTATGTGAACGATCATAACTATTCAGACAAACCAATGTCTATGAATTTGATCTATAGGCCAGTGCTAATTCGAATCTCCACTTTGACTTTATCGCCAAGATCTATTTTTGTAGCCGCTCGAACCACTTTCTTAAGGGGGACTAAATAACTGCCATCCTTGGGAATCAAGGCTGTGTAGAACTCGTTTGAACCTATGGTGACATCGCTGGGTATTACGCCCCAGCCATAAGAAACCTGTTTAGCGATTTTGTTAATCGCTAGGGCATCTCTCTCGGGAACTCTCAAAAAGAAAAACGGTGAAGGGCCTCGCCAATAGATCACTTCGGCTGAGAAGGAAATCGCGAGTTCTTTTGCCATGCCAAAATATTACTTCACGGCTAATTCAATAGCGATACGCCCTATCAGCCAGAAATAGGTAAAGGTATATTTCTCGTATGAGCGCCAGAGTTGCACTTGAAGATCTAAAGAGTTTTTCCAAGAAAGGAAGAGTGAGCGACCTTGCTCGCTTCTATAAGACGGCTCCCGGCGAATACGGTGAAGGGGATGTTTTCCTCGGAGGCTCAGTTCCGCAAACTAGATCTGTGGCAAAGAAGCACCAAAACTTAGAACTGCGAGAAGTTGAGAAACTTTTTAATTCGCCATTTCACGAAGCGCGATTGTGTGCAGCCATCATTCTAAATCTGCAGTTTAAGGCGGCCAAGAAAACACAAGACCGCAAAAAGATCTTTGAATTCTATCTCAAGCAAGTTCGAGCTGAGCGAGTGAATAACTGGGACTTAGTTGATGTATCAGCGCCGTGGATGGGTGTTTATCTGATTGAAGTTGAAGATCCGATGCCACTATTAATCAAATTCGCTAAGTCGAAATCACTTTGGCAAAGACGCGTTTCAATTATTCTTACCTTTGCGTTAATTCGTGATGGAGATTTAGCGCCCACAATCGTTATTTCAAAGTTATTACTTAAGGATGATCAAGATCTAATTCACAAGGCTGTGGGTTGGATGCTTCGTGAACTAGGCAAAAAAGATGTCATGCTGCTCAGAAAGTTTCTTACAGACCATTCTCATCAAATGCCCCGCACCATGTTGAGATATTCAATCGAGAAGTTACCTGAACGCGAGCGCAAGAAGTGGCTTATTGAAAGTAGATAGTTAAAATAAAGAAGAGTCGCCCTATAAGCCAGAGACGACATTTTTATGCGTGAGGTCACGCTCAAAAAATGTAATTGCCCCCAAATAATTAATGGGATAGATCATTTCGGTTGTGGCAAACCATCAACGCTATCGAGATCTAGTCATAGAACTCACAAGTGATTCCAGAGGTCCTTGATTGAACTTCTTTAGCCATTGAGCTGCAAGGTAGGAAAGAAGTAGCCAAATCGCGAATGCAAGTACAAATACCTGCCA
>Ga0208485_1000022_pt1 | contig 50379 bp, 65 predicted proteins | sample LakMenEpi27Jul12_FD_150707 | JGI IMG/M metagenome (GOLD analysis project Ga0208485, IMG submission 150707) | Freshwater microbial communities from Lake Mendota, WI - 17JUL2012 deep hole epilimnion (SPAdes) | ecosystem: Environmental > Aquatic > Freshwater > Lentic | place: Lake Mendota, Madison... | reverse complement strand
AAAAGTTGACGTTACAGCACAGTCTCAGCTTTACTTTTATCCAGAATGGGCGTAGAGTAAGAATATAGGTTGATGAGGAGGATTGATCATGGAAGTCTATGTTCTGCTCGGACACATCGAATATGAAGACACGATGCTCCTGGGCGTTTATCACACGCAAGAGGATGCTGAGTTTCACAAAGAGGTGTATATCAACAAACAGGGTATACTCGCATTCGATAGCTACTCGATCGAAAGTCGAGTAATCGGTGCTCGTGCCTACGGTGAATATGATCAGGAGGCTGCATAATGGTTGTTGTTTATTGGCAATCAACGTGTCTCGATCCGATCGGTTCATGGTCGTATGCTCGTTACGAGACTGAAGCTGAAATGTATCCTGTCAGTGATGCCGATCGCTCATGGTGGATTGTTCCTGGAACGTTGGAGGATTAAATGGCTACGTTCCGAACTTTCAACATCACTCTGAAAGATTTGGATAACGCCATCAAGAACGTTCTTGGTGAAATAGTGGCTAAGAACACAAACCGAACCACAGCACATAAGATGGCCATCGTCGAACTGTTTATGCGAAAAGAACAGTATGATGCAAGGGATGAATATGTGATCCGGGCAGCATATGCTGTTATTGAGGAACATGGTTCTTATCAGTTGGAGGATTGATTATGGATAAGCCCAAGAAGATCATATCTGGCGATCTACGCTACGTTCGCCGACTGACCAGAGAATGGGTTCATGCTGGCTACTCTATTGTTAAGACTAAGCAGTGGAGTGATGGAAAGTATACGGTTGTTCTGGAGAAGAGATAATGGCGGATCATCTCTCTCATTATCTCCTCTGGCGGACACTGATGGATTGTCAGAGGAAAGGTATCGCCACCGAGAAAACTCTGCTTGACTTGGGCAAGTATTGGTGGTATGATGGGTATGAAGGGTTTAATACGGATCACTAGGAGACGAAGATGGATTGGAAGCTGATTGGAGATTGTGTGGCTCTGTTCACGCTTGGTTTCGCATATGGCATCTGGATCGAGTTGTATGTGGACATGGTGCGCTACCGGCGACGTTGGCGTAAGTGAGTCGCACCTTTAGAAAATCGGTTGATGTTCGTGCGGGGGACCCGGAGCCTAGTATTATCTCCACACACCCCGACATGCCCAAAAGGTCAACCACACACCTCAAAAGGTCACACTGACTTTACCGAATGGATTTTAAAAAAATCCGCAACAAAATTTTTTGACTTTTAAAGTTCGAGCTTGACTTCTTATCAAAAGAGTGGTATCATAGTGATATGATGGAGGGAGAAATGCGGACCTATACGAATAAGATCCTAGATCTGGTGGATGACGGACTCTATGGTCGTCTTGATCAAGCTGCACGAGACCTTATTGCATCGCTCCTTATGTATATGTCTGAGGACGATGTAAAGCAGTTCTGGATTGATTATGGTATGGACGATCCCTTTGGAGAAGACGAATTTTTTGGAGAGGAAGATGAAACTTTATAAAATTTCTCAGGAAGAAAACCGTGATTATGATACCTATGATTCTGCCGTAGTCATTGCAGAGTCAGAGGATGAGGCTCGTCTTATTCATCCTTATTGGTATGGAGAATGTCCATATTTCTGGCGTGAGTCGGATGAGAAGTGGTGCTATAAGGCAGATGGTCGGGTTGTCGATACGTATGTGAAAGCAAATTATGGTACGTTATCGTGGACTTCTCCAGAATTTGTTCAGGTAGAATATCTGGGCGAAGCAAAGGAAGGTTCTGTAACTTCTATCGTTTGTTCTTCTTTCAATGCAGGGTAAGATGCAGATCGAATCTAAGCACATTTTGGAGAACTGAGAAAATGTTATTCCATAGCTATTACCGTAAGGGATCCATCATAATCTATCGTAGAGACAGAGATCATGCATGGCTTCGACCATATGATGATTTTTATGCAGGGACTTATCCTTTTTTCATTAATCGAGTTAATCGTCGCATGCGAAAAATTCGAGCTTGACTTCTTATCAAAAGAGTGGTATAATTATTCTATGGTTGAGGAGAAGTGAGATGACAGTCTTTTATTCGTATTGGTATGACAACACTCGAAATATCTCGTTCATTCGTTATCTTAGCGAGTGCATCTGCGACGAAGCTGATATCTCCTACTGGGCAGTTCCCGGGACGTTGGAGGACTAAGATGATTGTCGTTTATTGGCAGTCGGTGTATATCTGTCCTGGCATGTTTGGTCATGCCTTTTATTTCACCGAACAGGATATGGCTCCCTATGATGAGAGCACCGATCACTCTTATTGGATTGTTCCGGGAACACTGGAGGACTAAATGGAATTCTATTCACGAGACACCACGGATCGGTGGATTGAGATCAGAGAAGATCTTTATACCCGACTGCAGGAAGCCAAGGAATATGCAGAACGTCTCAAGAAGCACGTTGCATTTGACCCCTATGATGGGGGACTTAATGACGGCGAATTGAATGCAGTTCGAGAAGAGATCGAATTTCTGCAGGGAATCATTGATAAGATCGATCGATCGTCAATGCGACGTCGCATTGATAAGATCGAGAGATCATAATGACAAAGGACCAACTATTATGTAAGGGCATTCGTGCAGATCGTATTGAGATTGAAGCACAGATATCGGATCTTGAGTCTGATCTTAATAGCCTGCAGCAACTTTGTCCCCATATAAATGCTACTAAGACCTATAAGTCTTCCAGCGGGAATTATGATCCCTCTATGGATCGTCAATGGTTTGAATATGAATGTCCTGATTGTGGAAAGCGATGGACGGAGGATAAGTGATGCACAATCTTACAATCATAAAGTCTCCTACCATTAAGGCTGACTTCTCAGCCGATCAGTGGGAACTGTTTACAATGTCTTTCCCTCGGGATGAAATTGAGTCCATAGCAAATAGACTGAACAATGAACTAGAAGACTATGTCAATAATGGCTATACCATACAAGAGACTCTTAGTGGTATGCATGATATTATGAAGAAGTTTAGTAAATATGGTGCCTATGACTCAGAACCTATTCGCTTTCTTGAACGTGTACTAGAGGAGATCTATAAGTGATGAAACTATCTTTAGAATTAAATTATGAAGCCTATGATGATGCCTTCCTTCAGATGCTCTATGAAGGATATGAAGCCTGTTACTATTCGTTTGTTGAAGATAGTAATAAAATGGCTCGAGATCCAGCACGTTATGAATATCTTGCAGAAGATGTTCTACACAATGCTGCTGTCTGTGGTGCATATGAAACTCTGGCCGAACACTATACTGCTGGGGACGGTCATAAGCGTAAGCTACAGGCCATCCGTGATCGTATTGAATATGGGCAGAAACTCGTCAAGGGTATGAGTAATGGATAGAGAGTTAGTAGTTATCGTTATTGGAGCGATAGCTATTGCAATAATAATGACTTTTGTCATTACCATTGGCGGTGATCGGCAGGAATGGCTTGATCAACATTGTAAGGTTATTCATCGAAATCCCGATCGCACCGTCATGGAATATGACGTATCTCTTAAAATGGTGATGCCCAAAACTTATTTTGGGCGAGTGTTCTATGAATGTGATGATGGAGAATGGCATGACTGATTTTACTACGCTTACTGATAAACAACTAACCGAGGAAATGGATCGTCTCTGGCGCCAGCATATGTATTATATGGCTGCTGAAGGTAATTGGAATCAAGAGGCTGCTGCTCGTGGAGCCAATGAAAAGGAATACTGGGCTTGTGTCGATGAATGCCATAAACGTGGTCTTGAATCGCTATGATCTCCTTTGAGGATACCAGAGAATACGAATTCGTGTCGGAGGATCCGGTAACTATTTCGGACGGTTTGGCTGTTTGTCAAACCGCTTCTTTGGAGATTTCGAAGAAGGTTCCTTCGAACGTAACTGAACTTATTGCCTTCTGTATGAATAGAGGGTATATTAAGGTTAAAGTGAATAAACTAAAGAAACGTAGAGATTGGATTAAGCTATGACTGATAACGAAAAGATTGAAGCTAAGATCGCTGCTATGGAAATGCTTATGATCCATGGGTATATTTCTCTTTCTAAGTATCTGGAGTTTCTTCGGAGTGTAAATAAGTAGACCGTCTCTTTAAACAGCGAAAGCCTATATAATGAGTGATTTTATTTTTAGTAAAAAGTTCCATCTTTGGATGATGTGGATTAATGGTTTCTTTGTATTGTGTAATGCATTGCTAATGTATGTTGCAGATTATCCTACTGTAAATTTTATGTGTGCTCTAATTTCTCTATTAGGGTTTTCCGCATCATATGTTATGTATAAAACTCAATCTTAAACATAAGGAATAGTAAATGACAAACGCTCATTATTATGTTTTAATGCATAAGAAAAAGGGTTTGGTTCTTGGTTTCTATTCTTCAATAGAAGAAGCAGAATCAGCTAAACAGATTTTTTCTAGCCTAAATTCAAATGAATACGTACCCCTCAGTGAGATGGAAATTATAGAAACGAATTCAACCCTACAAAAGATTTAAAAGGAACTCGTATGGCAAAGGCAACTAAAAAATATAATCAGTCTAATTTGTTCGAGTTTAAGCCAGCCAATGATATTTCAGAAGAAGAAATTATTGAGTTGTCTAATCTTATTCGTATTGGCGTTTCTGGAGAAATTTTAAACAAAGCTTCTGACAATCTCAAGAAACATTTTGTTGAGGTTAAGAAGGCAGCATAAAGGATATAATATGTTTTTTGACCCAAAGCTTGTTGTAGTTGTTTTACTACTAGTGGGCACCTTTCAGCCTCGAGCAGCTTTTGCTCTATTGGCTGGTTGGTTTCTATATCATAATTGGCATGCCTTTTTTGTATAAGGAGCGAAAATGAAACTCGTTGCAGCTATTGTCTATATGTGCATTGCGGGAATGTGTACCGAGCAACATGTAGAAATTGAATCTAAAGCATGTAAGATTGGTCCTCTACATGGTAAAGTAATGGGGGCTGAAGCTAAATTTGGTATACGTTGTCAGGGATGATTCAATATATACCAGTCATATTAATTTGTAATTCTATGCTTTCCGATTTTGAATGTAAAGAAGGTGGTCGAGATACAACAATTATCATGGGAGAAATACAAAACACTCCAATGAGTTGTGCAAAAGAAGGCTATGAAAGAATAGCAAAGAGTGCTCTTGCTCCGAGGCAAGGCGATATCTTTTATGTCAAAGTGAAATGTGTTCCAAGGGATATGAGTCGTGAGCGCTGAAGTTATACCTTTTCCTAAAACCAAAAAGCAGTTAGAGTTAGAAACTATGAAAGACTTTGTCAGTAAGGCAAAGACTATCATTGCACGTAGTATTGCCGAAGAAATGAAGCAATACGATGTACCTAATGTAATGGGTGTTCCTGTAGAAGAGCCAAAAACTCGTCAACAATATCAAAACATTCTAAAACAGTTTCTTGAACCAGAAGATTATCAAGATATTCTTTGCGGTATTTTAGATAAAGAACATTATGATAGTCTTGAGCGACCACTTCAAAAGATTATTGATGCATATTACTCGTTCTCATCATGACTGAGAAAAAAAGAATTTGGTTAGAATTATTGCTCATGTGCGGATATTTGATTATCCCATATTTCGATGCAATATATATAACACAGAAGATGAAGGACTCTGGCACCTTAATGGAAGTCCAGTGTCACGATGACCCTAAAAATTGTTGGATTCAAGTCAAGGATAAACGACATGAATGAATGGCAGTATACTAATCAATTTTTTCTCGAAGGTAAAACGCATTATGTAGAGGGAGGGTCTATAAAGGATTGTCCCTATAATTATCTTTCCGTAGATCAGAGCAACGAGAGGCTAGTTCAGTCGGAACACTATCGTGAACGAGAGTGGTATGCTGGGTTCCATCAGGGTTTTCAGGACTCTCTCGAAGCCAAAAAGATCGCTTGACTTTTTTAAAATATCGAGCTATACTATGTATATGATGGTTGATGTGAAGGAGAAGTAAAATGGCTCATGAAATCGAATTCGTTGATGGTGTCGCTCAGATGGCTTATGCTGGCGATGTTCCGTGGCATGGTCTTGGTGTTAAGGTTCTCGGGGATCTCACCCCGGAACAGATGTTGGAAGCTGCTGGTCTCAATTGGGAAGTCCAGAAGTTTCCTACTTTTGCTATTCTGGATGAAAACGATCCGGATAGTGTAATGGAGACAGGTCAGTCTGCTCTTGTTCGTATGAAGGACAAGAAGATGCTTGACGTTGTCTCTGACGACTGGAACCCCGTGCAGAATGCAGAGGCGTTCGACTTCTTTAATGAGTTTGTGATGGCTGGCGATATGGAGATGCATACCGCTGGTTCGCTAAAGGGAGGTCAGATCGTTTGGGGTCTCGCAAAGATCAAGGAATCTTTCGAGCTTTTCAAAGGAGATCAAATTGACTCTTATCTTCTATTTTCTAATTTCCACAAGTATGGTTTCTCTACTGACGTTCGGTTTACGCCGATCCGAGTCGTTTGCAACAATACGCTCTCGCTCTCGCTCAGTTCGAAGGTAGAGCGTATGGTCAAGATTTCCCATCGTAAGCAGTTTAACCCTGCTAACGTGAAGGATATGCTTGGCATTGCAACCGACAAGCTCCAGAAGTATAAGGAGATGGCTCAGTTCCTTGGTTCGAAGAAGGCCAAGACTGAAACGATCGTCGAGTACTTCGAGCGTATCTTCCCGCTGGCTGGTGCTACTTCGGAAGATAAGGTTGAGGGTAAGCGTTCGAAGAATGCCAATATGGCTCTCGGTATTCTCGACACTCAGCCTGGTAGCGAATTCGCTCAGGGCAGCTGGTGGCAGCCTTTTAACGCTGTTACGTTTATGACCGATCACGTTCTCGGTCGTACGGCTGACACTCGAATGCAGTCGGCTTGGTATGGCTACAACAAGGGTCTCAAGACTAAGGCTCTTGAGCTTGCAGTAGAAATGGCCGAACAAGCGGCATAAGTTACAGAGGACGGTAGCCCCAAGTCCAGCTACCGTCCTCGTTCCATTTTTTATATCTTCTAGAAGCTAATTCAGACATACGTTTTCTATGTTCTGAAGACTTCATATGATTTTTATCTCCTATGAGTTTAGGGAGATATTTTCCGCAATCTTTATAAAACCCCTGCTGTTTTTTAGTATTAGCTGCCTTTATAGAGTTTTCTCTTACACGTTGATCTTCTTTTGTCAAACCTTTGTTCCAAGGTTTGGTAGGATTATTTTGTTTTGCTTGAGAAATTCTTTTGCCTATTTCAGCGACGTAAGGATCTTCTTTTGTCAAACCTTTGTTCCAAGGAATAATTTCTTGGTCTGGACAATAGGTTTTTATATCATAATTAAATTCGATAGGTTCGAGACCTAATGCTTTACCGATTGGATCATAAATATCCATGCTGATGCTCCTTCTTAGCGTTAGAGTCCGTAGAGCTCCCAACTCGTGACGGACAATAATATTTAGTTGTCTTTGACCCTTATATAAAGTATAATATGTATACGATTGAAGGAGATATTCATGGCTCGTCGCCCAGCACTCATTAAGCGTAAACCAAAGACTATTCGGGTCTCTCGATCCGAACAGTATATTGTGAACAAGAAATATCTGGGCGACGAGCCTCTTATGACCCAGGATGTCAACGAGGGTCAGTGTTTCACATGGTATAACTACATGTGCACTGCCAATGATGCTCGTGATTATCTAAAGGAATATTTCAAGAACACTGGTAAGCCAGACCTAGCCAAGAAGCTTTCGAGGATCTCCGACGTAGATATTCCTTTGACTGCTGCTTGGATTGCACGTATGATCTCTCGTGGTCATAAGCCATCGGGAACTACGATGCAGTTTTTCAGTTCTAAGATCCTAAATATGTGGGACAAGGCGAAGGAAGAACCCAAGGAGGAATCAGAAACTCCGAGGATTTCTATCCAGGATCGTATGCGTGAGAAAACTCATGATATTTTGGGAGAGATTGAAGGATTGATTGACGATTACATCTACGAGAATGTAGAGTTTTCGATGTATGAGTGGCTGCAGAGCAACAATATTCCTGCAGCCTATGCTACTTCAATCATTGCTAAATTTTCCCCAGTGCTCGACGAATTGCTTGAAGCGTATGAGGGAAAAGATGATCAGCTTAAAGAAGGTTATCGTCACCTTAAAAAGACAGAAATCAAGAAACTCGTCTCGTTCTACAACACCCTCATCGAAGATGCGGAGAGATATTCTTCAAATACGAAGAAAGTTAGAACGGCTCGCAAGCCACGAGCAGTATCAGTTGAGAAGAAGATCAAGGGTCTCAAGTTCCAAAAGGAAGATGCAACTTATAAAATTGCTTCAGTGTCACCGGAAAAAATCATCGGTGCAATGGAACTCTGGACTTTCAATACAAAGTATAAGACGATTACGAGGCTTACAGCGATTGATCGTGGTGGGCTACAGGTCAAGGGAACTAGCATTACGAACTATGACGAAAGTAGTTCTATTTCCCGCTCTGTGGGCAGGAAAGAACCGAACGATTTTCTCAAGCGCATACTTGAGGGTGGTAAACTTGTTCTACGAAAAGTCCTTGATGATCTCAAGACAGAAAAGCCTCTTGCGTATCGTATCAACGAGAACACGATTTTGTTGAGGGTGGTTCAATGAACACTAAAGATGTAGAATTCTACGAAGACTTTAATGATATAAAGATCGTAGCAAAGTTCCTTCTCGAAAAAGAAGGAGTATCAAGGGAAGAAGCGTTGAATGCTTTTTCTCGTATCACAAATTACGATGTTGCTTTGCTTAAGAACATCGTAAATAATACCGAAAGGAAATAAGATGAATAAGATTATCTTATCGACTATCGCTGCCATGCTTATGGGTGGTAGTGCAATTGCTGGCGACGTTATTGCGCCTCCAGTTACAAAGTATGTTGAAGTTCCTCTACCTCCAAAGCGTCCAACCAATTTTGGTAAGATTGATTATCAAAAGGTTGCTCAAAAGGTTCAGGAAGTAACCACAAGGAAGTGATGATGAAGAATATCATGTATGGTGTGATTATCTCTTCAATGTTAACTGGCTCTGCTTTATCAGCAGAGTCAGAATTGAAGTGTTATGAAAATAAAGAATTTATGAAGATGATTGATGATAAAGCTCTTGTTACTCTTTATAATGGTATAAAGAATGATAAGATGAATGAAGTTATGATGTCCAAAGATCGGCATCTGTTTATCATTGAATACGATAAGTCTTCGGATGGAAATGCAATGGCAGCAAAGCAATATTGCGTTGTTGGTGTTTTAGACGACGTTACATTTAATGATAAAGCGATTGAATATCTAGGTCAGTTGCTTGAAAAGGTAAAAGGACAAAAGACATGAGTATTCTTGGACCAGATGGTGCAATTGCTGCTAGCAGTCTCCCAACGGGAGGCGTTGATAAGAAAAAGCCGATTGTAGATTTTCGTATGGTAATGTTTCCTAAGATGATGGTTCATCCTCAGACTAAGGAAATGGTAATGGTTCCAATGCAGGATCTTCAGTATCAACGTGAAGGTTCTACTGAATGGTTTTCTGTTGCTCTTCATGAAACTGAAAAGCACGATTATAATCCGGAGGATAAGAATGAAAAAGGTTTATATAGCAATAGCAATGGTGTGTCTTAGTCTGGGTGTTGCTGGCTGCGCTGAGTTGGCGACCGTCGGTAAGTGCATTGTACGGGACAGTTCTAACAGACCGTGCCACTAAAGAACCACCACATCCCCTAATTGAAGAATTTGAAAACGAAATTCCAAAAGAATAAATAAAGTTTGCCGAGGTCGTTGAGACTTAGCATATAGGTTGGTAAGACAGGGGTGCGAATCCCCTCACCTCCACCATAAACTGATAAAATCCTGTCTATTATAAATAAGTATGATTGACAGGAGGATTAAATGAAACACATACATCATATTGTTCCCAAACATTTAGGCGGAACAGATGAACCAAATAACTTGATAGAACTTACTATTGAAGAACATGCCGAAGCCCATAGAGTTTTATATGAAACACATGGTCACTGGCAAGATTTATTGGCTTGGAAAGGTTTGTTAGGTCTTCTTACTTCTGACGAATGCACTTTTATAGCAATTCGTGAAGGAGCAAAAAAAGGCGCTGCAATAACCAATGCTATTAGATGGGGAAATGGTAAGAAATCTGCCACTGGTAAATGGATAAGATCAGGCGTTCCTTCTCCTTATGAAAAAGGAACAGATGGCAGAAAAATTAGAAACAAGAGATATTGGTTCAATGATGGCGTTTCCGAAGGACAGTTCTCTTTAGAGGATTATCCTAAAGATTGGGTTCGTGGTAGATTAAAATCTGTTATGAAAAAAACGAATCCATATGTCAGTTTATGATGGGGGTGTATAGGCTCGATTATCTACATTAAGGCTTCGAGGAGACCAAAGGCGAAACGTAGATGCAAACGATAATGATGCATCATTTGAAGGTTACGCTCTAGCAGCTTAATCCTCATTGGGTTGGCGACTGACCTAGAAACAGAACAGTCGCATTTTCATTTTGAAAGGATATATTATGAGTAACAAAGACAAATATACGGGTATGCGTGAGTTCAACTTTGCTCTCAGTACTAATGTCTATATCTGCGCCGTTGCAGGTCTATTTCTGGGAGCTATTCTGGGTTATTGGGCGACAGGCGTAATTGAGATCACATTGGCTTCTGCAATTACGTTCTTTGTTCTTTCTGGCATTTTTGGAATGTTTGTATAAACAACTTGCTTTTCCATTCGGATCAGCGTATAATACTAACAATGGTCCCGTAGCTCAGCTGGATAGAGCAACAGACTTCTAATCTGTGGGTCGCACGTTCGAATCGTGCCGGGATCGCCATTTCTTAACGGAGAACAAAATGTCAAACCGTAAGCTTCATTGGTTCTGGAACAGTTCTTTGGTAGACAAATTTCATCAAACGCTTCTAAACCTTTCATCATGGATTTGGCGTAAACAGTCAGGTCGCTAATCTGGAGAATATATTATGGCAAATTATCGTGAAGAAGATCATGGCCTAGCATATTACATTACTCTAACTGTAATATGGCTTGTCTTTTTTGTTGGATGGGTGATGAACATTATTGCTATCTGGAATACAATGGACAATCCTGTAACCGCTAAGTTTATTCTTCGCTGTATTGGTGTTTTTGTTGGCCCTGTTGGTTCTATCCTAGGATATCTATCATGAATAATTATGAATTGCTTTGGGAATGCTTTATGTCTGAACAGATGACTACTGCTCAGTTAGAGCAGCATCTCAAGGAAGATCCAGAGTTTGCTGTATTTGTAAGAGAAAAGCTCGATCAAATTGAGGATTCAGAATGAACAAACTACTGATCTCTGCATTAGTTCTATTCTCTACCTCTGCTCTAGCAAACTATGATATAGTAGTTTCGAAACGCAGCCAGTCAATGACAATTTACGAGGATGGAGAGTTAATTGAACGTTGGCCAGTATCTACAGCCCGGAAGGGATATTATACGCCAACTGGAACTTTCCGCCCTTATTCTTATCAGCCTATACATTATTCAAAGAAATATGACAATGCTCCCATGCCGCACTCTATATTCTTTTCTGGTGGTTATGCTATTCATGCTACCCCTCACGTGGGCAATTTGGGTCGACCTGCTAGTCACGGATGCGTTCGGTTGAGTCCAAATAACGCTTACACTCTTTACAATATGACCAAAGGTGAATCTACGACAATCACAATCAAGGATTAGTTCTATGGACACAATCAAAGAGACTTATGCATACTCTCATGCTAGCACTGTAATGTGGTCATTACAACAGGAGTTGAACAGACATAAGGCTCGAAGATTGAACGATAGTCATATACAACAATATCTTGAACGACGAATAGCCGAATTGAAGGAATATGAAAAACAATGCTTAAAAATTCAGGCTTCATAGAAGAAGTAGAAAAACTCTGTCAAGATAAAAATATTGAATATATTGACGCCGTAGTTTTTTGGTGCGAGAAAAATAATCTAGAAATAGAGACTGCGGCGTATTGGATACGAAAAGACCCAGTAATGAAGTCTAAGATTCAATTGGAGGCTGAAAACCTTAATGTTCTGAAACGTGGGGCTAGATTGCCGATATAAATAGTGGGTGAACCATTGTTGGAGGCTAATATGCGCATAAAAACAATCGGTAAACCCTCACATATATCCCTGCCAATAGTCAAGAAGGCGGCGAATTTTTATGGAAAATATCTCATTGGAGGGGGTAAACTTTACAACAACTTAAAGTTGACTATCCAATTTGAGAAAATGGATCATATCGACGGAGACTACGCTTATTGCGACTGGACTGACGACAGTCAGCAGAAAAGAGAATTTACTATAGGCGTAGATAGAGCTCTTAACAAGAAAGAAACATTACTAGCTTTAGCTCATGAAATGGTCCACCTAAAGCAATATGCTAAAGGTGAAATGAAAGACATTTGGAAGCCAGTACGCATGGTCAAATGGCAGGGTGAAAAATACCTCCACGAAGAGATGGATTATTGGGAATGTCCTTGGGAAATCGAGGCTTATGGCCGAGAGAAAGGACTTTATTTTAAATTCATAAATTATATGAGAGAGGGAGAACCTGAAATAAAATGTCAGCCTTCGAAGCGTATAAAGATTATGGCTCCACAGAAACAACCTAAGATTGCTTCTTCAAACGCCACCATTCTTTAATTTTTTCGGATTGTTGTCGTTTGAATTCTTCGCTTCTGGTTTTGCCTTTTGTTTTTTGTATTCTTTTTTCGATTGTTTCTTTTGATTGTTTTTTGCCAGATGCTTTCGATCGTAACTTTTGAATAGTTTCTTCTGAGTAGACTCCAGTTTTTCCTTTGTTCCAGACGGTTGCTCCATCTGGTCCTTCGCCACCATCCGAGCGATTATGGAGAATACCATTGTTTAAATCTTTTCTTCCATACCAACGTATTAAACGTCGTTCAATAGCGCAAGCACCAACGTTGGTTAGATTAGTTTCAAGAAATATTATTTTTGATTTGTCTTTGGGAACTGATACGCTATGAGATTTATTAAAGGCTCTTCGACCTTTGCCCTTGCCGATATAATATGGGGAGTTGTCTGATGCTCGGATATATGCGTATACGTAATAAATATTCATGCTGGACCTCTTTAACAGGTGTAGAGTCCGTAGAGCGCCAACTCGTGACGGACATCTTTATTTAGGTATTTTGACATGTCAGCCTTTGAAGCATATAAAGAATACGTGGCTTTAAAAAACCACTTCACCAAAACTGATTACGACTACATTAAATACAACGGAAAGACAGGTCTGAAACATACTTCTTTCGAGAAGCGTAAGGATAAGATATTCTTTGAAAAACTTGCTAAGAATGAGAATTATCACGAGTTTCTTGTTGCTAATCTTAGCGATAATCCAAAGTTATGGATACGAGATATTGCATATTCTGAGACCGCCCAATTAACATACCAAAATTGGAAAAAGCGTAATCAGTCCCTCACCTACAATTTCAAAAATGATTTTAAGAAAATCCTACAAGAATCAGGAGGGCAGCATCATCCTGCTGCTTTGAGGTTATATCTTGGCAACGAGATCAGTTTAGAGTCTCTCTGTGTCTTTATTAAAATGACTAAAGCGATGGCTCAGTGGGACTCTAAACTTGAATACGACCCGATATGGGAAGAAGTCCGATTGAAGGTTGTGAAATATACTCCATTTATAAAATATGATATTGAGAAAATCAAGCAGGTAATGCTTGACATAATGAGCGATATGGGGTATACTAAATAATGTTGGGTGATACAAATACCCATCATACAATTGTCATACACTGTTATACGGAGAATATACATGGTAGATTTTAAGTCCCTCAAGGCAGCTTCTGGTAAGAAGTCTCTCGAATCCCTAACATCAGAACTCAATAAGCTATCAGGCGGCGAAGGCAAGGGTGCCGACGATCGCTTCTGGACGCCAACAGTCGATAAGGCTGGTAATGGTTATGCTGTTATTCGTTTCCTCCCTCCGCCAGCTGGCGAGGATGTTCCCTTCGTTCGTATCTTTGATCATGGTTTCCAGGGTCCAGGCGGATGGTATATCGAGAACTCACTAACAACTCTTGGTAAGAGCGATCCAGTTTCTGAGTATAATTCTAAGCTATGGAATTCGGGTATTGAAGCTAACAAGGAAATTGCTCGTAAGCAGAAGCGTCGTCTTCACTTCATCAGCAATATTCATGTTATCAGCGATCCAGGTAATCCTGCCAATGAGGGTAAGGTTTTTCTTTACAAGTATGGTAAGAAGATCTTTGATAAGCTCAAGGAAGCAATGGAGCCTCAGTTTGCTGACGAGGAAGCAATCAACCCATTCGATCTTTGGGCAGGTGCACCATTCAAGCTAAAGATTCGTCAGGTCGAAGGTTATCGTAATTACGATAAGTCAGAGTTTGGTAAGCCAGAGCCTCTGTCTGATAACGATAAGGAACTAGAGCAGATCTGGAAGAGTGAGCATTCGCTTAAGGAATTCCTAGATCCTAAGAACTTCAAGTCAGAAGAAGAGCTACGTGCTCGTCTGGCCAAGGTTCTTGCTGAAGATTCACCTGCAGCAAAGCGTAAGGCTGCTGAGAATACAGAAGTCCCATGGCAGGAAGAAGATTCTGCTCCGGCATTTAAGGCGACTCATGCGCCGAAGTATTCTGGTGATGACGAAGATGACGATGAGTCATTGGAGTTCTTTAAGAAGCTTGCTAATGAATAAAATGAAGAGGGAGCCTTTTGGCTCCCTTTTTTATTATCCCCACATGTTCTTTTTGTAATTCTTCATTTCTTTCCAATGATTGCCACCAATCATTTCAGCCCAATCAGGCCAGCCAACATCATATGTGCCATTGTAGCCGCCAGCACTAACATTGCTGTTGTTATTGACAACTGTAGATGACGAACCAGATTGTTGACCAAATATAGAAGCAAGTATTTCAGATATTGGTTCCTGTTGCGCAATTTCTTGTTGAACTTGGTTTGATACAGCTGCCTGTTTAAGAGTTTGAGTGTTTTCTGTAGATCTACTCAATTGTTCTAATATTTGTGTACTAGATAACTGTTGTGATTGTGGCTGTTCTGCTTGTTGCTGCGGAGCAATTGCTGCAGCTTCGTCTTGAGCTGATTGTAATTGGCCCATCATTGCTGATGCTGCAGCCGCAGCCATAGGATTCATTCCTGTCATCATCATTGTCATTTGTTCAGGAGTTAATCCTGCGGCTGCTCCTGGCATTGCCTGTGTCATTGCAACTGGAGTTGCTGTTGGCATCATCGGAGAACTTGATCCTGGAGTTGTTGCTGATGGTTCAGATCCGGGAGTTGTTTGACCGCCAATTATAGATTGACCACCTTTGATACCTTTGCCACCTATTTGAGCGTGAATATGGTTATCGTGACCTTTGGTTCTCCAAAGAACAGTATATCCTGCAGCTTGAATTTGTTTTGCCAATTCATCAAATCTCTTGCCCCAAACCGGATCACTGGCTTCAGTTATACTACCAGGAGCATTAATATCAATTGCCAACCCATCGTTATGAGCAGAACCAGGATGATGCTGTTCCGGATGAACGCCATTAAACGCTGGATGTTCTGAAACTCTTATTCCTTGTGCTTGTAGTGCTCTACCTAAAGCAACTATGTCGCCTCCAGGCAATGCAGGCATTTTACCAATACCAGCTTCTTTTTCATTGTGATTATGTTCCGCAGCGCCACTTATGGGACCATGTCCGTGTTCGCCACCAATTTTCTCAACTCTAGAAACGCCTTCAGAAGAAACTGGTGGTTGTTCAAACTTAGATTGCATTGGCGAAGATTGTGGAGTTGCTCCACTTTCAGAAGCTCCTTTGGTAGCTCCAGCCCCACCACCACCAACAATCGCTTTTTCTACAGCTGCAACATTCCCTGCTCTTTTTGATGCTTCTCCAGCTTGATCTCTTGGTTTTTCAAATTTATAAACAAATTGAGCAGCCGCTTCTTGGCCGCTAGAAACTGGAGTTTTTAAATAAGATTTCATTTCGCCTTCGGTCAGAGCGTAATCAATTTGCCCTTTCCAATTTTTCTGCCAGTCAGGTCCAGCTGCTCTAGTCATGTCAGTGAATCTATGTTCACCAGTTCTTAAATTATCATGATGTTGGAACAAACCGCCAGATGGACCATTAACGTCGTTGCGATTATATGCGCCTGAATTAAATTTTGATTCATTTTGTATATTAGCTAACATTCCTACAGCGTGTTCGTGGTCTATACCTTTTTCTTTAGTCAGGTAGCTATATATGTCCTTTGCCATAACAGGATTGCTTACCTGTTTGACTCCGCCACCAGCGCCGCCGAGACCTCCACCAGCGCCGCCAGCACCACCTCCAGTCATAAAGTCCATTGCAGTTTTACCCGCACCAAAAGCCAAACCTCCCATAGCCAATGCACCAATACCTTTAACTATGGACATAGCTGTTCCGCTAAGACCAGTTAATAATCCTGGTAATAGACTTTGTCCAATTGAAGATTGAAGGTCTTGATTTAGGCGAAATATACTATTATCAACGTTTGCTATTCCTCTGGCCATATTTTTTATGCCAGTAGCCATATCATGTATGCCAGAATTTATGTCTTGAAGTTCAGATTGAATTGCTTGTAATGTAGAAGAATTTCTTTCAGATACACTTTCGTTTTCCTGCATAACATTTTGAAGATCATTAAGATCCTGTCGCTGTGCCTTAATAGCAGCAGCAATAGTTCCCATAATCTTAGATAAATTAGCATTTCCTCTTTCCGCAGCTTCTCTGAATTGTCCAGCGGAATCTCCCATCGCTGAACGAATTGTGCCTGAGAGTTGCGAAAGTTCTGCTTGTTCCATTTATTTGCTCTTATTTTTGAGTTCTTCTACTTCTTTAAGATAATCAACTAACATCTGAACATAGATATCTCTTTCAAATGGCATAAGGTGTTCAATATCACTAATTGAATATTTATGGTGCTGGGCCAATGAAAATATCGTTGAGAAATAGTTACCCAACGAATTATGACTCAGCGCCATGTAAAAAAATCGTTTAACGAATTCAAAACGATCTCTCGTTTTGTCCCTGCTGTATTTTCATACTTAATTACATATTCGATCTTAGGAATATTAAGTAAAAACTTCTGAATTTCTTCAAAAACCTTAATATTGAGGTTTTCTAGAAAGTCTACTAGATCCTGTTTTTTATAATCGCTTGCTTTATAGATCTGATCTTCATAATAAATTGAATCGATACAACGAACTATGAGCTCAAATATGTAATCTTTCTCTAAACTCAAAAATTCTTTGTCGTCATACAGTTTTGCAGAAGGATATTTCATAACAATACCCGATTTATCGGTGATTTTTATGTTATTAATAATTTTTTCAGGAAAATTTACTTCAATTTTATTGAGATCGATCTCAAAATCGTATGTTTTATCGTCTTCAGAATCTTTGTATGAAACTTTTACGATATTATCCACTGAAATTGACCTTAATTTGAGAAAAATATACTCAAGATCAAAGAGCGCCAGCTTATCAATGTCAAATTTAGAATCAATAGAACAATTATTGATGATTTGTTTGATTGCTGAGAGAATATCCGTTGCCTGTTCACTTTCTTTAGCCATTAATAACAGTTTTTCTTCTTTAACTAAGAAAGGTCTAAACTGAAATTCCTTTTTCAAGGAAGGAACATTTACTCTATAAACTGGATAATCAATTTTAGGCAATGATGACATATTAAAACTCCATTATGATTAAAATATTGATTGTGATGATCCCACACCAACACCTATAGTTTCTCGTTCTTTTGCTGTTGATAGTCCACCTGGTTGCGATCTGGTTCTTAAAATTGATGAACCCTCAATTGTATATTCAGTATAAGCTAAAGAAACATTAATTCTCATCAAATTACCATCACCCCATGAAAGCGGTATTTCTCTTAATGCACTCGGAAACGCTTCAAATAAGTTAATTTTCTGAATTGAGTTTCCATAATGATCGTAAATTACAATTACTATTGTTGATGAATACTGATCTTTGTATTCAGCTGTATATGTTGGCGCTTGACCTGTAGAAGTTCCACTATACTGGAAAATAGATCTAGTCCATTGATACCAATATTGCCAAAATTCGCAAAAATGATCACCAATCATAGAAATATTAGTTTCTTGATATTGGGCGTTTGTTGGTTTCTTTTGAGTTGGACCTATACCGTAATGATTGATGTCTGAAGAAATAAGAGAAATACCAGGAGCTCTGACTTGATCAACTCTGAAAGACATATTTTCAGATATTTGTTTTAACGAAACAGGAGTGCCCTGATTGCCCAAAGCACCACCGTTTTGCGTCATAACTGGTGGTGTTTGAACAAATACCTCAAAAGAATTATTATCTAGGTATCCGAAATCTCTTATATTAGTTGAAAACTTGTTTATGTTAAAAGCCATTTTAGTCCCTAGTAAGGTGGTGAACCAGCATATCTTTTATTTGAGTTTATTTTCCATCTATGAATTGGCAACACAGCAGCCTTTTCCCAATTAGACGGGTCAACTTCATGAAACGAACTTCTAACATGACTATAAAGATATCTCTTTATACACCCATCAACGCCTTTAAAGACGTTTGAATAACCTCTTAAAATTTCATAAGACAAACTAAGCCTTTTATTCATTTTATATTTATTTTCGTCAGTAAATTCTACTAAAGAGTTTAATAACCTGACTCTGGCCAATGCCGGAAGATAATGTAGGTTGATACCCAAAAATCCGTCTATATACATCTCAACGGGCATAGTTAATGGATACATATCGTAAAAAGGAAGGGTGGCTTTGTATTTTGGATCATACAAATAAAGGTACATTCCTCCAATTTGAGGCAATGACATCTTTTTAAAATATTTGTTTGGTTCTGCTTTGGTCTTATTTGATTTTAAATCTTCGACAGAATCATTGAACCAATCCTCAGCTGAAAGAGATTTGTCAGCTAAAGCTCGGGCAGAGGCTCTTAGAAGGTCATTGAACGTATTTGGCATTAATAACCTTTCGGTAATCCTAGTTCGTTTTCTGTCATTATTATGAATTCAAATCCTCTATCTTTGCAGTATTCACGAGCAGCTTTCCATTTGGCTGAATTTACACCCCAAGTCATAACTTCATTAACATATTTTCGACTTTTCTTTTTGCTTTCAGTAATAGTTGGCGGCTGCGTTTGCTTGAAGGGTTTTACCTCTATGAGCACAGTTCTAGTCCCGCCTCCAGGCTTATTCATTTTTGCAGTAAAATCCACATAATAGCGATGTATTCTATTATCAACTGGCGATCTATATGGTATTATAGTCTCCTCTGAAGACCACCATATTATGTTAGGGTCAATATCAAATCGACTCATTACTAATAATTCCCATCGAGAACGATAAATAATGTTGGTTGGATCGCCTTTGTATTTTTGAGGATTCCTTGGTTTAAAATAACCTTGATACTTAGCCATGTTCTATATCACTAATAAATAAACTATATTTATTCAAATAATAAAAGGGAATCATGGCAGTACCTAATTTTCCACAACCACCGGGAAGAAATATCGGAAGCGGGGCGGGCATGACCTTCCCTTCGGATCTCATCACAAATGGTAGAGAATACTATACCGAAATAAACTTCCAAAGTTACGAATATGCCACTGCAACTGGTTTAGGAGCTCTTTCCTTTGGTGGAGGAGTTAGATTACCCATTCCAAGAAGAATTAATGATAATGAAAGTATTATTTGGGAAGAATGGTCAGGAACACAAGCAGCACCACAGCTTTTAAATGCAGGGGCTGGTATAGCTAGCACATTTGGTGCTGGTGCAGTTGCTAGAGTAGCACAGGGACTTGGCGGTGTTATGACTGGCTTGACAGCTGGTGTTGATATGGCTGGAACTTTTACTGGACAATCTGTAAATCCATTCCAGTTTATGATGTTCAAAAGACCAAATTTCAAAGAATATACTTTTAGTTGGATATTAGCTCCGAATACAAGAGAAGATTCTGATAATTTGAAGGATATTATCAACAAATGCAAAAAATCTGCTTTGCCTTCAACTGGTTCTCTTGGTGGCGGATTAATGAAATATCCAGATATTGCCATGGTCAGATTTAGACCAGATGATTATTTGTTCAAACTAAAGCCTTGTGCTATTCTAGGTGTTCAGGTGGACTATACAGGCGCAGGACCATCGTTTTTCAAAAGTGGCGCACCAACAATTGTAACTCTTACTATGCAATTAAAAGAACTTCAATTGCAGAAAAAAGACACATACGTAGAGTAAGACATGGTAGATAGATATTTCGACAAACACCCAATTATCAATTACGGCAATAATAATGCCGTAGATATTACAAAGCGTGTTGCTTTGTTAGAAAAAGTTTCAACAGATCCTTTTGCTTTTTATCCTTATGAAATTACTTCCAACGAAAGAGCGGATCAACTAAGTTACCGTTATTATCAAGATCCATTTAAAAGTTGGATATTGTATCTAGGCAATAAAATAGTTGATCCATATTACGAATGGTATCTTCACACAGAAGAATTCCAAGAGTATATCACCAAAAAATACGGTTCATATGTTAATGCTACTGATAAAATTATGTTTTACAGAAACGATTGGCCAAATGTAGAGGACATTAACGTAGAAGTCTGGAACTCATTACCCAAAACCTTAAAAAACTATTGGGAACCAAATTTTGGACCAAATAACAAAATTATTGGGTATAAGAGAAAACAGGTTGATTGGAAAATAGTAACAAATAAAATGGTTTCCTATCAGGTGTCAAACACAAACTTTATTGTGGACGAAATAGTTGATATTGTATTTGATGAAATTAATTCTGGCTCAGGACAAATAGCATCAATTGCAAACAATATGATAAATGTTCAACATGTCAGCGGATCATTTTTCACAAGTGCCACAGTAGTAATTAAAGAAAATAGTTATATATACGGAAGAGAAAGCACAGTGAATACAGTTTTCACTTCTGTTACTTCTGTCGCTAATAATCTATCAGAAGAAGAATATTCTTATTGGACTCCGGTTACTTATTTGGAACATGAAAATGAAAAAAATGAGTTCAATAAATCTGTAAGAGTTATCGATAGTAGCCTCAAACAAACCATGGTCAATAATCTAAAAGATTTGATGAGAGAATAATATGGCTATTGGTGATATTAAAATTTCTTCATTGAAGGTTGGACAAATGGATTTGATCCAAGGGGGAAAGGTTTCTCTCGTTGGTTTCAACATTTATGAAGATATTCTAAATCCTTATGGACCATTAGCTGAAATAAGAGTTCTCGATCCAACAGATCAATTGGGCAAAACAAAATTAAATGGTTCATACGACCAGGATGTTGAGATAAATTTTTCTGGCGACAATTCTATAGCAGGAATTGGTGGCGGACATAAATTAAAGATGAAAATGTTTCACAACAAAGATTTGAACGATCAATCTTTGAATAACGTTGGTTCTGGACATCACAAACAATATGACATTAGATGCGTTTCGCCAGAGTTTTTAAACGCTCAAGGTAACTATGTTGAAAAAAGTTTCAATCAAGAAACTTCTGAAGCAGTAAAACATATAGTTGAAAAGGGATTCAAATCTAAAAAACAATTCAATGCTGGTAAGACCAAAAAAAGAAGATTGATAATTCCTAAGTCTCATCCTCTAGATGCTTATAAACAAATAAGCACTGAGCATGTTTCGGACAAATATGAATCCTCTTGTTTTGTGTTATTTCAGAAATCAGGTCAATCTGGTGGTGAATATGAGTATCACTTTAAAACTTTCGAAGAACTATTTGAAGGCTCTTCAAAAGTAAAATTAAAACAAACCACTAATTTGAATTTTGAACTCAATAATAGACAAGAAAGACAAAATTCTGTTATGTGGTTCAAACCATCAAAGTCTTTTGATAGTGGTCCAAGAGCGTTAGATAAATCTTCAGAATATACTTTTGATTATACTACGCATAAAGTTGTGGCTGTAAACCAACCAAAAAGCAATAACAAATTTAAATTTGCAGATAGAGATCCAGTTTATAACAGTTCGCCTTCATATGTTGATAAAGGCGTACCAACTCATTATGTGCATGATAAGGCAAACAATAAAGAAAAACATGAAACTGCTTCAGCTATGACTAAACGAGCAGCTTTTTTATCTCATCTGGCCCAAAATTCTGCAGAGTTTGAAACTTATTATAACCCTGATATCAAATTAGGAGAAATGATAGAGCTTGATATTCCCACAAAAGCAAACAGTGATTGGGAAGGTGGCGAAAAACAAATGAATGGTAAGTTTTTGGTTGTTGCTATTAGAACAAAATATAGAATAGCAGCTGAACCACCTCATTGCACTATGGTAGTTAGAGTTGTAAAGGCTTCTTATAAAGAAGGTGGAGGAGGTCAAGCATGACATTTCATATAGCAGAAGTCAGAAACTTTGAAGACGATCCTACTAAATCAGGACGTGTGAAAGTTAGAATATACAATAAACATAACGACGAACAACAAGTAAAGGATGATGAGTTGCCATGGGCCATGGTGCTTCATCCAGTCACTTCGCCAGCAACGTCGAGAATAGGAATATCTCCTTCAGGTCTAGTGGTTGGTTCTAGAGTTTTGATTATATATTCTGAAGAAGATCATGCTAAACAATATCCTATTGTTATAGGATCATTGGCAAGAGGTGATATGCCAGAAGGACATGAAGATAGTAATGGCGGTGTAGGAACAAATACTGATGATGCTAAGAAAAATTCTGGCGGTAAAATTAAAAAACCAGGCATTGATAATCCAGCTTGGACTAAAAAGGATAGTAATTAATGGCGCCTAAACCAGCTTTTGAAAAAAATAAAAAGAGAGTAAGTCCGAACAATCAAACTATTGGTGGTAAAAAACCAAAAATTGATGCTTCGGTAAAATATGCTGATGCGCCAGCAGTTAAGCCAGACGATTCAAAAGAACTTTCTGATGTCAGAGATAAATTTGCTCCTAATGCAGACAAACCAACAACTGCTTCTGGTGATAAAGGTATCACAGATTTACCGCAATTAGTAAAACAAATTGATCCTCAAGGTAAAGCACAAGTCATACCACAAATGTATCAACAATTGATGCAAATGACTAGTATATTGTCTATGGGTAGTGGTTTTGGAGGTGGTGGTGCTGGTGGGCAAACTGGTTTAAATCAAATACCAGTATTACCTTCTGGTATTTCTTCAGTATTAGAAGATTCTTTTACTGGTGCTTTGGCTATTTTGGTTAGAAAATATGGATTTGAAAGAGTAATACAAGTTTTTGTTGAGTTACTCTCAGAAAACAGAATAAATCTAGTTGATATTAGATATAGAAAAATTGTTGAGAATGCTATGGCAAACTTGATAAAAGTTTGTCTATATTATGGACCAGAAGATATTCCTGTGTCAGTATACGAAACAGTTGTATTTGGAGTTGATGTGCCCGATCCTTTGGTAGATCCAGCTGCTGTTCCTGATTTTTACCAAAAACAATACTACACTTTAGCAACAGACCCGTATCCTGGATACTATGAATGGAGATCTCCAGCTTCTACGGATAAGGTTTGGACAAAAAAGGAAGAAAATTCTTATCACTTTTCTTCATCAAGTCAAGAAATATACTCAAATTCAGAATTGGGATTGGCAGAAGATCTAGATCAATATGTGAAATTACAAACACCACAACCTAATTTGGAAATTGGACCGCAACCTATTTTGACAATTGCAATATTTAATGAATTGTTGATAAAAAGATCAAACTTAATAGAGCAAGATACATTAAACAACAACATGGGAAATAATTCTGGTGGTAACTCCGGCAACAACGGAGGAAATAATATGGCTGGTATGATGGGTGGCCAATTACAGCAATTATTGCAAATGTTACAATCTGAACAATTACCAAAATCTGTATTGAACCAAGGCGAGATTAATAAAGCTTTGCAACAGTATACAAAAGATATGTCGTTCAACAATCAGCTCTTTGAACTAGGAAATATGGCAATGGGCGGTGGTTTGGGCGGAGCTTTAGGATCTCTTGGAAACATGGGAGGCTTATCGAATATCATGGGAGGGTTTGGAATTGGTGGAGGAGGTATTGGTGGTATCCTAGGAAATCTTGGTGGTGGAAGTCTGTTAGGCAGTTTCGGTGGTTTTGGTGGCGGTTCCAATGGCGGTGGCGGTGGGGCTGGTTCAGGATTCCCACAAGCTTCTGGCGGTGGCAGTTATTCCGGAGGAAATATTTCAGAAACAGGATTGACAAATATTGAAACAATGTTAAAATTATTGGGAATATCGTAAATGGCTAATGATAAAGACAATAAAAAATTACCAAAGTCCGGAGTTGATGAGGGCGATATTGTTCCAAAATATGGATACATTCACGGAGAATGGGATGCATTAGGTGGTCATCATTTCAAATATCGTTATCCTGACGAAAACGAAAAATCTTATTCTGAAGAATTATTGCCTAGTGGAAGCTATCATACCACACAGCACGATTCTGATAAAAAAGAAATACACACAAATCTAAAATCTGGTGAATATAGAGGATATACTGCTGGCGGGCATGCTAGTCAAGTTGATGGTCATTACGATCATAATGGTGAAAAAACTGGTAGAATTGAATACGGAAAAGATTTTGGTCAAGCAACTGGTGGAAAATATTACAGAGGTACACAAAAAGAAGAAATCAAAATGTCTGGAGGCGCACAATATAAGTCGACCCAGAAAGCCTCTGATTCCGTAACTTGTAAAGTAAGCTCTGGAACTCTTAGAGATAGATGTAAAAAAGATCGCTTTATGGCAACTGAAGGCGAATATGTTTCTATGGGTGAGAAAAACAAAATCGAAGTATTTCAGAAAGACGTTTCTTTATATGCAGGTTCTAACCATGATATTCACATAAAACAAAAGGGCAAAATAGAAACTGGTAGTACCATGATGATCCAAACAGGATCTGATGCTACTATTAATTCTGCAGCTAAGATTATAGGAAAAGCACAATCTGATATTACTGTCGAATCACAATCAAAAATTACATTAAAAGTTGGTGGTTCCAGTATAGTGATAGAAAGCGGTTCGATTACTATTAAATCTTCCCAGATTAAATTTGAACAAGGTTAAATAGTAAATGAGCCAAGCACATAGACACAGCGATCAAAGATCTTGTGGAGCTACTACAGTTGTTAGTGGTCAGAATTTTGTTACCATCGAAGGAAAATTATGGGCTGTTGAAAACGATCAAAATACACATGGTGCTGGCGGTTTAATAGCTTCTAAATCGTATATTACAATTGCTGGTAAAAAAATAATAGTGGTTAATGATAGTGCTAATCAGGACAATTTATGTCCAACAGCTGGCGGAGAACATTGTAATCCCAAAGCTTCTTCTGGAAGCAGTTTAGTAGAAGTAGGATAAATGGCAACAACAAGAGCAGACGCTTTAACAGGCACATCAAAACAAAAAGAATATTTTTCGGATTTTTTGACAGGTTTTGACATCACTCCATTTGGTAATCAACTTGGTAGAGTTACTAACGAGCAAGCAGTCAATCAATCGTTAAAAAATCTTATAAAAACAAATCTTGGCGAGAGACCTTTTCAGCCAATGGTAGGCTCAGATGTGTATTCTATGCTTTTTGAGAATCAGTATCCTGAAGATATTTCTCTTCTGGAACTTTTTATAAAAAATACTATAGAGAACAATGAACCAAGAGCAAACCTTTTGGGTGTTGAAGTTAAAATTCAGCCAAACGAAAACTCTTTAGAAATAAGTATCTATTATACTTTAATAAATAATCCAGAACCTATTACTCTTACTGTCCTATTGAAACGAGTCCGATAAATGGCAGCAAATAGCTCACTAACACTTAGTTCTTTAGATTTTGATACTCTTAAAGAGAATTTCAAAGAGTTCCTAAAAACTCAGTCTGTTCTCAAAGATTACAACTACGACGGCTCAAATATTAACGTTCTATTAGACGTTATGGCATATAATTCATATTTGAATTCGTTTTATCTCAATATGGTTGCTTCTGAGATGTTTCTTGATTCAGCTCAGAAATACGATTCGATTGTGTCTCATTCAAAAGAGTTAAATTATACCCCAAGAAGCGCCCATTGTTCTGTTGCTAATGTTTCATTCACAGTTGAAACAACTGGTATTTTGGGAAATCTTACCATTCCAAAGGGCACTAGATTCTCAGGGTCAAACTCCAATGGTTCATTCAATTTCGTAACAGACTCTAGAATTACAGTCACCTCAACTAATAATATATTTACAATAGATAACCTTCAAATTAACGAAGGTATATATTTCCAAGATTCATTTGTAATGAATTATGATATTGAAAATCAATTATTTGTTCTTTCTAATCAAAATATTGACACTACAAGTTTAGAAGTATATGTAGTTGAAGATAACGGTTCTACAAACACAGAATTTACACGTTCTGAAACCTTATTTGAACTTGACAATAAATCAGAAGTGTTTTTCGTTCAAGGTTCTGATAGCAACAAATATGAAGTTGTTTTTGGTGACGGTTATTTTGGTAGAAAGCCTAAGAATGGGTCTACCATTCTTGTAAAATATATTGTTACCAATGGTTATCTTGGTAACGGCGTTGAAGAATTTACACTAGATGACGATATTGGACCATTTAATAACGGTGTCGCTTCACCCTCTTCTATCACAACAGTTTCTCCCTCTGTTGGTGGTTCTGCACAAGAATCAATCGAATCGGTAAGATTCGCCGCTCCAAGATATTTTGCTACTCAGCAAAGAGCAGTTTCTTCAGACGATTATGCTGCTCTTGTTAAAAACAATTTCGGCGGAGAAATTCAAGACGTTGCCATATTTGGTGGTCAAGAAGTTGAACCTAAAAGATATGGTAGAGTTATTGTTTGTTTAAAGCCAGTTATTGGAACTATTGCTCCTGACTATTTGAAAAATAGAATCATTAACTTCCTTTTAAGATATGTTGCTCTTCCTAACAGATTAGATTTAACTGACCCAGAATACATATATGTCAAGCTTGATACAGTCGTTCAATATAACATATATACTACAAGTAAATCTGTTTCTGAAATTAATACAGAAGTTTTGAACTCTATACTTCAATATAGTTCAGATCACTTGGAATTATTTAATAAAGATTTAAGATTCAGTCGATTAGCTACAGAAATTGATGATTCTGACACTAGTGTGGTAAGTAACCAAACACATTTGAGATTAATTAAAAAAATTGCTCCTTTATTAAATTGGCCTACCACATATAGCATAGCCACAAAAAATGTTATTATGTATGAGACTCCAACTAAAAAAGTTTATGAAAATGGAGTATTAATACCGCACGCTGAACTTTATTTGTCTAGTTATCAAACTCATTACGATCATGCTTCATTAATTTCTTCAAAATTCACATACGTATATAATGGTGTTGAATATACCGATGCATATTTTGCTGACGATGGACAAGCAGAAGAAACTGGCGATGATATTGGTAAAGCAATTATTAAAGTTTATGCTCCAGTAAATGGAGTCATCACACCTATTGTTGAAGTTGGTAAAATTAAATATAGTGATGGATCGTTTACTTTGAACGATATAACCATTTCTTCTTACAGTGGTGAAATTGCAATTTATCTTCGCAATGAAGATGTAGATATTTTTGCTGGCTTAAATAATATTATTAAAATAGTACCTGAAGATGTATCTATAACCATAATCGAAGCTAAAGAATAATGGAATTTTCAGTAGAAAAATATATCTCTAATTTCGTAGAGAACCAATTCCCGCAATTTTATCAGGAAGATGGACCAACCTTCATATTGTTTATGAAGGCATATTACGAATGGATGGAAAGCGAAGGCAACCCTATTGGCGAAGCCAGAAGCTTATTCGACAATAGAGATATCGATAATACTACTGAAGACTTTTTACAGCACTTTCAGAAAAAGTATCTGTATGGTATTCCGTTTGATATCATTTCAAACAAAAGATTTCTACTAAAGCATATTCTTGACGTTTACAGATCTAAAGGGTCAATATACTGTTATAAGCTTCTTTTCAGATTAATTTATGACGAAGATGTAGACATTTACCTTCCAGGCACTGATGTTATGAGAGTGTCTGATGGTAATTGGTATAAGCCCCAATATCTAGAAATTACTGATAATGATGTAATGAAAGATTGGGTTGGTAAAACTATTGTTGGCACTTCTTCTAATACTTTTGCTGTTGTTGAAAATTATGTTCAACAAAGATATAACAACGATATTGTAAATCTTGTTTACATTACTAATGTTCTTCCAAACGGCGGCGAATTTATCATCGGCGAAAAGATAATTCGTTATGACTTTTTTGCTAACAGTGAAATAAATTATCAAGCTCCAGTAGTTCTTGGTTCTATGTATAATCTTGACGTTACTATTGGCGGTCAGGATTTTAATGTTGGCGACGTTCTAAAACTTGTTTATAGAGATCCCATTACCGACGATATTATTTCTTATGGTAAAGAAGGTCTAATAAGAGTAGCAGAAGTATTCAAACAAATTGGTGCTTTGACAATTAGAGTTCAGAGTAGCGGATTTGGTTTTACAGCTAATTCTCTCACATTTCTCTATAATGACACATATGATAAAACAGGTACAGGCGGCGGATTCAATATTCGTAACCTTTATTCTAAAAGATATGTATTATATAATGATGATATAATATACAACTATAAAAGAGTTTATCTAAACGATGCAACTTTTGGGTTTGATAAAAACCTAATTGGTAATATCAATTCAACATTAAATGACGTTTTGACTTATAAAGGTGGTACTTTTGGTAGAATTCTAAATCTTAGAAATATTAAAATTGGTAACAATTATACTAAACCAGCTACTACATTTACAAGATCAGTAATTACATCTAATGAATTGCCAGGAAAAGTCACATATTCTGCAGACGCTCTGGAAGTCAGAGAATTAATTTATACTGGTATTGCTACAAATTATAACAATACAGATATTATCACTGTAGTAAATTTAAGATCTAATGTTAATATTAGAGATGCAAGAGGAACTACTGATCCTGCAGAGCTTCATGATATTGTTTTAGTAAGCAACGGCGCAATTTATCAATTTTATGCAAATTCTCAAGGATTTAGTAATACCTCTGATGTAATTTATATTTATCAAGCAGACGATTATTTTGCAAAAGGCGATAAGGTTTATTACCAAGTTCCTACCAATAATACTGCTTTGAGAGGGCTTACAGGTAATAATTATTACTGGATTAATTTCGTAAACACTACATCTATTGCTTTGACTGCCAATGCTCTTGGAACTAATGCTACCTTATCATTATCTACTAATAGCACTGGTGGAAATCTATCATTTGTAGTTACTAATCCAGGAACTAATTTTATTAATTTGAACCCTACCATTGTAGTTTCAAATTCTATTGGTGGTAATTCAAGCGGTAGTGGTGCAGTTTTTGATGTTGGGTTTGCTTATTATGTTACTGGATCAACTCCTGTTCTTGGCGCAAATGTGGATATCCTTGCAGTTGTTCGTGAAGCTGATAACCCAGCAGAAACACATTATATAGAAGACGAAACAGGAACACAGTTTGCATTTTATGCGAACGGTAATGGCTTCAGTTTGTTGGGAAATTGGATTAAGCCAATAAAGTTGAGCCGAGGATATAACGTTGCTAACGTTAGCATTAATAACACTGCTCCTGGCGCAAACTCGAATGAAACTCATAGTATAGTATTGGTAAGAAATAATGTTTCTTATAATTTCTATGCTAATTCTAGTGGTTTTGATTATAACACAGATACTATCAAAATAAGCTCAGCCAGTAGCTATTTCGCAAAAGGCGATAGAGTTTATTATCAAGTTCCTAATAGCAATACTCCGCTAAACGGATTGACTGGTAATACATATTATTATGTGAACTTTGTCAATAGTTCTAGTATATCATTAGAATACTCTGAATTGACTTTTGGACAAAGAATTGAATACGTAGTACCTAATGGCAATACTGCTTTAGACGGTCTGACAGGTAATTCTTATTACTATATCAATTACACAAATAATTATATTGTTACTCTTACTAGTGACGAAATAACAAATGCTAATTTTGGCACAGTGTTCTCAGAGGTTTTTGAGGCGAACGATGTAATTTGTTTCCAAGCGAATAGTGCAGATTCTAATACTGTTGAATTCCAAGTTATTAAAGAAGTTGTTAGCAATACAAAAATGTATCTGTATGGAAATACAATTTATAATTCAACAGATAAAGCAAAATATTTTATGGCTCCAACAACTATACCTGCCAATTTTGCCAAATATGACACATTGATGTATAGTGCCAATGGTTCTATAAATGGTGAAAACGAAAAAATCACAGCTATTCCTAGCTCAGGAAATAATGCTATTAAGTCTGTTACTAGTCTTGATTCTGGTATTGGTTATGTTGAAGGCGAAGAAGTAACTGCTTATTTGTATAATGCAGTTTCAGATGCTATTACAATTGTTCAAGGCGGAACTGGATATGCTAACAACGAAAAATTGGTTTTCGCTGGCGGAGATCCAGGAACTATTGCCACAGGATTCATAACTACAAATACAACAGGCGGAATTGTTGACGCAACAGTATTGAATGGTGGATCGGGTTACAGACAGGCTCCTCAGGTACTTGTCCAAACAAAAAATGGCAAAAATGCATTTTTGACTTCTGAATTGGTAGAATTTAATACTCTGGTGGAAGTTACTGGCCTTGTCAACAAAAAAGGTATAGGAGAAGGCAAAGGATTCTGGAATTCTACAAGAAGTTTCTTGGATTCCGATAAATACATCCAAGATAGTTATTATTATCAAGATTATTCTTATGAAATCAGGGCTGCAAAAAATCTTTCTAAATACAAAGATATAATTAACGAAACTTTCCACTCTGCTGGTTCTGAATTATTTGGTAAGTATTTATACAAAGATCTAAATACTTCTATTATGCAAATCGCATATGATCAATCATATGCTAATACTGATCCTGTTACACTTTATACTCTAGTTTCAGGAGATTTTATTACTTGTGATGAGGATCATTTCACAGTAGATACATATGTTTATGACTATTATGAATATGCTGATATTCCTACAGTTTCTGTTGATAATATTGCAATCAAAGTTGACAATATAACTAACAGATCTGATTTTATTGTTATCTCTGTCGATAGAGATTTGAACTCAAATGGGGATATTTACGTTCATCTAACAGCAGACAGTAATTCTAGATTCGTAACTTCGGATATTATTGCTTATTAAAAGGGGACAAATTTATGGGTACATATCAAGAAATTGATGTTGGAACGACAGCTAATGATGGAACTGGCGATCCACTAAGAACTGCTATGATTAAGGTTAATGAAAGTTTGGCTAATGCTTTCAGTAATCCTACAGTCACTAGTTGGGTAACAGTTGGTAATGCAACGTCAAATGTTATCCTTACTTCAAATTCAACAGCGGCTCCAAGCGTTCAGGTCGCTAATGCTACAAATTCTTCAAAATCAGTAGTAAATACATACACAATTCAGGTTTCTAACAATACATATACTGCCAATTTAACAGCTGCGCAGCTTAGTATCGGAAATACAACCTCTGGAGCTTTTGGGGCAACAGTAAACAGTTCTGTTATCGCTATTGGAAACGCAACATCAAATGTATTTGCTAATGGAACTAATATTTCTATTGCTAATAACACTCAGGGTTCTATAGTTATTCATCCAAATAGAATTCTTGTTGGTGCTAACGTTAGCATTAATAACCAAGCTATTTCCTGTGGTAATACATCAGCAAACTTGCTTTTGGATTATAGTATTGTTCGTGTTGCCAACGGTACTTCTGGTCAGGCTAATGTTGAACCTGGTAAAATAACCGTTGGTGCTAATGTTACTATTAATACAACTATGGCCACTCTGCCGGCAGCTAATGTAGTATCAAACACTGGATTTACATTAGGTTCGCATACAGCCGCTGCTAATGGTTACACTTTTCTTCCAAACGGTCTAAAGATGACTTGGGGATGGGTGTTGTCTAACACTAGCACTGGTTCTATATCTTTTGCAGACGTTTTTAGTACTGCAGTATTTTCAATTACTGCTACAGGTAATACTGCAGATTACGTTTATTTTACAGCAAGAACAGTAAGCGGTGCAACAGTAAGAACTTCTAATGCTACTGCAACAAACGTTTATTATATTGCTATCGGTAAGTAAGGGTTATTAAATGGGTAAGTTACTACCTACATACAAAAAAGCTCTCATTGATGAAATGAAAGATAATATGTTGTCAGGCTCAAGCGATTATTACGCTTTTGCTGCTGATCCTGTTTCTAGCCTTACTGTCCCCACGCTAGCAAACGACGATTATGACACAAATTATCCTGTTTGGTCAATGCTTTTTGGTAAACGACTTACTTATAATGATGTTACATTAGTCATAGACAATAAACAATGGGAATATGGAAAAGTATTCGACGAATATGATAATACCTCAGATACATTACATTCTAACAGTAATTTTTACACTGTGTGTATTCCTGGCATTGTTGGTGGCAACTATTTGATCTATAAATGTATAGATAACGCCAATGGCGCTCCTTCTACAATTGACCCAAGCACCATTGGTGACCCTCAAGGCAAATTGTCATTTCAAACTTCAGATGGTTATGTTTGGCGTTATGTTTATTCTGTTTCTTCTGCAAACTACGATAAATTTGCAACAGATGACTATATTCCAGTTTATACAGATCAAAATATCTATGCTACTGCATCAAGCTATTCAGGCGTAGAAGTTGTTGTCATTACTAACCCAGGATCTGGTTATGATGCACACCATGACGGTATTGTAGAAGCTGTTATTAACAGTACCATGATTCAGATTTCTTCAAATGCATCATCTTTCAATGAATATTATACTAAAAATGGAATTTATATCTATAACACATTAGAAACAACTTCTCAATTAACATATGTGAAACAATATATTTCTAATACTACTGGTAATTTCGTAAGAGTGCAAGACGAAGGAATCAATACAGATAATATAATTGAAGGCGAGACTCAATATAAAATCAGCCCAAGAGTAGTTTTCAATACAGACGCTGATCTCGGAGCTCGACCAAAAGCTTATACTACAATCAATCCTTATCAGAATTCTATTGGTAGTATAACTATGCTTGACATTGGAACTGGAATCACAAGAGCCAATGTCTCAATTCAGAGTAATACTCTTTGGGGATCCGGAGCCACAGCTTATGCTATTGTTCCTCCTCCTGGAGGGCATGGAAGCGACCCAGCATCAGAATTAGACGCCAAAGGATTCTGTGTAGCTTTTAGATTTTCTAACAACGAATTGACCACAATACCAGACAATATTAATTACTCTAAAATCGGTTTAATGAAAAATCCATACGCTATGGATATAAATTTCGAAAAAAGTGAAAACAGGTATCAAACTAACACTTTTAATCAACTTTTGAAATTTGATATCAATAACATATATTACACTTTCAACGTTGAAGATGTTATCTATGGAGAAAGCTCTGGAGCTAAAGGAATTATAGCTTTTGTTAATTCTAGTGCAATGTATGTAGCTGGAGACAGAAGTTTTGAAGATGGTGAGAGAATCACTTATGAAAATGGTACACCTACCCTCAATATAACTATAAGTGCAGAAGGCGCAATTTACACTAAAGACGTTAGACCTCTTTATGTTCAGAATATAAATACAGTTGAAAGATCAAACACACAGACTGAATCGTTCAAGTTGATTGTAGAATTTTAAACAGGATTAGAAAATGCCAATAAACACTAATTTTAACGTCAACCCTTATTTTGACGATTATGATGAAGCTAAAAATTATTATAAAGTCCTATTCAGACCTTCTACAGCTATCCAGGCACGTGAACTCAACCAAATGCAGACTATTCTGCAGAAACAAATTGATAGATTTGGTCAACATATATTTAAAAACGGCTCTATAGTATTAGATGGTTCTTTTGATTATGAACATTACATTGATACCGTAAAGGTAGTTTCATTAACCCAAGATCTAGAATCATCATATTTTGTTGGTAAAATTGTTACTGGATCTGTTTCCGGTGTCGAAGCTTACGTAAAACACGTAGACTATGATTTCGATAATAACGTTTATGTATTTTTCGTTAGATATACAAAATCAGGCACAGATACTAATTTCTTTCTAACGGACGAAATTGTCACTGACAACAGCAATCCTAATAATTTCTTTAAAACTGTAGAAGAAGATTGCAACTCAGTAGGAACTATCTTTAGCATTTCGCAAGGCGTAATGTTCTCAAAAGGCTTTTTTGCAGCCTTTCCTGCGCAAACTGTGGCGCTTTCGTTTTATACCACAACTCCTTCTGTGATTGCAGGTTTTAAAGTTGTAGAATCAATCATAACAGATTTACAAGATCCATCTTTATTGGATAACGCTCTAGGATCTCCTAATGAAAACGCTCCAGGAGCTCATAGATTTGCAGTAGATCCTACTCTTACTGTTGTTGATTATGATGCTGAGATTACTGATCCTGATTTTTCGATTCTTGTTGTTATTAAAAATGGCATTATCGAACAGTCTAAAGAAAGAACTGAATACGCAAGAATTTATGACGAATTCGCAAAAAGAACTTATGATGAATCAGGCGATTATTACGTTTCTGGGTTTAATGCCAGAGTAAGAGAGCATTTAAACGTAAACTCTAATGAAGGACTATTCTCATTAGCAGAGGGTGGCGATTCACAAAAACTAACTATCGATATTGATCCAGGTGTTGCTTACGTAAAAGGTTATGAAGTTAATAAACTTGTCACACAGCACATTATTACTGATAAGGGCATAGAATACGAATCTGAAAACGGTGAAACTATTAATGCAAGAACAAGTGGTTATTATCTAGTCAAAGAAGCTATAGGGACCCTATCTTTAGATACTGGTACTTTAGTAAATCTTTATAATACTGCTGAACAGAGAATTACAAATAAAACAACATTATCAACAGCAAATACTGGCGCTTTGATCGGTACTGCTAGAGTTAAGTATTTTGCTTACGATTCAGGATCTCAGGGTTCAGCTAACGGTTCATATAGATTATATCTATATGATACTCAGCTTACTAACGGTAACATTGCAAATGTTAGATCAGTAGGTATCAGCTCTACATTTTTTGCTGACATTCAATTAAATTCAAATAGTACTCCAATATTCAACGATTATAATCTTAACACTTTGCTTTATAAAGTTAATACCAATTATACTAGATCTCTCAGAGGTAATAATGGTATTTCTGATACAATTTTCAATTTCAGTAGAACAGAAACAAAAACCACAAACTTTGCTACTGGTGGTATCTTAACCTTATCTTTGAGTGGTTCAGATCAGGAAGAATTGTCGTATTCTACTGGTTCTCTTTCTTCAACAGAAAAAAGAACTATTCTTCTTACTGTTAATGCTAATAAAGATATTCATTTATTCTCGCCATCTGGTGTAGTATCTGGAACTTCTGGTCAGGGCAATCTTACTGGAACTTCTACATATTTCTCTAGATTGAACGCTGGTGATAGAATCAAAGTAAACGGTAGCTACTATTTTGTAAACACAGTATACAGCGATACATCTATGAGTATTGTAGGTACTCTTTCTAGTAGCCCAGTTTCTAACGTGATTTATAGATCATACATGGCTGGTGATATAGTTGATTTGACTATAAAGGGCAGTTCAGGTGTAACCAGAAATGTTAGTTTATCATCTTCTGGTGTCATGACTGTTGATTTGAAGGAAGACACTTCAAACACAACAGGTTCAGTTTCTTGTTCAATCACTTATAATATTACTAGAAGTGGTGCTCAGGAAGTCAAAAAAATATTGAGTCCTAGACGTTATGTGATGATCAATACAGCAACTAACGTTGCTAATACTGTTGGTCCATATAACTTAGGTTTGCCAGACGTTTATAGAGTAAGATCTGTAAGAATTAAGACTGGTGCATTTGTTAATAACACTGATGGTGATGATGTAACATCATATTTCGCTCTAGATGATGGTCAAAGAGATTGTTTTTATGATCACGCTTCTTTGATATTCAAAGGCGGTATTGATATTAAAAACAAATATCTATTGGTGCAATTAGATCATTTTGAGGCAGATTATACTGGCGGCGCTGGCTATTTTTCTGTTGATTCATACCCAGTTGATGATACGACAGTTTCTGAAAGCACTATTTTCACCTATCAGATACCAGTGTATGCTACATCATACGGTGAAATGTTTGAACTAAGAAATGCTATGGACTTTAGACCATACAAAACTGCAACAGCTGCTAGCACTCAAGCTACTTCGACTGGTAATATTTCTGCAGCGACAGTAAATCCAGCAACAACTACTTCTATGTATGTTCCCACAGGAGGTTTAAGAACTTCTATTCCTGGAAGTAATATGTATATTGACTATTCATATTACCTTGCTAGAAGAGATTTGATTGCTGTAGACACCAACGGTAATTTCATTTTATATAAAGGCAAACCAGACATAAATCCTATCAGCCCTATTGCGCCTGATAATGTTATGCCTTTGGTCAAAGCTCTCATCAAACCATATCCTTCTTTGTCTGAAACTTATGCAAGACAACTTGGTAACCAAACATATGGTTGTACTGCCAAAAATATTGCAAATAGAAGATATACTATGAAGGATATTGGCACTATCAAAAATAGAGTTGATAATCTAGATTATTATAATGCTTTGACTCTTCTAGAAAAAACAGCAACAGATTTAAATATTACAGATGCTGCTACTGGTCTGGATAGATTTAAAAATGGATTCTTTGTTGACGGTTTCGTAGATCACTCTTTGGGTGATACCAGAAATGACGATTATCGATGCTCCATTGATCCTAAAGAAAACTGTATTAGACCTTTTCACGAAGCTGATTCAGTAAAGTATCAATATCAGTCCACAGGTTCTTCTGGAGTTCAGTTAACTGGTTCTCTTGTAACTAGACCTTACACTGAAACAGTGTTACTAAGCCAAAAAAATATTTCAACTAGAAGAAACATTGAATACAGTGTTTACAGATTCGTAGGAAGAATGACCTTCCGTCCAGAAACTGATATCTGGCACGACCAAAAAACAGTTGATAAAAAAATCACCTATGGTGATGATTTGCCAAATCCTATCTTGTTAAGCACAGAATGGACTTCATGGGAAAAGTATGGCGTAGGTAAACCAGTCTATAACGTTTATTCAACAAATGAAGGAGGTTATGGTAATAGCTGGAATGGTGGCAAATCATTAGAAGGTTCTTTCTCTAGTTATAAAGAAGCTTTGGATTTTGCTAAACCAGTTAAAACAAATACTCTTCCTGCTAATTATTATGCATATAATGCAGGTGGTGGTTATAACCCAAGAACTCCTTACTATTTGGCTAATGGTCAATTAGTTACCGGTTATTTTGGATGGTCAACAAACCCAGATATAGCCGTTCAAATGGGCAGTGGTAATTTAGGTAGTAATACACCTGATAATTTCATGCGTTCCTTTGCTATTGAAGGAACAGATCCGGGCACTACAGAACGCAGAAGTAAAGTAGAAAAATCTCTTGATTGGGGAACTGAAACACAAACTCTAGGTTCTTTCGTAACTGATGTTACCTTAGCAACATATATCAGACCACAGACTATAACCATAATAGTTCAGGGTCTAAAGGCCAGAACTAGATACTGGGTCTACTTTGATTCAGAAAATATGACCAGCTATTGTTCTCAGTGGGTAGCATCTAATCTTTTTGGCGCTAAACCAGATAGCTATAAAACAGAGGGTGCTGAGCTAATTACTAATGACGGCGGTGATCTTGTATTCGATTTGAGATTACCAACAACTGGTAAACGCTTTAAAGTTGGCACTAAGGAAGTTATTGTAACTGACTCGCCAACTAATGCTGTTGATGCAACTTCACACGCCAGAGGTTATTGGACTTCTTTAGGAATCAACGCTCAGAAACAAAACACTATTGTTTCTACTGTTGTTCCTACTATTGAAACTAACTCAACCCCAGAAGAAAGATTTATTCCAGGAAAGGGACAAACTCTAGAAATTTGGGCTTGTTCATGTATGGCATATTCGTTTAAAGTTGATGTTCCACCAACAGAAGATGGTATTTTCCTAACTTCTGTAGACATTTTCATCGAATCAATGCACCCAACTCTTGGTGTTTGGTTTGAAATTAGAGAAATGAATGCCGGTGGTGTTACCAAGAATCAGGTTCCTTATTCTGAAGTTTGGATGAAGAGAACTGATCCTAGAATCAAGTTGAATCCTGTTGGAACAACTAATTTCCAAGCCACAAAGGTAAACTTCCCTGCACCTGTTTACCTAATGAATAACACTTCTTACGCATTTGTTATTCACACTGAAGGTTTGAACCCTGATACATATTTCTGGGTTTCAAGACTTGGCGAAACTGACGTTCTTACTAATAGTCAAATTACTAGTAGAAGATTGACAGGAACTTTGTATACCACTAATAACAATACTAATTATGATATGGTTCCTGACGTTGATTTGACTTGTACTTTCAATAGAGCAAACTTTGCTGTCGGTTCCGGAACTGCTATGCTTGGTAACATTCCTGTTGAATATATTAAGCTAAAATCAGGTGCTGGAGCTTTCACTAATTATGGTGAAGAAATTGTTGGCTCTGCTAAACTAGCATTGACAAGCATAGTTTCAACAGGAAACACTATTGTAATAGGTGATATTTTAACAGGTTCAAGCTCAGGCGCTGTTGGAAATGTTACTGCAGTAGGCGCTGGTTCATTGTATTCTACCACAGGAATTGGTTTCTCTAACACTGAAACTGTTACTGTTAAGAATTCATCAGGAACTCTTAAGAATATTTCAGCTACAGTAAATGGTGTTTATAGTGGTTCAGGAAAACTAAAATCATACGATAGCGCAAATAATATTTTTATTATTGAAGATTCAAACGGATTGTATCTAGCGAACGGTGTAGTAAAAGGTGTTAGAAGTGCTAACGTTGGTGTAATTGATTCATTCACTTATTACCCATATTCAACCACTTGTTTGAAGCCTCATTATCTAACATTTAGAAACACTTCTTGTGGTTTCGAAAAGAGAGGCTGGAGATCTGATACAAACGCATATGGTAATTATTATCCTGGAATACCAGATGTTTCTTCAGATTTTTACGAAGAAAATAAAATACTTTCTAGAGTAAATGAGATATCGTTGAACTCTAGTAATCCAAGTTCACAGGCCAGAGCAACATTAACTACTTCTAGTGTATATGTTTCACCTGTTATTGACTTGTCAAGAGGTAATAGCGTTTATGTTCATAATTTGATTAATGCAGACGACCCGGATGTATTGATATTGGATAATATTGATCAGGGAGCTAATACTATAATCATAGGCGATAAAATCGTCGGAACAGTAAATGGATATGTTACTTCTATAATAGGTAATACTGTTATTACTGACGTAAATGGATATGCAAACGCTGAAATTATTACTGTGTATGAATCTACAGGAACAACAAGTAAAGGCATATCTGCCAATGTTATTAGTGTTTCTAAATCAGAAGATCAAATCTCTGGCGGAAGTCTAATAAATAGATATATTAGTAAAGTCATTACTTTGGCAGAAGGCCAAGATGCAGAAGATTTGATAGTAAAAATAACTGCATATAGACCTGTTGGAACTGACGTCAAAGTTTGGTTTAAAGTTGCTAATGCAGAGGATTATCAAGGTTTAAGTAATAAAAAATGGACACCAATGGTTTATTTTGACTCGATTTATAGTTCAAGCGTAAACAATAGAGATTTCTTAGAATTTGATTATTCTGTAAATCCTGATAATTATGATGGTAATGGTATATTGCAATATACATCTGAAGGAAACACTTTCAAGGGATTCAAACAGTTCCAAATTAAGATTGGATTGTATGGTAATGCTGACGGTATAAGTTCAGCTCTAGTTCCTAAAGTTGGTGACCTAAGAGTTATTGCACTACAGAGATAATATGATGGAACAAAAAACAGAAAAAGAAGGTCTATACAGAGATTTGTCAACAGGGGCGTTATTAAATAAAAATAACGCTGGCCTGTTGGCTTATAAAATAAGAAGAGAAAAAGAGAAAGAATTCGAATCTTTCAAAGAAAAAATAAAAAGAATTGATGATGACATTTCTGAAATTAAAAACGTTCTAAAAGCTATAGCAGAGAAGATCTAGAATGACAATTAATGTAGCAAATACGGAATTAAATAACACATTCGAATATTGGCGTGGCAGAACAAACGAACTTGCAACGTTAATGTCGAATTGTGTAATTACAACGACAGCAAATTTGGCTTCTGCTCAAACTGCTGGTAATGCTGCAATTTCTGGTAGATTTTCTGCAAATAGTTTAACAGCTGCTAACGTTTATACTAACAGTGTTATTACTGTTAACGTATCCACAATTAATACTGCCAGCGAAGATCACTATTTCGTAACAAATACTACAGCCCTTACCTTGGGTAATAATACTTGTAATACATACATAACGCCATCTTCTATTAGAGCTAATAATGTTTTAGTTAATGATAATGTTGCTATCAACACTTCAGCTTTATATGTTGGCGATATCAATGGTAATCTTGTTTTAAATAAAGCTACCATTTATATTCAGAGCAATGACATTGTTAACACTGTTTTAACTTCTGCTAATTTCAAAGTTTCAAATAATAATGTTAATTCCAATTTAACATACAATTCTTTAACTATTGGAAACGTAGTAGTCAACAGCACATCGATGTCGTTCCCAACAGTTACTGGGACTCCCGTAATAAATTCTTCCACCATTGTTATTGGTGCGAACGTTTATGCGAACACTTCGACTTTATTGGTCGGAAATTCATCTGTTAACTCCACTGTCAACTCGACAATGGTTCAGATGTCAAATTCTTCTGGCACAGCTAATCTAACTCCTGTTGATCTTAAGATTGGCACTTCAATCGTCAATAGCACAATCATTACAACTGGCGCTGGCGGTTTGGTCGCAAACACTACCGCTATAACAGTAGGTTCAAACGTAGTTGTTAACACTTCAGTTGCTACCATTGGTAATTCGACTGTAAATACAGTTGCAAATTCTTCTTTATTGAAGATTGCAAACAGCACAGGAATTGCTAATCTTACTCCTACAGCCGTTTCTATAGGTATCTCTGTTCTTAATAATACTTCAGTATTAATTGGTTCAAACGTTATTGCAAATTCTTCAACGTTGTTTGTAGGTAATTCTTCAGTAAATGCTACTGTGAATTCTACAATGACTCAGATGTCTAATTCTTCTGGGACTGCAAATCTAACACCAGTAAACCTTACAATAGGTACTTCTCTTGTTAACAGCACAATTATCACAACTGGCGCCGGTGGATTAGTAGCTAATACTTCTGCTATTACTGTTGGATCTAATGTAGTTGTTAACACTTCAGTTGTTACTATTGGTAATTCATCTGTTAACACTGTTGCAAATTCTTCTCTACTAAAAATTGCTAATAGTTCCGGAATAGCAAACTTAAATCCTACATCAATTAAAATTGGTATTTCAGAACTCAACAATACTTCAGTATTGGTTGGAGCAAACGTAATTGTTAATGCTACAACATATTTTGTTGGTAATTCTTCAGTAAATTCTATTAGTAATTCCACTTTAATTCAAGTAGCAAATTCTTCAGGCACAGCTAATTTAATTCCAACAAGTCTTGCTATTGGAGTTTCTACTGTATCAAACACTAATGTTACTGTTGGTGCTAATGTCACAGTAAACACTACTACATTTTTCGTAGGTAATTCTAGTGTAAATAGCGTATCAAATTCAACTCTACATCAAGTTTCCAATTCTAGTGGTATTGCTAATTTAACTCCAACATCAATAGCTATTGGTATTTCTACTCTATCAAATACTAATATTACTGTTGGCGCTAATGTTGTTGTAAATTCTTCAACATATTTTGTTGGTAATTCTACTGTCAATTCTATCAGTAATTCTACTTTAATTCAGGTAGCCAATTCAACAGGAACTTCCAATCTAACTCCTATAGACCTTAGAATTGGCACTTCAGTGGTTAACTCTACTGTTATTGCAGCCGGAGCTAACGTAATTGCTAATACTACTGCGGTTTATGTAGGCAATTCAAGCACAAACTCTGTTCTTACTTCAACATTATTGCAATTAGCTAATTCTTCAGGATCAGCTAACTTAAACTCATCAAGCTTGACTATAGGTCTATCAGCAATATCCAACGGATTCTTCAATGCTGGCGCAAACGTCTCAGTAACCACTAGTGGGTTTACTGTTGGCAATTCAACAGTAAATGCTGTGGCCAATTCTTCTTTGTTGAAGATAGCAAATAGTTCAGCTACAGCCAATATATCTCCTATAGGTTTGAATGCTGGTATTTCTACAGTAAACACTATTGCTGTTTCTGTTGGCGCTAACGTAATTGCAAATAGTTCTTCATTGTTTGTAGGTAATTCTTCAGTAAATGCTTCAGTTTCAAGCACTTTACTATCAGTTACAGATGCTCTTGGTAATACAAATGCAAACACTTCCGGTGTTTATGCTACTGGAACTGTTAATGCTGCTACTCTTTCTACAACAAGATTTACTGCTAATTCTACATTAGCAAATGTTTATGCACTAAATGTTCAAACAAATACATCTACTTTTGGAACTGCAGCTTATATTATTGCCAATGGTAATATTGGTATTGGTAATTCATCACCAGTTACAAAACTAAGAGTAGATGGTGACACTGTAATTAATGGTAACACTATATTCGGATCTGGTAATTCTACTTACAAAACTATCGTTGATGGTTTGCTTGAAGTTACTGGCGATTTGTCTGTAAGCGGTACTTTGAGTTATACTGGTAATGCTGCAGGAAATATCATTCCTCAGGGTAACGGTTATAATCTAGGTAATGCAACAAATAGATGGGGTCTGTTTGGTGCTAGTTTGAATGTTGCTGGCGGTAATACTCTTATTGCTTCGCCTAATACTGTAGTTTCATCTAATCTTATTGTAAATGGCGCTAATTTTACTATTGCTTCTAACATCAGTCACACTGGTGCTAATCTAGTAATATCCGGAACCAATACAAGTATCAGTTCTAATTTAACAGTTACTGCTACAACAACAACTCTTAACTCTAATGTTGTATTGGGTATTGGTACCACTCTAAGCGGTTCTGGCGCTGATATCAGTCTTAGAAATGCTACATTTAGTGGTAACCTAGTTGTTGGCGGAACAGTCGTATCTGTTAATACTGCCACATTAATGGTAAATGACAATATCATTGAACTAGCTGATAATAATATAACAACTGATACTGTTGATATTGGCTGGTATTCACCAGCTGGTAATACTAGCAAAATTTGGTATTCAGGTTTAGTTCGTCAAGCTGCTAAGTCTTCAAACAGCAATCCTTATTTCTGGTTGTTTGTTTCTAACACCAACCCAAATACAGCTACAACAGTTGACACTTCTGCAAATTCAGGAACAGGAACTCTTCAAGCATATCTCGTTCCTTATGGAACTGGTGGCGCTTTCGTAGCAAATTCTACTGTTGTTAATATTACAGCAAATTCAACTGTAAGTTCTACAATAACTGCTAACAGCCTATATGGTACTGTTCTAACTGCAACTCAGGGAACAATAAACCACGATTCGCTAGCAAACTTCGTTGGTAACGAACATATTGATCACACCACAGTAACATTAACTGCTGGTAATGGTCTTACTGGCGGCGGAACTATAGCAGCCTCTAGAACATTCGATATTGGCCAAGGTAATGGTATTTCAGTTTCTGCTGATGCTATCGCTGCAGCAGCCGCCAACGGTATTTCAGTCACATCTTCTGGCATTAATGTTCTTGCTGGCAACAATCAGTTAATTTCTAATACAACTGGTCTATGGATCGATCAAACTAAGATTGACCATAATAGCCTTAGCAACTATGCAGTTAATAGACATATTGATCATACTGCAGTTTCTATTACAGCAGGAAATGGTCTGAGTGGTGGTGGAGATATATCTTCAACAAGATCTCTAGCCGTATTAGCTAACACTGGTATTATTTCTAACTCATCTGGTGTGTTTGCTAACTCTACATATATTCAATCTCTAGTAAATGTCTCAAACGGATCTGTTACAACTTCTGGAACAACTGCTCAGAATATCGACAGCTTCTTGATTGGTTCATATCTAGGTTCAGAATATCTCATCAGCGTTTCAGATAATGTTGCTAATAATAAATATGTGTCTAAAGTTCTCGTTATGCACGATGGTTCAGCTTCTCAGATTACTGAGTATGCATCTATCACTTCAAATAGTAACGTTGGTGTATTTTCAGCGACTCAAAATTCTACACATATTATACTACAGTTTACACCAGCATTATCAGCAACAACAGTTAAGTATACTAGAACGGTAGTCTAATGGCAACAAAAGCTAACTTAGTTATAGATCAAGGCACCAATTTTTCAACAGATCTAACATTAACCGACGAAAACGGCGATATGTTGAATCTTGTTGGATATACAGCCAATTCTCAGCTAAGAAAATGGTATACTTCGACAAATTATGTGGCCTTTACAACTGCAGTTAATACTAGTGTTGGAGTTATTACTTTGTCATTAACAAATGCTCAGACAGCAAATCTTGTGGCTGGTAGATACGTATACGACGTGGAAATATCTGACGGCACTACTATTTCACGTGTAGTTGAAGGGATTATCACAGTTACACCTAATGTTACGAGATAAAAATGACTATAACTAATGTAGTAGTAGGTAGAAAGAGAACTATTCGTGTTTCAGCTAATGGAACAGCTGGGGTTTTGGAGACCTCTTCGCCTGTTACTCTTAAAAATACACCTACAATAAGTACAGGGATAGAAAGATTAGACAGTCTAAAAGACGTTTATTCAGTAGATGAAACTACAGGCGCTGTTCCTGTTTATGATTCTGTAACAGACAAATATATCATAAAGAAACTTGATCTTGGTACTGATGTTGTTGGCGATCTAGATGGTGGAAGCTTTTAATTTATAAATATATAAAAATTCACAGGAGCACCATTTAATATGGCCAATAAGATTCAGATTAAAAGATCTACGTCCAACGCTACAGTTACTGGACTATCAAACGGCGAATTAGCCTTTACTCAAGCCTCTAATACGCTTTATATTGGTCTTCCAGACGGGTCGGGTGTCCTTCGTGTTGGTGGCGCTCAGTATCCTGGTACTCTGACTGCTAATCATGCCCTTGTAGCCAACTCTACAAGCGGTATTGATAAAGTTATTGTTGCCAATGCGGTAATTACATCTTTGGTCGCAAATGGATCTGCCGGTTCAAATGGGCAGGTTCTAGTTGTTAATTCTTCAGGCGGCGTTTATTGGGGTACAGGTACCTCTGGATCAAACACTTATGTTCAGTTCAATGATTCTGGCGTAGCTAATGGTGTTGCTGGGTTTACATTTGTCAAAACTTCTAACACGCTTGCAATCGGTAATACTATTACCACCAACAATTTATTTGGAACAACTGTTAATGCTGCTTCTCATACTGTTGGAACTGATGTAGTTGCTAATTCTATTGGAGTTTTCGCTACAGGCACAGTTAATGGCGCTACAATTAGTGTTGGTTCTAATTTTAAAGCAAATGTTACTCAAGTCACTATCGGAACAGGTGTTGGTCTTTCTGTTAATGGTTCTCTTGGTACAGCCAATCAGGTTCTTAGAACAAACGGTTCTAGCACATATTGGGCAGACGACGTTGGTGATATTTCGAGCATCACTGCTGGAGACGGTCTAAATGGTGGTGGTAGCGTAGGCGATATCACTATTGATGTCGGTGCTGGTATTGGTATTTCGGTTAATGCAACAGCCGTAAGCGTTCTTCCTAACAACGGTATTATTGCTAACACTACTGGTACTTACGTTGACCCTGCTAATGGTGTTTATGTCGATGCTTCTGGTGTTGGCGTTTTAGCTAATAATGGTATTGTTTCTAATACTTCTGGTACATGGGCAAAGGCTGCTAATGGTATCAGCGTTGACTCTTCCGGTATTAACGTTGTTGGCAACACTGGTGTTACCGTTAATGCCACTGGTGTTTTCATCGGACAGCCGGTAGCTACAACTTCTAACGTAACATTCGCAAATGTCGTTACCACTGACTTATCAGTTAATGGTAATACAACTCTTGGTGATGCAACTTCTGACAAAGTAACATTTAATGCTCGTATCGACACAGCTATTATCCCAACCACAAACAATAGCTATGATTTGGGTTCGAACTCTTTACGTTGGGCCAATATATATGTTAATCACATTAGTACCACAGATGGAGCTTCATTTGGCTCAAATGTCAGTGTTGCAGGAACTCTAACTGTTACTGGCAATCTAGTAACTCAAAATGTTCAATCAGTTATTGTTTCTGACCCAATGATATACCTTGCTGGTAACAATTATTCCAGCGATTTAGTCGATATTGGTTTTGCTGCAAACTACAATGATGGTGCAAACCGTCATACTGGTTTATTTAGGGATCATACTGATGGATTATGGAAGCTATTCTTTAATCTAGAACAAGAACTATCTGGTAACAATGATGTAGATACTAACGATGCATCATATAGAACAGCAACTCTTGTCGCATATCTAGCTTCCGGTGCTCTTACCACTAATACAACATCAGCTAATTTAACAGCCAATTCTACATATTCTGTTGGCATTGTTGCTAATACTCTTACTCTTGCCACTGCTCTTGCAGGAACTTCCGGTGGTACTGGAAAGGCAACAGTAACTAATAATGCATTATTGGTAGGTAACTCAACCAATGGATATAACGAATTAACACTTGGCACTAGCGGATATGTTCTGCAGTCTAACGGAACAGCTTTAGTCTATGATATATTGGATGGTGGCAGTTTTTAGCACTATACTTTTTACTAAATACTCCTATGGGAACAATTCATAGGAGTAATAAATTGGAAAAGTATGGATTTGTATATATTTGGTTTGATAAAAAACATAAAAGATATTATATTGGATCTCATTGGGGAACCGAAACTGATGGTTATAAATGTTCTTCGAACTGGATGAGAGACGCTTATAAAAGAAGACCTCATGATTTTAAACGTAGGATTATTAAAAAGGTTTTTGATAGAAAACAGTTATTGATAGAAGAATATAAGTATCTTTCTTTTATAAAAGATGAAGAGTTAGGGAAAAAATATTATAATTTAATAAACCATCTTAATGGTCATTGGACAACAGATGGAGAAAAAATATTAACAGTAGGCGAAAAGATATCACTATCTCATAAGAAACACGAAAATTGGGGTCATTGGTCTATTGGCAAAACAAGGTCAGAAGAAACCAAACAAAAATTGAGAGAAGCTAATAAAAAGCAATTTGAGGATAATGATCAAATAGAAATGAGAAGACAAAAATCTTTAGAATTGTGGACAGATCCAACATATAGACAAACTCAAATAAATATAAAAGTAGGTAAAAAACAATCTGAAGAACAAATTGAAAAAAGAATTAATTCTCTAAAACAAAGATGGAAGAAAACTCCGAAAAAAGGAGTTAATAAAACAGAAGAAGATAAACAAAGAATCCGTAGCGCTGTTTCGAATCTTATTTGGATTAATAATGGTAGAGCAAACACCAGAATTAACAAACAAGAAGCTATTCCGGAAGGTTACGTCAGAGGAAGAATTAAGAAGTGATATATTTTTCGTTGACAAAGGAATTATACTATGGAAAATGATGAAGGTCAAGACATTTATTTAAAACAGTTTATCCAGAAGCAAGAAAATATGCTTCTGGATTTTCTGCGTAAAAACATAGATCTAGAAATTAGAGTTACTGCACTATCAGCTTCAGTTAAAAATCTTTCATCAAAATATGAAGAATCTCAAAAACAAGTTGAGATTCAAAATGAAATGATGCAACAAGCGGCCAAAGGCGTAGAATCTCTTACTATTGATAAAAAAATATTTGAACAAGAAAAGATAGAACATACAAAAACTATAGAAGATTTAAAAAGATCTTTGCATGATTGTAAAGAAGAAAGAATAAAAATAACACAAGAATATAACGATTACAAAGATAAACATTTCGATGATATCAAAAGATTGGAAGATTTAGCAGAAGAATATCGTCGTCAGACTTCTGAATTAAATAAGTTACATCAAGAAAATTTAACACTTAAATCTAAACTACCAATAAATAAAAGAAAACTAAAAACAGAGGCAACATTGCCTCCAGATGAATTTTAATATTCTCAGTATATACTGAGCTACAGGAGAGCCTAGAATGGCAAATACAGTTTTCAAACTGCGTCGTTCATCAGTCGCAGGCAAAAAGCCAACTACTTCAGATATTGCCATTGGCGAACAGGCTATTAATCTTACTGACAGAATATTATATTCTTCTGATGGAACAAACGTTTGGGAAATTGGGGCCAATAATACTATAGTCAATGTTACCAATTCAATAACCGTTGCAACCAATTCTATTACCAATTCTTCCGGTATTTTTACTAATTCTATTAATTCTGCTTCTTTTAAAGTAGGATCAGCGGCATTTATTGCAAACACTTCTGGCGTTTATACAAACAATAACATTAATATATCATACAATGATAGGGGTATAACATTTACTCCTTTGTCTGGCGGCGCCAATGTTGGTTTTAGACAACAGAGCGACGATAACTTTGTATTTTATTCTACAAATACTACAAACGGTCAAAGAGCCATTTTTAATGTATATGCTAATACGATTTCTGGTCAAGGATCGGCTTTTAGAATTAATGTTCCACTTGACATAGGATCTAATCCCATATATTCAAATGGTAGTATTGGTACTAATGGTCAAATTTTGACTTCTAATGGATCTGCTACTTATTGGGCGACTATTACTGGTACGGGTACTGTTACTAGTGTTGGATCAGGAACTGGTTTGACTGGTGGGCCAATTACTTCGAGTGGAACTCTTTCTGTTAATACTGGGTATAATTTCACTTGGTCTAATATTCATACTTTCCAGTCAAACGTAGCGTTTACTGGTAATAATATTTCTGTCGTTTCTAATACGGGTTCAATATTATTTGGTGGAGCATCTGACCAAAATTGGAAAATTGGTCGTAATACAGGAGCCACTACAAAATATTACTATACAAACAATTCTCTTGATATTATTGCAGCAAATTCAAATTTAGAAGGTATTGTATTCGGTTGGACAGGAAATTCATATTTAGAAACTGGATATGCTGGCACGTTTACAAGATTACCAATATATGTCGGTAATAGCACTGTAAATGTTTCTATAAACTCTACTTCTTTTACTGGAACGGCTAATAATTCTTCATATTTTGGTGGCAATTTGCCTTCTTATTATACTGATGCAACTAATATTACTACTGGAACTTTACCATACGCTCAGTTAGGAAATAATGTTGTTAATACAACTGGATCGTTTACTTTATCTGGTGTGACCACTTTTAATGCTAATATCGTATTAGGTTCCTCTGGTATATCAGCAAACGGTTCTTACGGTTCTGCAGGACAGTCTTTACTTTCAAACGGTTCTGCTACTTATTGGGCTACTGCTGGCGCTACATTAAACGCTAATAATACAGACACTCAGACTTTCTATATTGGTCTTTCAAATGCTTCTTCTGGCGCTTGGACAAACGCAGTTGTATCAACAACTAAGTTGTATTACGTTCCAAGCACTGGCAAGCTAGACGCATCAATTGTTAACGCTGCATCACACACAGTAGGGACTGCCTTTACCGCTAACTCTACTGTAGTTAATGCAGTATCATACTATGCAGGAACGACCTTAATTGGTAATACTACCGGTCCTTATGGTAAAACCGAAAGCAATTTAAATGTTAATAATGCGTTAACGTCAAACACAGCAACTTATCTTGGTAATTCTTCTGCTACTGTTGCGAATGTATCGTCATGGATCACAGGTAACGCAGCTACTGCTTATACCAATGCTGTTTCTTATGTTGATGGTCTCAAATTAGATTCTGTAACAAACACATCTATTACATATATTCCTGTAGCGAATACTGTTAAGAATGCTTATGATAGG
>Ga0208485_1000021_pt1 | contig 50638 bp, 45 predicted proteins | sample LakMenEpi27Jul12_FD_150707 | JGI IMG/M metagenome (GOLD analysis project Ga0208485, IMG submission 150707) | Freshwater microbial communities from Lake Mendota, WI - 17JUL2012 deep hole epilimnion (SPAdes) | ecosystem: Environmental > Aquatic > Freshwater > Lentic | place: Lake Mendota, Madison... | reverse complement strand
TCGACAAATCACAGAACGTGATCTCCCCACCAGTTTCGCAGATGCCATTGAAGGCACCATGGTGGAATTAAAGGATGGCCAACTTGTCACTGGCACTGTTGTCAAGATCGACCGCGACGGCGTCTTGCTTGAATTTGGTTACAAGACAGAAGGCGTCATTCCAACGCGTGAACTTGCAATCAAGAATGACGTCAACCCGCACGACATAGTTTCTCTCGGAGAGCGAATCGAAGCCCTCATTCTCACTCTTGAAGACAAAGAAGGTCGCTTAGTTCTCTCTAAGAAGCGCGCTACCTATGAGAAGGCTTGGGCAGACATTGAGAAGAAGAAGGAAGATGACGGCGTTGTGCACGGTGTTGTTATCGAAGTGGTCAAGGGTGGACTCATCGTCGACATCGGACTTCGTGGCTTCTTGCCTGCGTCACTCGTAGAACTTCGTCGCGTTCGTGATCTTCAGCCATACATTGGCCAGACCATCGACGCAAAGATCATCGAGCTCGACCGTCAGCGCAACAATGTTGTGTTGTCTCGCCGTGGATTCCTCGAAGAGAATCAAAAAGAGACTCGCGACGATTTCTTGAACAATCTCAAGCCTGGCGAAATTCGCACAGGAAAAATTTCTTCTGTTGTTGCCTTCGGTGCATTCGTGGACCTTGGCGGAATGGACGGACTCATTCACGTATCCGAACTTTCATGGAAGCATGTTGAGCACCCATCACAAGTTGTTCAGATCGGTGACCCAGTCACAGTTCAAGTTCTCGAAGTCGATTTCAGCCGCGAGCGCATCAGTCTTTCGCTGAAGGCAACGCAGCAAGATCCTTGGCAAGAATTTGCTGGCAGCCACGAAGTGGGTCAGTTGGTCTACGGCCGCATCACGAAGCTTGTGCCATTCGGTGCATTCGTTCAAGTGGGCGACGGTATCGAAGGTCTCGTACACATTTCCGAGTTGTCAGCACATCACGTTGAGTCAGCCGAGCAAGTAGTTGCTCCGGGTGAAGAGTTGTGGGTCAAGATCATCGATCTCGACCTTGCTCGTCGCCGAATCTCTATCTCAGTCAAGCAAGCTGCTGAAGGTGGCGAATTGGCTGCTGAGTACCAGGGTCAGTTTGAAGTAGATGAGCACGGCAACTGGGTTGGCGGCGACGACACAGAGCGTGAAGCTGCATGGGCTGAGTACTACAAAGAGTACGGCCAGCCAGGCGAAGAAGGAGCTGTTGCTCCCGAAGCAGCTGCTCCTGACACTGCAGCTCCAGAAGCCGACCAGGCTTAATTCTTTCGAGCAACAATGATCCTGCTCGGACTCACCGGCGGGATTGGCTCGGGTAAATCGACTGTTTCTGGGCTTCTTGCGAAGCGTGGGGCAGTGATTGTCGATGCCGATGCGATAACGCGCGAACTGCAAGCACCTGGTGCTCCGCTTCTTCGCGTCTTGGCCGATCGTTTTGGTGAGGAAATTCTCGACTCCGACGGTGCGCTCATTCGACCTGCTCTTGCTTCGCTTGTCTTTAGTGACAAGGACGCCTTGGCGGACCTGAACAAAATTGTTCATCCTGCAGTTGCTATGGAAATGGATCGCCGCATGAAGGACGCTGATGCAACTCCATGGTGGGCTCGCGTGCTTCCGTTTCTCAAGCGACACAAAGTGGTTGTGCTTGATATTCCGTTGTTGGCAGAGAATCCTCGCAAAGGTCTTAGTGGAGTCATCGTTGTTGATGTTCCCGTAGAGATCGCCGTTGAACGCTTAGTGACCATTCGCAACATGGATGAGTCTGACGCGCGTGCTCGCATTGAGAAGCAGGCAACTCGCGAAGCTCGTCGAGCGATAGCCGACCAAATCATTGATAACTCGGGTGACTTGCAGAGTCTCGAAGCACAGGTTGAAACTGTGTGGCGTTGGGCGGTTTCGTTACCTCCTGCAGCAAAGGATGCTGGAGAACGTACTCCTGCAGTCTGAGCCGCATTGTCGGTACTATTTGAGCCGTGCCTGCGTTTCAAGTTGTTTCAGATTTTGAACCAGCAGGAGACCAACCGAAAGCCATAGCTTCACTTTCTGAAGGTATCGAACAAGGTGAGCGATTCCAGACACTCCTAGGAATTACTGGGTCGGGCAAGTCGGCAACTATTGCGTGGACTATTGAAATGACGCAACGTCCCACTCTGATTCTTGCTCCCAATAAGAGCCTCGCCGCACAGTTGGCACAAGAAATGCGCGAGTTCTTTCCTCATAACCGTGTGGAGTTTTTTGTTAGTTATTACGACTACTACCAACCTGAGGCTTACATACCTTCAAGTGACACGTTCATTGAGAAGGACTCATCCATCAATGAAGAGATTGATCGTCTTCGACATTCTGCTACTGCAGCTTTGCTCACTAGGAGAGACACGATCGTTGTAGCGAGTGTTTCTTGCATTTACGGTATGGGTGATCCGGATGAATACCGTGGTCAACTATTGGAGTTGCATGTAGGAGTTGATTACGACCAACGCAGCATTCTGCGACGTCTTGTAGATCTTCAATACGGAAGAAACGACATGACATTGGGGCGTGGCAATTTTCGGGTGCGTGGCGACACCGTAGAGATTCACGCTGCCTATGAGGAGTCTGTTGCGCGCATCGAGATGTTCGGTGACACCATTGATCGCATCACGATGATTGATCCGTTGACGGGCGAGACACTGTCCGAGCCAACAGAGATAGTTATCTTTCCAGCGACCCATTACGTAACAGGTGAAGAACGCATGCGACGGGCCGTCGTGGGTATTGAACTCGAACTACAGCAACAACTGGCATTGTTCGAAAAGCAAGGAAAGTTGCTCGAAGCTCAGCGCCTTCGAATGAGAACCTCGTACGACTTAGAGATGATGCAAGAGATGGGTTATTGCAACGGCATCGAGAACTATTCAATGCACATCGATGCTCGTTCTCCGGGAGAGCCCCCGTTCACGCTTCTCGATTACTTCCCGAAGGATTACCTGCTCATCATCGACGAAAGTCATGTGGCCATCCCGCAGTTGCATGCTCAATATGCCGGTGACCGTAGTCGTAAGAGCACGTTGGTTGAACATGGCTTCCGTTTGCCGAGCGCGATGGACAACCGGCCTCTTCGTTTTGAAGAAACGATGGAGAGAATCAGTCAGGGGATTTTTATGTCTGCGACCCCTGCTGCGTTCGAGTTGAATAACAGCAATCGTGTTGTGGAGCAGATTGTCCGACCTACTGGTCTTGTCGACCCCGAAGTGATTGTCAAGCCAACCAAGGGACAGATTGATGATCTCATCGAGATGATCAAGGAACGAATTGAAATTGGTGACCGTATTCTCGTTACGACCTTGACTAAGAAAATGTCTGAGGATCTCACTGAATATCTCTTAGAACAGGGTTTGCGCGTTCGTTATTTGCATTCAAATATCGACACCATGCAACGCATCGAGATTCTGCGTTCGTTGCGCCTTGGCGAATTCGACGTTCTGATCGGTATCAACTTGCTTCGTGAAGGGTTAGACCTACCTGAGGTTTCTTTGGTGGCAATCCTGGATGCCGACAAGGAGGGTTTCCTGCGAAGCGAAACGTCCCTCATCCAAATGATCGGTCGTGCCGCTCGAAACGTGGCAGGCCAAGTCGTGATGTACGCGGACAAGACCACTCCATCCATGGAGCGTGCTATCTCAGAGACTCGCAGGCGTCGCCAGGCACAAATTGCATACAACCTTGAGCATGGAATTGATCCGAAGACAATCCGTAAGGCTGTTGGTGACATTTTGTCTTTCTTGAATGGATTCGGAGATGATTCTTCGGCCATTCCGGGTAAGGGTGGTCGTAAACAGCGTGAACGCGACAAGGTCAAACACGACCTGAAGTCGCTTCCACAACAAGAACTGGGACGACTCATTCAAACTTTGGAAGATGAGATGCACGAGGCTGCCACAGACCTCAAATTTGAATATGCGGCGAGACTTCGTGACGAAATCAATGATTTGCGTCGTGAACTTCGTGACGCTCGATAGACACTCTGTAACCTTGCATCGTGGCTGAGAAAATCATTGTTCGCGGTGCCCGTGAGCACAATCTAAAGAACATCAGCATCGACCTGCCACGTGACAAACTCATCGTGTTCACCGGATTGTCGGGTAGCGGTAAGAGCTCATTGGCATTCGACACCATCTATGCAGAGGGTCAACGTCGCTACGTTGAAAGTTTGTCGGCATACGCTCGTCAATTCCTTGGGCAGATGGACAAACCTGACGTAGATGTCATTGAAGGCCTTTCCCCGGCAATCTCCATCGACCAGAAGTCAGCTTCACGTAACCCACGGTCAACTGTCGGCACCATTACAGAGGTTTATGACTATCTGCGTTTGTTGTACGCACGCATCGGTATTCAACATTGTCCGAACGATGGCACAAGGCTTCAACGCCAGACGCCACAACAGATTGTTGATCGAATCATGACGTTGCCTGAGGGCACGCGTTTTCAGGTGTTGGCGCCTGTTGTTCGAAGCCGCAAGGGTGAATACGACACCCTGTTGAGTGACCTCGCAGCACAGGGGTTTGTACGTGCTCGCATTGACGAAGAAGTTCGCGACATCGCGGAGTTTCTGGCGTCAGGTGAAAAATTGGCGCGTTATGAAAACCACTCCATTGACATCATTGTTGATCGACTGGTACGACGCGACGACATTGAACGTCGTTTGACAGATTCCCTAGAGACCGCGCTGCGAATAGCTGAAGGTGTCGCTGGTGTCGAGTTGATGGGGAAAGACGGAGAGACAAACGAGACATTGACATTCAGTCAACATCTTGCCTGCCCTGAATGCGGCTCAAGCTTTGAAGAACTGGCCCCTCGCAACTTCTCATTCAACTCACCCTTTGGTGCTTGCGAAAACTGTGACGGACTAGGAACGAAGTTCGAAGTTGACGCAGAGTTAGTGATTCCTGATTCATCACTGTCATTGCGGGCTGGTGCAATTTCTCCATGGCGCTCAGCTCATACTCAATATTTTCATCGCATGCTGGTTGCTCTTGCCGAACAGGAGGGCATCGATCTGGATAAACCATGGTCCAAGGTGCCCGCAAAGCATCAAAAGCTTGTTCTGCAGGGCCAACAAGGAGCCATGCAAGTTAAGTATCGGAACAGGTTCGGCAAGGTTCGTCAGTTCAGTACGTCGTACGAGGGCGTCATCCCGTGGATTAAGCGCCGTCATGTTGATGCCGAAAGTGATTGGACGCGTGAACAATTCGAAACGTACATGCGTGAGGTGCCGTGTCCAGTGTGTGAAGGTGCTCGTCTTCGCCCTGCGAGTTTGGCGGTAACCATTAACGACAAGCACATTTCTGCTGTGTGCGATATGTCCATCGCTGATGCTGCTGATTTCCTCGGTGGGTTGACACTGAGTGATCGTGACGCAATGATTGCGGAACGAGTGACCAAGGAGATCAATGCACGCCTTGGATTCTTGCTTGATGTTGGACTTGATTACCTCACGCTTTCTCGTGCGGCTGGAACGTTGGCAGGAGGCGAGGCGCAACGTATTCGTCTTGCGAGCCAGATTGGCTCTGGATTAGTCGGAACTTTGTATGTGTTGGACGAGCCAAGTATTGGACTTCATCAGCGTGATAACCGCCGTCTCATTGAAACACTGTTGCGTCTTCGTGATCTTGGAAACACAGTTCTTGTCGTGGAGCACGACGAAGAAACGATTAAGGAAAGCGATTGGATTGTCGATATTGGACCAGGTGCTGGCGAACACGGTGGGGAAGTCGTCTACAGCGGCCCAGTTTCAGGTATTTCGAAAGCAAAGAACTCTGTTACCGGAAATTACCTAACAGGTAAAACCTCCATACCTGTTCCAAAAGTACGCCGTACCCCTACACGTGAAGCTATAACGGTCCGCGGCGCACGTGAACACAACCTGCAAGACATCGATGTAGAGATTCCGCTTGGTTGCTTTGTTGCAGTGACTGGTGTTTCGGGGAGCGGCAAGAGCACACTCATTCGTGACATTTTGTTGCCAGCAATGATGCAACACCTGCATAAGAGTAAAGATGCACCGGGCCGACACCGCACTGTTGAGGGTCTCAGTGCAATTGACAAAGTGATTGATATGGACCAGAGCCCGATTGGGCGTACTCCTCGTTCGAACCCAGCCACCTACACGGGTGTATTTGATTCTGTTCGTAAGTTGTTTGCAGCAGCGCCGGAGTCGAAGGTGCGTGGTTACCAGCCAGGTCGTTTTTCTTTCAACGTGCAAGGTGGTCGTTGCGAGGCTTGTTCGGGTGATGGAACCATCAAGATTGAAATGCATTTCCTTCCAGATGTCTATGTTCCATGTGAGGTGTGTAAAGGCGCTCGTTATAACCGTGACACCTTAGAGATTCAGTTCAAGGGTAAGAACATTGCTGAAGTTCTGAATATGCCAGTCACTGAGGCGCTTGATTTCTTCTCTAATCAGCCATCGATTGCGCGCCACATGCAGACGCTTGTAGATGTTGGTCTGGGATATGTGCGATTGGGTCAATCAGCTCCCACTCTTTCAGGCGGTGAAGCGCAGCGAGTGAAATTGGCAAGTGAATTGGCCAAACGCTCCACTGGTCACACCATGTACCTTCTCGATGAACCGACGACTGGTCTGCACTTTGAAGACGTTCGTCGATTGTTGACCGTGCTGTCGCGCCTGGTTGATCAAGGGAATACTGTTCTCGTAATTGAACACAATCTCGATGTCATCAAGACTGCTGACTGGCTTATTGACATGGGCCCCGAGGGAGGCAATGGAGGTGGCACTGTGATTGCAGAGGGCTCTCCAGAGACTGTTGCTCAGACAGATGGTAGTTACACCGGTTTCTATCTAGCTCCCATGCTTGGATTGAAGCAACCGTCGATGGTTCGTCCTATGGCCAAGAAAAAATCAGCATCAAAGTCCACTGCAAAGAAGAGTGTTGCAACGAAGACTGCGGCTGAGTCAATTGTGAAGAAGGCCGCGGTTAAGAAGGCTCCTGTAAAAAAGGCTGTAGCTAAGCGCGCTACCAGCAAGAAGTAATTCTTATGGTGCAGCGTCCACCAAGCGGTTCCATTCCCATAACTCCAGGGTCATATCAATTCAAGGATGGCAATGGTCGAGTGATCTACGTGGGTAAAGCCGCAAATCTGCGATCACGTTTGTCTAGTTACTTTCAAGACCCACAACAGTTGCATCCGCGCACCGCGGCGATGGTCGCTGCAGCAGACACTGTGGAATGGATAGAGGTTCGTAATGAGGTGGAAGCCCTCATGCTCGAGTTCTCACTCATCAAACAGCATCAACCTCGATTCAATGTGCGCCTTCGTGACGACAAAAGCTATCCGTTTCTTGCAGTGACAGTGGACGATGCGTTTCCGCGTGCTGTTGTCATGCGTGGCACCAAGAGAAAAGGCACTCGTTATTTTGGCCCGTATCCGCATGCGTGGGCCATTAGAGAGACTTTAGATTTGCTATTGCGCACATTTCCTGTGCGCACTTGTAGTGAGGGAAAGTTCAATCAACACAACAAGCTGGGAAGGGCTTGTCTGCTGTTCCATATCGAGAAGTGTTCTGGGCCTTGTGTGGGAGAAATCTCACAAGAAGATCATGCTGCTTATGTAAAGCAACTGTGTGACTTTCTAGATGGTGATACAGATGCGGTCGTTGAACAACTAGAGACAGAAATGAAAGAGGCTTCAAAAGCTCTTGAATTTGAGAGAGCAGCAAGGCTTCGCGATCGACTAATCGGAGTACAGCGGGCTTTAGAGAAACAACAAATGGTGGGTGAGCGGGATGAAGATCTCGACATCATCGGATTGGTTGATGACGAACTTGAAGCTGCCGTACAGGTTTTCTTTGTGCGTAAAGGACGAGTCGTTGGTCGCAAAGGTTTCATTGTCGACAAGGTGGAAGAACTGAGCCCTGGAAAACTTGTAGACCGCATTCTTGAAGAAATGTACGGCGATGCGCCGCCTCTTGGTATTCCAACTCAGGTCTTGGTGCCTGTATTGCCTGACGACGCTGAAACATATGTTGAGTGGCTCCGCCATTTACGTGGTGGGCAGGTGCAGATTCGCGTTCCTCAACGGGGCGATAAACGTGAACTGCAAGAGACGGTCACCATAAACGCGCGTGAAGAGTTTGCCCGTCATCGTTTACGCAGGGCGTCAGACCACAATTCTCGCAGTCGGGCTCTTTCGGAACTACAAGAATTGTTACAACTACCAGAAGCTCCATTGCGCATTGAGTGTTACGACATGGCCCATTTACAGGGCACAGATTATGTGGGCTCCATGGTCGTGATGGAAGATGGCTTGCCCAACAAGCGCGAGTATCGACGATTCAAAGTTAAAGATGTTCCCGGTAATGACGACTATGCGGCGATGCGCGAAGTACTCACTCGTCGTCTCACGGCCTTCCTGGATGAACGTGACACTGTGTTGGAAGAAGGAGTGAAGCCCGGAAGATTTTCCTATCCACCTCAGTTACTCCTAGTGGACGGCGGAAAAGGTCAATTGGGAGTGGCTGTTGAAGTCTTAGAGGAGCTTGGCCTCACAGAGGAGATACCTGTCGCTTCGCTTGCAAAGCGATACGAAGAGGTGTACGTCCCGGGCTCATCTCAGCCGATTCGTATTCCTCGTGGCAGTGAGGCGTTGTTTATGTTGCAAAGAATTCGTGATGAAGCTCACCGGTTTGCCAACACCTTCCATAGAGAGTTGCGCGGTAAGAGAATGGTGTCTTCCAGTCTTGAAGGGATACCTGGTCTTGGCGAGTTGCGAGCGAAGCGGTTGGTTAAAGAAATGGGCGGAGTTAACGCTGTAAAAAAGGCAACTTTGGAAGAACTAACTCTGTTGTCGTGGTTACCAACTGCCGTTGCTACTGCTATACATCAACATTTTCATCCAGAGCCATAAGGTGTTTGCATGAGTGACAATGGTTTATGGGATGAACACGCCCAGTGGTGGATCGATGGTTTTACCGATGGTGCAGATCCCGAATACGTGGAACAAATCATTCCATTAGCTCTCGAGGAACTTGATGGTCGGGACTTTGTTCTAGATGTTGGTTGCGGCGACGGCCAGATTGCGAGAGCGTTAGCTGCACAGGGTTCCCGAGTGCTCGGTATTGATCCCACTCAAAAACATATTGATATTGCTCGGGAGCGCGGCGGTGATGTGGAGTATCTGGTCGGCAGCGCAAGTGTGTTGCCTGTTCCCGATTCATCGTGCGACGCAGTGGTGGCGTGTCTGGTGTTTGAACACATCGATGACGTGGACATCGCAATAAGCGAGGTTGCTCGAGTGTTGCGACCTGGTGGCCAATTCTCTTTCTTTCTTAACCACCCATTACTTCAGACACCTGGCAGTGGCTGGATTGATGACCACATCATCGATCCACCAGAGCAGTATTGGCGTATTGGGCCGTACTTGGTTGAAGCAGAGTCGGTAGAGGAAGTTGAGAAGGATGTATACATCCGATTCATTCACCGTCCCCTTAGTCGATATATAAACGCACTAATCGCAAATGGTTTAGTTCTTGAAAGAATGGTGGAGCCAAGTCCTCCACAAGGCTTTCTTGATAGGGCACCCGAGTACGCGTTGGCACACACGGTTCCGCGCTTGTTGTACCTGCGTTCAATAAAGCGTTAGCGACAGACAGGTAGTCTCTTTATATGACCGACATTCTCGTCGTAACTGGATTATCTGGCGGAGGCCGTTCTCAGGCTGCTGATGACCTTGAAGACATGGGTTGGTTTGTCGTTGACAATCTTCCTGTTGTGCTGATCGACAAAGTCGTGGAGTTGTCTGGAGAAGCGGGCGGCGAAATCGGAAAGCTTTGCCTTGTGGTGGGAAATGCGCGTCAGCAGGCAGGCATCTTGGGTGCAGTTGGTGTTCTGAGGTCTCAAGGTCATCGCGTCAGAATCCTGTTCCTTGAAGCCTCGACTCGTGAACTGGTGCGCCGCTATGAAGCCACACGTAGAAAACATCCGCTTAGCGATGGCAGTTCAGGACTAGAAGAAGTAATCGAACGGGAGCGTTCAAGTATTGGCGAGGTGAAGGCTGCTGCTGACCTCGTCATCGATACAACAGGCCTCACTGTGCATCAATTGAAGAGTCAATTGGTGCAGTTGTTCGGTCCGGATAACCCTTCTGATTCGATGCAAGTCTCGGTACTGTCGTTTGGTTTCAAACATGGTGTTCCAATAGATGTGGACATGGTTTTTGATGTTCGTTTTCTACCGAACCCACATTGGGATGAGGTGCTTCGTCCGTTTAGTGGTTTAGATGAACCGGTGAAGGACTATGTGTTCTCACAAGAGGTCACGGGCCAATTTATGGAGCATGTGGATAACTTATTGAAATTGATTTTGCCCGCTTATGTGCAAGAAGGGCGTAGTTATCTGACTATCGGAATTGGTTGTACCGGAGGGCGTCATCGGTCCGTAGCCATTGCTGAGGCTTTAGGTCTGTCTATAGCCGCCCACGGGTATCGGCCCCGCGTATCTCATCGAGATATCAACGCCTGATCCTGGCAAATCCGAGACCAGAGAACTCCGCCAACTAGGGTCTGTAAAGGCGAAACGGGGTTTCGTCTCAGTATCTAGGAAAAGGACACAGTCGTGACTGTACGTGTAGGTATTAATGGATTCGGTCGCATTGGGCGCAACTTCTTTCGTGCTGTTGCTGCCAGAAATGCGGACATCGAAATTGTCGCAGTGAACGATTTGGGCTCATTGAAGACAATGGCGCATCTCTTGAAGTACGACTCTGTTCTTGGAGTCTTGCCACAAACCATTGCCGCTGTCGAAGGTGGCATCAGTATTGACGGAAAGATTCTTAAAGTCGTTTCTGAGCGGGATCCAAAATCACTGCCTTGGGGAAGTCTTGGTGTTGATCTGGTTATTGAGTCAACCGGCATTTTCACAGACCGCGACAAAGCGGCGACTCATCTTGAAGCGGGAGCGCCAATGGTGATTGTGTCTGCACCGTCTAACGGCGCAGATGCGACTTTCGTGTACGGGGTTAATCACCAAGATTTCGATAAGTCGAAGCACAAAGTAATTTCCAATGCGAGTTGCACCACCAACTGTTTCGTCCCAATGGTGAAAGTTCTTGATGATGCATTTGGCGTAGAGAATGGGCTGATGACAACGATCCATGCATATACAGGTGACCAATCCTTGGTGGACGGCCCGCATAGCGATTTACGTCGTGCACGCGGCGCTGCTATCAACATCACTCCAACAAGCACTGGGGCCGCGAGAGCTACAAGCTTGGTGTTGGAATCGATGAAGGGAAAGCTCGACGGAACTTCACTTCGCGTTCCTGTACCAACTGGTTCCATTACCGACTTCGTTGCCAACCTGAAAAAGCCTGCATCCGTGGAGGAAATAAATGCAGCCTTCAAGGCAGCGGCCGATGGTCCTCTGAAAGGCGTGTTGGAATACACCGATGCACCAATAGTGTCGAGTGACATTGTGACGAACCCTCACTCGTGCATCTTCGACAGCGACTTAACAATGAGCATGGGCTCATTGGTCAAAGTTCTTGGCTGGTACGACAATGAATGGGGCTACTCGAATCGCCTTGTCGATCTCACACTTCACGTCGGAAAATAGTTCCTTTAATGGCACGTGTACCTGCTCTTGAAGATTTAGGCGACGTCGCTGGCAAGCGGGTGCTTGTCCGTACAGATTTCAATGTTCCAATGGAAGGTCCCGATGAACGTCGAGTGATCACCGATGATTTTCGAATTCGTGCAGCGTTGCCGACAATTGAGTGGCTTACTTCGCGTGGCGCTCATGTTGTGTGTGCAAGTCATCTTGGTAGACCCAAAGGCGCACCTTCGCAGAAGTATTCCATGGAACCTGTTCGTGCGCGCTTGGCTGAACTTGCACCTGGAGTTGAGCTCTTGGAAAACCTTCGTTTTAGCCCAGGTGAAGAAGGAAATTCGCCAGAATTCGCAGCTTCTCTTGTTAAAGGGATTGACATGTATGTGAATGATGCCTTTGGTGCGGCACATCGTGCGCATGCATCCATAGTGGGTCCGCCGAAGACATTGCCCTCTGCTGCTGGTCGATTGCTGCAACGTGAGGTTGAAGTTTTAGGCAATCTACGTGAGAAACCAAAGCGACCCTTTGTCGCTGTACTGGGTGGCGCAAAAGTTTCGGACAAGTTGGGCGTTATCGAGTCGTTGCTCCAAATTGTTGATGCCCTGGTGATTGGTGGGGGAATGTGCTTCACATTTCTCGCTGCGCAGGGCTATCCAGTTGGTGCTTCGCTGTGTGAACTTGATCAGCTCACTACATGTAAGAAACTGATGGAAGGTTCCAAACCGATTTATTTGCCCGAAGACATTGTTGGTCTCGACGCATCCGGGAACTTCGCCACGTTTGGTATCCGTCTTCCTGAAGGAGCCAAAGGTTTAGATATTGGCCCGGGCTCAGCCGCAGCATTTACTGATGTGATCATGGATGCTCGCACGGTCTTTTGGAATGGCCCCATGGGAATGTTCGAAGATGAGAGATTTGCTGCCGGAACTCGAACCGTTGCCGAAGCGATGGCCGCAACAAAAGCTTTCACAATTGTTGGAGGCGGCGATAGCGCGGCAGCACTTGCGCAGTTTGGTCTAGATGATGAAGTAGATCATGTCTCCACTGGTGGCGGTGCTGCTTTGGAACTTCTTGAACTTGGCGACTTGCCAGGTCTCAATGCTTTGAGAGGCGCTCCCAATGTCAAATAATGCTCGTAGGCCACTGATTAGTGGTAACTGGAAGATGCATCAGAACCACTTTGAAGCAATTCAATGTTTACAAAAACTGGCTTATCTGGTGGGCAAGGACGACTTCGAACAGGTTGACGTGAGCATCCATCCTCCGTTCACAGATATTCGAAGCGTGCAAACTTTGGTAGAAGCGGACAGTCTGAAATTTCTCCTAGGTGCTCAACACTGTCACTACGAAGACAAGGGTGCGTTTACCGGTGAGGTTGCTCCTGTCTTTCTTGCCAAGTTGACAGTCAAATATGTGATCTGTGGTCATAGTGAGCGCCGAGAAATTTTTGGTGAGACTGATGACATCGTGCAAAAAAAGGTCGCCGCGGTTCTCGCAAACAAGATGATTCCCATACTTTGTGTTGGCGAGACTCTTGCAGAGCGCGAAGCAGGAGGAACTGAGGAAAAGGTTCTTGGACAGTTGCGCGCGGGACTACAGAAACTGAATCCCGATCAGGTGGCGGCAATAGTGATCGCATACGAGCCCATCTGGGCTATTGGTACCGGTAAAACAGCGACAAGCGAAGATGCCCAGCAAGTGTGTGCATCTATTCGTCGCGAAATCGGAGTGTTGTTCGGTGCGGATACTGCATCCAAAGTACGAATTCAATACGGCGGCTCCGTCAAGGCGGCAAATATCGCAGAGTTAATGGCCCAGACCGATATTGATGGAGCGCTCGTGGGTGGGGCAAGCCTCGACCCTGACGAGTTCGCTCGAATTATCCAGTACCGTTTGCACTGAGGTGTTCTGATGTCCGACGTCGCAGTTGTGAGTAACGATTCGCCACTGGCGATAGAAGGGAAGTCCCCGAGGGAGCTCGCATGGGCGCGCCTATCGCGTGACAAATTTGCTCTTGTCGCTATCGGTGTGATCGTTACCTATCTTCTCGTAGCTGCTTTAGCGCCGGTTATCTGTTCTGTACTTGGCATCAGTCCGTACGCTCTCGACGGTGACGCACTAAATGATTACGGCCTTCCTAAAGGAGCCTTCGGTGGTATTTCCACAGAGCACTGGTTGGGAGTTGAACCGGGTACAGGTCGAGATATCTTCGCTCGTTTGATCTACGGCGCTCGAGCATCGTTATTGGTTGGAGTACTTGCAACTTTCCTGACAACAACGATTGGGTTGATAATTGGTGTCGTGGCTGGTTACAAACGCGGATGGGTCGATTCGGTCATTGGACGCTTTATGGATGTCACACTGGCGTTTCCATCGTTTTTGCTCATCATTGCTCTGACAAGGCCATTCACACAACGGCTTGAATCGTTGGGCGTCCCCGAAGGCAATCCTGCACGCATGACGTACATCATTCTTGTATTGGGCACGTTTGGCTGGGTGTACGTTGCGCGTGTAGTGCGTGGTCAAACATTGTCCTTGCGAGAGCGTGAATTTGTGGAAGCAGCAAAGGCCAGTGGGGCCACATCACGGCACATCATCTTCAAGCAACTCCTTCCTAATTTGTGGGCACCTGTCATTGTGATTGTTTCCCTGAGTCTCCCTGGCTATGTGGCTACGGAATCAACCCTCTCTTTCTTGGGTCTTGGCCTGATGCAACCGGCAGCATCCTGGGGCGTCATGTTGGGCGATTCTGTCCGTTATTACCGTGCCGACCCTACGTATCTGTTCATTCCCGGAGTGGCACTTATCGTTCTGGTGATGGCGTTCAATCTGGTTGGCGACGCTATTCGCGATGCACTCGACCCCAAAACAGATCGACAAAACCTGTTGTAAGGGTTGCCTAATTGAGGTGCTGGCCACTTTGTACTGAATGGTCCATCTCAGTCAGTTTGCAGGTGGTACCTAAAACTGGGGTAAAGTTTTTCACCTTGTGAAGACACAGGACATGAAGGGGAGAAACTCATGAAACAGCGCCGAATTATCGCCGCAGTCGGTTTCGCTCTCGTCGCTTCAGTGATTGCCGCAGCTTGCGGTGGTGGCAGTAGTGATGGCAGCGAAGGTGGCACAGCAACAAAAGGTGGAACAATCCACATTCTGAGCAACGGTGAGCAAATCGCACACCTTGACCCTCAGCGCAACTACACAGGAGACGATCTTGCATTTGCTGGTTCAACCATGCATCGCACATTGACTTCATATAAGTACGCCGCAGGTGACGAAGGTTCCGGAATTGTTCCTGACCTTGCTACAGACTTGGGTACATTCAACGAAGATGGCACCGTGTGGTCGTTCACATTGCGTGACGGCATCACGTTTGAAGACGGTTCGGAAATCACATGTGCAGACGTTGCATACGGTGTATCTCGCACATGGGCATCTGATGTCATCACCGATGGTCCAACCTATGCATCGACCTACATCGATGCGGGCGATTACCCAGGCCCATACAAGGCAACTGCTGATCAGCAGGCAGCGTTCGATAAGGCAGTTTCATGTGAGGGTAAGACAATTACTTTCAACTTGAGCCTCCCTGTTGCTGACTTCAACTACACCACAACATTGCTTGCTTTCAGCCCAGTGCCGAAAGCATCTGATACTGGTGAAAAGTACGACATGCGTCCAGTTTCATCCGGACCATACAAGATTGAGTCATACGAAGTTGGTAAGTCTTTGGTTCTCGTGCGTAACGAAAACTGGAGCAAGGATTCCGACCCAGTTCGTAATGCAAACCCAGACTCCTTTGTTTACGAGTTCGGTCTCGACGAAGCGGTCATGGACGAGCGCATGATTAAGGATGCAGGCGACGATCAGTTCGCTGTTGCAGCTGGAATTCAGCCTGAGAACTTGCCAACAATCTTCGAAGATGATGCTTTCAAGGATCGTCGCGTTGACTATTACGACCCATATGTTATGTACACCAACCTCAACGTGAAGAATCTTTCATGCGTTGAAGTACGTAAGGCCATTTACTTGGCGCTTGATCGTGATGCACTGCGCAAGGCCGGCGGCGGACCGTACACCGGTGACTTCGCGGACGGATTCGTAAAGCCTGCATTGGCACTCGACTACAAGAAGTCGACTCTGCCTGAAGGCTTGAATGAAGACGGAACAGCAAACGTTGAGGCAGCGCAAGCTGCAATGACCGCTGGTGAAGCCGCATGTCCTGAAGTAGTCGCTCGCGCGAAGGCTGGTTTGAACTTCTATCGTCCAGCAACTCCTGTCTGGGACAAGGCTGTAGCTATCTGGATTGATTCTCTTGGAAAAGTTGGAATCAAGTTGAAGGATGAGCCAGTTGAAGCAAGTGCTTATTGGCCAACCGTCATGAACCCAGAAACTGATTACGACATTGCTCGTGGTGGTTGGGCTCCTGACTGGGCGAATGCTTCGACCGTTATTCCGGAATTGTTTACAACTGCTGGTGGATTCAACCTCACTCGCAATGCTGATGATCCTGATTATGCAGAATTCCAGACCAAGGTCGATGCTGCAAAGAAGGAACTGGATCGCACCAAGCAAGGTGAGATGTGGCAAGAACTGAACCAGTATGTGGTTGATCGTCTCTGGGCATTGCCTGGAACATTCACCAAGGCTCAGAGCATCTGGGGTTCAAAGGTGGGCAACGCCTACCAATGGGGACCATTTGGAGCTTTCAACTACGGAGATCTCTACGTTAAGTCGTAGGTAAAGAACCTGGTGAAGGGGGTATCGGCTTCGGTCGGTACCCCCTTTGCTATTGGTGTCATTTGACGAATTAGTGTGAAAGGGGTCTTATGTTCATGTTCATTGTGCGGCGAATCTTTTTCGCTGTCGTTCTTCTCTTGGCGGTTTCGTTCTTTACGTACATGCTGTTCGCGATGTTGCCATCCGATCCAGCTGCCCTAACGTGCGGTAAGAACTGTAAACCGGATGTGATTGAGGCCAACAGAATTCGCCTCGGTTATGACAAATCGTTGATGGAGCAGTACTGGCTCTTCCTGAAGGGAATATTTGCAGGTCGCGACTACGGAACCGGTGCAGCAGCTTTTAGTTGCGGCGCTCCTTCTTTGGGTTACTCATTTGGTCAACACGAATGTGTCACCACGCTTATTGCTCAGACTTTCCCGGTGACTGCTTACTTGTCCATCGGCGCTTTCATCCTTTGGATGCTCATTGGGGTCAGTACTGGTGCAGTTGCTGCTCTTCACAAAGGTAAGTGGCAGGATCGTGCTGCATCGATTTTTACTTCCATTGGAGTAAGTCTTCCCACGTTCTACATCGGACTTCTTGTTTTGTTTTCCGTTGTGATTTGGTTGCGCATCTTGCCGTTCCCGTCATACGAATCTCCTTTCGATAATTTCCCAACGTTTCTCAGCACAATGATTCTTCCGTGGCTCGTTCTTGCTGTTCTCTCGGCCGCCAGTTATACGCGGTTGACGCGCAATGGAATGCTCGAAGCGATGAATGAGGACTTCGTTCGATTAGGTGTTGCTAAAGGATTGACAACTCGCCTCATTCTTCGCCGTTACGTGATGCGACAAGCTTTGGTTCCGATCGTCACTATCGCTGGTCTTGATTTCGCGGGTCTGTTGGGCGGAGCGATAATTACTGAGAGTGTTTTCTCTTTACCTGGAATGGGAAAGATGTCTATTCGTGCGGTGGTTGAATCTGATCTGCCTGTGCTTGTAGGCACGACAATGGTCGCTGCAGTTTTTATTGTTACTGCGAATGTTCTCGTTGATATTGCCTATGGATATCTTGATCCAAGAGTTCGGGTGAAGTGATCATGATTCAGGAAAGTGTGCTCTCTGTACAGAACCTTTCCGTGGTGTTCCACACACCTGACGGAGATGTAGCCGCTGTAAGTAATGTCTCATTCGAATTGCGCAGTGGCGAGACGCTTGGAATCGTCGGTGAAAGCGGTTCTGGTAAATCGGTGACTGCGTCCTCGCTCATGCGGCTGAACAATTCGAGTACGGCCACCACTTCTGGCTCGATTCTGATTTCGGGCGTTGATGTTTTGACCGCTGAGGAAAGTGATGTCCGACGGATTCGTGGAAGTGAAATTGCCATGATTTTCCAGGACCCATTGTCCGCTCTGAACCCGTATTACACAGTTGGTAAGCAAATCGCTGAAGCCTATTTAGTGCATCATCCTCAATCTTCTAAAGCAGAGGCTCGCAGCATCACGCTCGAGATGTTAAAGAAGGTTGGAATTCCAAATCCAGAGAAGAGAATTGACGAGTACCCCCACCAATTCTCTGGCGGTATGAGGCAACGAATTGTGATTGCCATTGCTTTGATCAACAATCCGAAAGTTTTAATCGCAGACGAACCAACAACAGCTTTGGATGTCACCGTGCAGGCTCAAATTTTGGATCTAATGAAGGAACTCCAGAAAGAGTTCAATATGGCGATCATCCTTATTACGCACGACCTTGGTGTAATCGCTGAAGCGGCTCAAGAAGTACTTGTTATGTACGGGGGTCGCATTGTAGAGCAGTCAACAGTTGACGCATTGTTCTCTGAGCCAACTCATCCGTACGCATGGGGCTTACTGGGTGCTGTGAATAGCTTGGAACTGAGTGGTCGTGGATCTCTTGCGACCATCCCGGGTTCTCCGCCTTCCCTAATCGCTCTTCCTGCTGGTTGTTCGTTTAACCCTCGGTGTGCGCACTCTTCCGAAATTTGTACGACTGACGTGCCAGGTTTGCGTGTAGTTGGCACTCAAGGATCCGTGACTGCATGTCATCTACCTAATGATGAAATCATTTCGCTTGGACGAAAGGCGGCTGCCCGATGAGCAGTGAGGTCGCTCTTCAAGCCATAGATCTGGTCAAGTATTTCCCCACTGGTTCGTCGGGAATACTTGGACGTCCGACAGATCTTGTACAGGCTGTCGATGGAGTGTCGTTTACATTGGCATCAGGAAAGACTCTTGGAATTGTGGGAGAGTCCGGTTGCGGTAAATCAACGTTGGCTCGTTTAGTGACGCGTTTGATTGATCCATCCTCTGGTTCTGTCATTCTCGATGGGGTAGACATCACCACACTGTCGGGCAAGTCACTACGCGAGATGCGTCGTAAGTTGCAGATGATTTTTCAGGATCCGTATTCGTCGTTGAATCCACGACACTCAATCGGCCAAATCATTGGTGACCCGATGCGTATCCAGGGAATTGTGACAAAGGGTAATGAGAAGGCCGAAGTTCAAGATTTGATGCAACGTGTCGGGCTGAATCCGGAGCACTACAACAGGTATCCCCATGAGTTCTCCGGTGGTCAGCGTCAAAGAATCGGTATCGCTCGTGCTTTGTCTTTGCGTCCATCAGTGATAGTTGCGGACGAGCCTGTATCTGCTCTTGACGTTTCGATTCAGGCTCAGATTTTGAATCTGCTTGAGAATCTTCAAAAGGACCTCGGTCTGTCATTCGTGTTTATCGCCCACGATCTTTCTGTCGTTCGACACATAGCCGACCAAGTCGCTGTGATGTATCTAGGTAAAATTGTGGAAATAGGGGATTCGGCAACGGTGTACAGCAATCCGTCGCATCCTTACACCAAGGCCTTATTGTCGGCGGTTCCAGTAGCCAATCCTGCGATGCGACACTCGGACAAACGCATACGGTTAGTGGGCGATGTGCCGTCTCCGATCGACCCGCCGTCAGGCTGTCGATTCCGGACCCGTTGTTGGCTGGCCACAGACTTGTGTGCTGCTGAGGAGCCTGTCTTGACAAGCGATGAGTCTGGTAGGGCCGTTGCCTGTCATTTTCCGCTAACCAGCCCTGTCTCTGTGGGTAATGGCGCCGTTTGAGGCGATAGGGTCAATAACCGTGCGTTCCATAGTCATGTACATCACAGTCGTAATCAATGTTGTCTCGATGATTTCCCTCATCGTGGGCGTCCTGCTCCATTCCGGGCAGGGCGGAGGCCTTTCAGACATGTTTGGAGGCGCCAGTGGCGCGGCACTCGGGTCTGCAGCGGCTGAACGTAACCTCAATCGGATTACCACCGTGTTTGCCACCATTTGGCTCTTCACAGTGGTGGCGCTGGCGTTTCTCTTGACATGACCTCTTGGTTCTCTTGAGAACCTCGGTAACATTTCTATTCCACGTCGAAGTGGCGAAATAGGCAGACGCACCAGTTTAAGGGACTGGCGCCTTCGGGCGTGGGGGTTCAAGTCCCCCCTTCGACACCAAAGAGCGGCGCTTCGGCGTCGCTCTTTTGTTATTTCACATAGTCCGAAAGACGGGCTGGAGTTAGTTTCAGTCGCTTCAGTTCTCGCTCTAAGCGTCGAAGACTCTGAGCAAGGCTTCCGACATAGTGAATGATGATGATGTCACCCGCACGAATGTTGCCGCCCCATGTGGTGATGGTCCGTCCATTCAACGAAACTCTCCATAGGAATACATGTGAGATTCCGCACGCCGCAGCTGCTTTAAGTGTGTTTTGGTCCCATAGGCCAAAGGGTGGCCGGAAATAACCAACTGTCTTTCCGAACTTGCCTAATAGACGTCCTTCACCACGACAGATTTCATCCTTCTGTTTCTCGAATGACAAACCTTTGAGGGCAATGTGGCGAGCGGTGTGTGAACCGATGTCGTTAACCCGCCCGAAATTAGAGAACCATTGAGCGTGGTCGCCTACAAGTTTTGGCACCAAGAAACTTGTGATTGGCCAATTCAGTCTGTCCAGTACAGCCTCTGCATTGGCCGGTCGATCTTTTCCGTCATCAATCGTTATGAAAACAACTGGGTCTTTTGTTTCAATTCGATAGAGCAGTGTCGCAGGGTCTTTGTACACCTCTGCCCGCGTGCTCTCGACGATTGTCAATTGAATGCACAAAGTGAAAGCTAAAAGCACCGCAATGCGTCTCATGTTTATGCCATCGGTCGCAGTCGTGGACGAAAGATAAGAAAGAAAAGAGTGGTGGCAAGCATGAGAAGACCACAGACCGTGAATGTCCATGGCGCGGTGTCGGTGCTTCGTGCAATAACGCCGACAGCTAGTGCACCCGCCGGTGCTAAACCACTCATGAGGAGGGAATGAATTGCCATTACGCGCCCCATTACATGTGGTGGCGTGTTGTGCTGAATAAGGGTCTGACTGAGATTCATGTAGAACCCCCCGCCCATACCCCATGCGAACAAGAAAAGTCCCATCATGAAGATTGAAGACGATTGGCCAAGCAACATCTGCACAGAGCTTCCCCAACAAAGCCCACACATAAACCACAATCCTTTTTTGACCATGAGATGGTTGTAACGCATGATCAACATGGATGTGATGAACTGACCGACTCCCAGCATGGCGAAGAGCAAGGTGGTTTGACTGCCGGTAGCTCCAGCTTGTTCCTTTGCGATCTGTGGACCCAGCACAATCCAGGGGGCCATCATGAATAGAACTGAACCAGCGAGTAGAACAAAGAAAGAACGAACAGCGGCATTGTCTTGAATGAACCGAAGTCCACCGAAAATCTCTTCACGTAAACGTCGACGTGTGGTGTTATGGCTTGCTGGAAGCTGAAGGGGGAGCAACACAAAGAAGCCAATGAGGTACAACACTGCTTGCAGCCAAAAGGCACCTTCAATTCCCCACAATGCGATCGCGGGGCCGGCTGTTGCCGGTCCGATGATGAGGCCAATGTTGTTGCCAATTGTGCTCACAGCGATGGCCCCTACAAGTTTGTCGCTTGGTACCAATGTTGGGATGATCGCTGATCTCACGGGGGAACCGAGAGCAACAAATATTCCCGCTATGAATGAACCAACGATTGCCCATGAGATCGTCATGTGGCCAGTGGTAACTGTAATGGCGATGAGCGTTGTGATGATGAGGGCACCAACTTGGCTCGTTATCAACAGAGTCCGTCGATTCATATGATCGCTCATCACACCAACAGGCAGTGAAATGAGTAGCGCGGGTACACCCATTACAAACAAGATGAATCCACTGATGTTCGACTTCGCGCCAAGTTCAAGTGCAAGCCACACGAACGCGAATCGTTGTGTGCTCTGCACCAAAATGAATATAAAGCTGTTGAGCCACAAGAGGCTGAAGGCTCGTATCCGAAACAATTCCGTAGGTCGGATGCCCTGCTCAGTATTCATGTTCGACAGTTACCGCCTCGGATGGCGACAAAAGGCACCAATATTGGTTTGTTTAGAGTGCAGACTTCTCAAGAATGTGAATACCGCATGCAGAGCCAAGGCCAATGACGTGCGCCAGGCCGACTTTTGCGCCCTCAATCTGTCGAGGTCCTGCTTCGCCACGAAGGTGATGACAGACTTCCCAGATGTTGGCAATGCCAGTGGCTGCGATGGGGTGACCCTTTGACTCGAGTCCACCAGAAACGTTTACCGGTGTGGAACCGTCACGCCAGGTAGCACCTGAATTGAAGAAATCAACTGCGCCGCCTTCTTCGCACAACATGAGGTTGTCGTAGTGAACCAATTCGGCGGTTGCAAAGCAGTCGTGCAGTTCAACAAGGTCAAGGTCAGATGGTGAAACACCGGCTTGTTCATACGCCTGCTTAGCTGCAATGCGAGTAAGTGTGTTGACGTCTGGAAGGACTTGGCATGCCTCTTGGTAAGGGTCGCTTGTGAGAATCGACGCAGACACCTTGATGGCACGGCGTTGTTGTTCTTTTGAAAGAGTACGCAATTTGGCACCACTCACTACAACTGCCGCGGCTGCACCGTCACAGTTGGCTGAACACATTGGACGAGTGTTTGGGTACGAGATCATGATGTCATTCATGATCTCTTCCAACGACATGCGCTTCGTGTAGGCAGCCAGTGGGTTCAAGGTTGAGTGTGCATGGTTCTTTTCAGAAATCTTTGCGAACAACTCGAACGTAGCGCCACCATATTTGTGACCGTATTCCATTCCGACTTGTGCAAAGGTACCTGGCATAGTTGCGGTACCGATGAGTCCGTCTGTGTTGGTGACTGAACCAAAGCGGCCTGACGGTGTCCATTCCTTTGACTTGCTCTTTGGAGAACCGCCGCCACCAAGAAGGCCGACACCGGCCAACTTCTCAACGCCAACTGCGAGACCCATATCGCATTCGCCAGCTTTGATTGCCATGATCGCTGTGCGCAATGCTGTTGCTCCGGTAGCGCATGCATTAGATACGTTGTACACAGGGATACCGGTTTGACCGACTTGCTTCTGAATCTGTTGTCCGATGCCGCCTTGACCCATAAGGCATCCAGCTGCGAGTACTCCCATGTCGCGCATGGTGACGCCACCGTCTGCGAGGGCGGCGATTACTGCCTCAGCCGCTAAGTCCACAGTGTCTTTGTCCGGATACTTACCGAACTTTGTCATGTTGATTCCGAGAATATAGATGTCGTCGCTTGCCATGTTGTGCTCCTATTTATTTAGATGTTGTTGAAATTATGCGGGTTCGAATCCAAAGCCAATAGCTTCGGTTCCATTGTCGTCGGTCCCGAGGGAATATGTTGCAAGACGCACTTTCATTCCCAAGGTCACGGTTTCTGGAGTGGGGTCCACGTTCACCAAGTTCGCACGGACGCTTGTGCCTCCGCAGTCAACGATGACTGCAGCGAATGGCACCGGCACGCCTGGTGCAGCGAATGTCACGATGGTGAATGAACGGACAACGCCGTCAGTTGCGATTTTGACCTTTTTGAAGTCAGTTGCAAAGCACGAAGCGCAGGCATTGCGGCGGTCAAAGAAACGTGCTCCACATGCCGTGCATTCATTTGCCGTGAGGTGAGGGGAATCACCTAGAACGAGATAGTCCACCAATGGAACCTGAGTAACTGTCATCTGATTCTCCTCTGAGATGCGATGTCCCACCTTATTCCTTTCAGACTGGCGCTTGAGAAGCGGAGCGGCGTCTGAAGGCCCTGATGGGTAAGAATGGGGGCATGAGTAAGACGTGGTCGAATTGGGCGGGCAACCAGGTTGCGCACCCGGTGGAGATATCCCATCCCACTTCTGAAGCAGAGGTCAGCGAGATAGTTCGATCTGCAGCAGAGGCTGGGCATACGGTGAAGGTCGCCGCGTCTGGCCATAGTTTCACCAGTGCTGCGCTCACCTCGGGTCATCTAATGAGCATCGAAAAGATGTCGGGGATCTTGGCAATTGACCGTGAGAAAAATCAAGTTCGTGTGGCGGCTGGAACAAATCTGAATGACTTCAACCGTCTCCTCGACGCCGAGGGTCTAGCGATGGCCAACCTGGGAGACATCGCTTATCAAACAGTTGCGGGAGCAATCTCAACTTCAACGCATGGCACAGGTACTCGTCTGACAGGGCTGGCAGCTCAAGTTGTTGGAATGCGAATCGTGAAAGGAGATGGCTCAATCATTGAGTGCTCCACTGATGTGCATCCGGAGATTCTTGATGTCGCGCGTGTGTCAGTCGGAGCATTGGGTGCAATCACGGAGTGCACGATTCAGGTTGTGCCTGCTTTTGGGTTACGCGCACGAGAAGAACCGATGAAGTTGGATTCTTTGTTGCCACAAATCCATGAACTCGCAGATGCGAATGACCATTTCGAATTCTTCTGGATACCACACACAAAATGGGCTCTGACAAAAAGAAATAACAGAACCACTGACGCTCTTCAACCATTGCCAAAAGTGAAGGGGTGGATAGAAAAGACCTTCATGGAGAATTACGCGTTTGGTGCGTTGTGTCGTGTTGGCAAATTGCGCCCTGCACTGATCCCACGACTTGCGACTGCATTGCCATCTTCTGGTTCCCGCGAATACGTAGACAAAAGCTTCAAGATCTTTTCCAGCCCTCGGCTCGTGAAGTTTTACGAAATGGAACATGCCATTCCTGCAGAAGCAGTAGTTCCTGCTCTCACTGACATTCGTTCGATGATCGAACGCAAGGGTTACTTATTGAACTTCCCGGTAGAAGTTCGTTTTACAGACGCGGACGATGTGCCACTTTCAACTTCGTATGGACGTAAAAGTGCGTACATCGCAGTTCATGTGTTCAAGGGAATGGAGCACGAAGCGTTCTTTCGAGATGTGGAAGACATCATGAGGTCGTATGACTCTCGTCCTCACTGGGGAAAGATTCATCATCGCGAGGCTGAAGAATTGTCGCGTCTATATCCACGTTGGAACGATTTCTTGCAACTACGTGACGAGATGGACCCGAATCGGGTGTTCTCGAATGAGTACACCAAAAAGGTCTTTGGCTCGTAAATTACAAGCAGATGTCTTGTGGACGAACTGGACAACGATCTATCGATTTTCCAACTGCGTTACGAATTGCCGCCACGATTGCTGGCGTCACTGAAATACACGGCGGCTCGCCAACGCCTTTGGCGCCCATAGGTGCCTGTGGGTCGGGTTCTTCAATCATTGATGCAATCACAGTTGGTGCATCAAGTGCCGTGGGTAGCAAGTAATCGGTAAAACTTGGGTTTCTCACTTTGCCGTCTTGGACAATGATTTCTTCCATGACAGCGAGACCAAGACCTTGTGCGATGCCGCCTTCGATTTGACCGAGAACTGATAACGGATTGAGGACGCGTCCTACATCTTGAGCCGTAGCGATTTGCACAACTTTTACTAGACCCAATTCAGGATCAACATCAACAACGGCTCTGTGTGCGACAAACGCAAATGCCACGTGACAGTTTCCTTGTCCGTTTTCGTCGAGATCTTCTGTAGGGCGATGGTGATATTCGAATGTCTCTTCGAAGCGAACTCCACTGGATGCTTCTGTCACAGGGATTCGCAAATTTCCACGCGTATCAATGACGTCGGTGTTTTCGATCGCTAATTGCAAGGGGTCAAGCTTGTGTATTGCCGCAACATGTTCGAACAACCGCTCACGCACCATTCTGCAGGCACCATCCATAGCGCCTCCGCTCATCCACGTCTGGCGAGATGCAGATGTCGAACCAGCTGATCCGATCTGCGTATCAATGGTTTCTGTGATTACTTCATCAACGCCAAGAACCGAGCGTGCAATTTGTGGTGCAAGAGTAACGAAGCCTTGTCCCACTTCACTGGTGGCGAATTTGATAGTGGCTACGCCATCTTGAAGGATGCATCGAGCTGTGGAGTAGTCATCGAACCCTTCGCTGTACATGATGTTTTTGATACTGACGCCATAGCCAATTCCGCGAACAATATGTCGACGATCTGCTGTGAGACCTGACCCGCCAGGCAGCAGCAGTTCATGTGCGTCTGTTGGTAGTGGAGGAGGCAAGGGGAGTGCGTCGGTCTCACGAATGCATCGCTCTACGGGTGCAACGCTCTCAAGGATTTGCCCAGTAATCAAGGTGTCACCGGTACGAATTGCGTTCAGTAGTCGGACAGCAACAGGAGATATGCCGGCTGCTTCGGCAATTTTGTCCATCTGGCCTTCGTGGGCGAAGCAAGCTTGTACAACGCCGAAGCCACGCATGGCACCGCAAGGGGGATTGTTTGTACGCGAGGCGAAACCTTCAACGATTGCATTAGGGCATCTGTATGGACCTTGTGTGTGGGTAATGCCGTTCAGGAGTACCGCAGCAGAGGTGGAGGAGTATGCGCCACCATCAAACAAGAACCGCGCTTCAATCTTGACAATTTCACCCTCTGCTGTTGCATGATGTTTCATCCACACCTTGGCTGGGTGGCGATGTACGTGGCCAAAGAAACTCTCTTCGCGGCCATATTGCATCTTCACGGGGCGACCGGTTCGTAGTGCCAACAGTGATGTGTGCACTTGGAGACTGATGTCCTCGCGCGCACCAAACGCACCTCCAACACCTCCGAGTGTGAGGCGAACCTTTTCCTCTGGCATGTTGAGGCATTTTGCCATTTGTTTTCTGTCTTCATGAAGCCATTGCGTAGCTACGAAAACTTCAACGCCGCCACCGTCATGATCCGGTGTTGCTAGGGCTGATTCGGTGCCAAGGAAAGCTTGGTCTTGCATTCCAATGATGTATGTGCCCTCGACAACAATCGGTCCGGTGGCAGTTATGTCACCCGTAACGATGCGTTGTTCGCGAATAAGGTTTCCATCTGGGTGGATTGGAATATGTTGCTCACCGATAGACATTTCAGGATCAGTAAGAGGCGGCAATATTTCATATGTGATCTCAATCGCTGCGAGTGCTCGTCGACACGTTTCAGGATGGTCTGCTGCAACAGCCGCAATCGGCTCGCCCATGTAACGAACGACGTCGAAGGCAAATACTGGCTGGTCTTCACTGATGAGCCCATATGTCAATTGCCCAGGGACATCTGAGGCAGTGATAATGGCTTCCACGCCGGTCACTTTCCATGCTTTCGACAGATCAATGGAAACAATTCGAGCATGTGGGTGTGGTGAACGCAGAGTGGCGCCCCACAACATGTTCTCGGCCCAAAGGTCCGACGAGAAAGCGAAGTCACCTTTAACTTTTGCGCTTCCGTCTGGGCGCAAAGCACTGTGTCCGAGCACATCGCGTTGTCGAGTCTTGGTGAGAACCATTACTTGCCTGCCTTACGTTGGGCAATCACTGCATCAACTGCAGCAAAGATGCGTCCATAACCTGTGCATCTGCAGATGTTGCCAGAGAGCGCCTCTTTAACTGTCATCTCGTCTGGATTGTCGTTTGATTCAAGTAAGTGGTGAACAGCCATCACGAGGCCTGGTGTACAAAAGCCACACTGAACTGCACCTTCGGTTATGAAGGCTTCTTGTACATCAGTCAGCGCGCCGTTTTCAGCAAGGCCTTCAATGGTGGCGATTTGGGAGTCAACTGCGGTAGCTGCCATGACGAGGCAACTACACACGGCGCTTCCATCAATGACTACCGTGCAACTTCCACATTCGCCTTGTTCGCATGCGCCTTTGGAACCAGGAAGCCCTAAGCGTTCGCGCAATACATAGAGAAGACTTTCTCCAATCCATGCGTCTTTTACAGGATGCTCAGTTCCGTTCACATTCAATGTGTAATTCTGGTGGCCACTCATTTTGACATTCCTCTTTCGAATAGGCGTTGCGCCAGTACTTTTATTGCGTGACGGCGATATTCCGCGGTCGATCGGTGGTCATCGATGGGGCGTGACTCCTGTGACGCACGTGATCCAATCTCTAACGACACACCAGTTTCATTTTTTGAGGCAAGCGATTGATACCAGTTTTCTGTGTCGGTGCAACGAATGATTGTGGGACCCACTGAACCTAAAGCAATGCGCAATTCGTCGTCATGAAATGCCACACAAGCAGAAGCAACAGAGATCACCATTGCATTTCTCGTGCCCACCTTGGCGTAGCCCTGCCATCCAGAAGTTCTCGGAATGGTGACTGCCGTGATGATCTCATGTGGTTGCCGGCTGTTGCGCTTCGGCCCGATCATGAATTCTGAGAATGGAACTAGACGTGTGCCGCTACTGGAAGTGAGATGGACAAGTGAATTTGTAGCGCTCAAAACTGGTAGTGAATCGCCAGCAGGTGAACACGTGCCGAGGTTGCCACCCAAAGAACCGGCAGCGCGAATCTGTGGTGATCCAACTGTTCGTGCTGCCTCGGCAAGTGCTGGCAGTGATTCCCCGAGTTCTCCCTTTTCCATTTGTGAATACGGAACTGCGGCACCGATGATGACATGGTCGCCATTGATAGTTACTTGATGAAGCTCTTCGACTTTTCCTAGGGAAATCACTTTCTCTGGACGGCGATGATTGAAGTTGACTTCTACCATCAAGTCGGTTCCGCCAGTCAACAGGTGAGCATCAGGGTGCTCAGCTATTAGGTCAGTTGCTTCTCGTAGTGATCGCGGGATGAAGACGGTCATTATGTGCTCAATTTCTTATGAAGAGTGTGTGCTGCTTCTGCGGCTTTTGTACGAATCTCAGTCATGTCGAACTGAGTTGGTACTCCGTTTTGAACGACATCTCGTCCGTTCATCGTTACGTCGGTGCAGCGGATGCCGGGCGTAAATGCAACGTGCCACGGGCTATCTGCGTGGTCGTAGGACCATGTCACGGTGTCGGTACGTACTTCAGGGAAGAATGCCTCGCCGTTACGCAACCAAGACCACACCGTGTCAGGAGTCTCCAGAACGTTGTGGTTACGAAGCGCAACATAGGCCAGCCGAGCCTCTTCAAGCATGTCTGCACCAATACCGTCTGTGCCGAGAATGACGGTGTTTGTCCGTTGAGTTGGGCGTGCATATCCAACGCTGTTGTTCATGTTTGACCGAGGGTTATGTGCGATGGTCCCTGGTAGTTCCTCTTGAAGGTGTACCGCATGAACTAATAGCCACTTGTCTGTCGCCAGATCTTGCAGGCGAATTCCTGCATTTGAATCATCGGCTGATTCGGCAACATGAATGTGGACACCGGTGTTGAGATCCCTTGCCAACTCTGCAGCTGCTGACAATGTTTCATCGCTACATGTGAACGATGCGTGTACGCCAACCATTCCGCGACCACCGGCTGAAAGGAACCGTTGGTTCTCGCGTAATCCGCGTTCTGCGTCCTTTGTTATCGAAGATTGTGGGGACACTGTCGATGTCATTTTTCCGTCCGACCAACGGTCTGTTACTCCATAACTCAAGTTGCTACGTACTCCTACGAAGTCGCATGCTGATTTGATGATGTCCAGGCTTCCATCGATGAAATGAGGTGATTCATGATGGTCAATGATCGCGGTTGTTCCATTTAGTAACGCCTCGGCTGCACCCAAGGCTGCAGACCAATACAGAGTGTCTTCATCCAATGAGGCATCAAGGCGCCACCACACGTTTTCCAGGATGCTCATGAATGAGGTGGGCGTTACTGGAGGGGCCGGCATGCCTCGGGCGAGGCTGGAATACAGATGGTGGTGACCACATACGAGGCCTGAGGTGGTGAATGACATTGTCAGTCCTTGATGACTCCACGTTGGGAAGTGATGCGTCCGTAAACCTCGGGGCGACGATACTTTTCAAAATCAAACAGCGTTCCCGTGTATCGGGCGCACCAATCCATATCGCATCGAGCAACAATGAGTTCATCATCGGTGGTGAGTGCTTGAGCGACGATCTGGCCTGAGGGCGCAACGATCATGCTTTGTCCGAGAGAATCGACACCTTCTTCGTTTCCGCCTTTAGCGACACCTACAACCCAGCTTCCGTTTTGGTAAGCACCAGATTGCATAACGAGTGCATTGTGGAAACCTTGCAAGATGTCTTGACTTGGGTCTGGTACATAATGGATTGGTGTGTTGTAGCCACAGAGAATGAGTTCCACACCTTGCAGGCCCATAACGCGGTACGACTCTGGCCAGCGACGATCGTTACAGATCATCATGCCGACGCGAGCATCGAATGCTTTCCAAACACCGAAACCTTCCATTGATGGTTCGAAGTAGTAGCGCTCTGCATGTTGGAACGGTCTGTTTGGTTCGTTGTGTTCATGGCCTGGAATATGAACCTTCCGATACTTGGCAACAACTGATCCGTCTTTTTCAACGAGTATCTGTGTGTTGAAACGATGGCCGTCTGTTGTGAGTTCCGCATACCCAAGGCAAAAACCGATGCCCAGTTGTTTGGCCTCATCGAACAAAGGTTGCGTCACAGGCGAAGGCATCTCTGTCTCGTAGTAGTGGTCTGTTTCGGTTATGTCGTCTACAAACCAGCGTGGAAAAAATGTTGTCAGTGCGAGTTCAGGGAACACAACTAGATCACAGGATGCTGTTGCTGCAGTGCGAAGTAGGTGAATTAAACGTTCGACAACGTCCTTCCGCGAGTGTTCTTTCTGAATTGGTCCAAGTTGTGCCGCGCCGATGGTAATGATTCGACTCATGCGAATGTCTCCTCTGATTGGGCCATTTGCAACATGGAGTGAAGCAGAATATTGCTTCCCGCTTCGATGTCTTCAGGCGATGTATATTCCGCTGCGTTGTGGCTGATGCCGTCTCTGCTTTGCACAAAAATCATTCCTGACGGGCAGACACGAGCAAGCATTTGCGCATCGTGGCCGGCGCCACTTGGCATGTATCGCACGGTGTGTCCGTGTTCTATTGCTATTTCGCGCACCATGTTGATGACAGAGTCGTCGAACTGCACTGGTTCAAATCTGGCAAGTGGGCGAGTGGTGATACTGACTTGTTCCTCTTTTGCAACCTTTGCAAGGAAATCGCTGATCTCTTTCTCGGCTTGTACAAGCAATTTTTCATCGGTGTTTCGAACGTCGAGAGTCAAAATTGCTCGCGCTGGTACGACATTTATAAGGTTTGGATGCAGGTCAATCTTGCCTACCGTGCATACCTGGTGGCCGCCCATGCGCAATGCGAGTTCTCTGAGAAATACGGTGATCTCTGCGGCAACCAGTGCGGGGTCTTTGCGCATTGACATTGGTGTGGTTCCGGCATGATTTGACTGGCCATCAATAACAACTTCTTGCCAACTGATTCCTTGTACGCCAGTTACTGCTCCGATGCGAATACCTTCTAGTTCCAAGACTGGTCCTTGTTCGATGTGCAGTTCAATAAATGAATGTGGCGCAATGGCAGGGCACGGTGTTGCGCCGTTGTATCCGATTCGTTCAAGTTCGGCCGCGACTGTGGCTCCATCAATAGAGACAATCTCCAAAGCTTCTTCAATGGGCATTCCGCCTACATAAACCAACGAACCGAGCATGTCGGGCGCGAATCGTGCACCTTCTTCATTTGTAAAGAAAGCGACTGCAAGTGGGCGCTGTGGTGTGATGTTGTTCTCTTGCAAAGTCTGAATCACTTCCAGACCAGCGAGTACGCCAAGATTGCCGTCGTACTTTCCACCGGTGCGGACCGTATCGATATGTGAACCAGTCATGACTGGTTGTCCAGATCCGACTTCCCAAACCCCGACGACGTTGCCGATGACATCAGTGGTGACGGATAGACCGAGGTCGTGCATCCACGCGATAACTAGGTCGCGACCAGCCTTGTCTTCATCGGTGAGGGCAAGACGCGCACAGCCGCCACCATCTATGGAGCCGATTTCCGCTAAGTCCATAAGACGTTGCATGAGGCGACCACCATTAACCCTCAGTTGAACGGGGTATGAGATAGTGGTCACCCTGAAAGTGTACGAAATGTAAAGACCAAATGCCTGTCTCATTTGGGATGCAGAACGCCAGTATGTCTTGGCTTGATGTCGCTTAGACCTAGGGTTATGACCCGTGAGTGGCATTAATCGCGACCTTTTGAGTCAGCAGTATCAAACAGAGTGCGAGTTGTTTGAACGTTTGCATCCGCGGTCAGCCGAATTGGCCCGCGGAGCACGACAGAACTTGGTGTCCGGTGTTCCTATGCCATGGATGACTCGGTTGCCAGGCGGGTTCCCCTTATTCCTAGATGAAGCTCAAGGTGGGCATTTCACAGATGTTGATGGTCGTGAATATGTGGACTTTTGCCTAGGTGACACGGGGGCCATGACCGGGCATGCCTTGCCGCAGGTTGCCGAGGCTATTCATCACCGGGCGTTGAACGGAATAACCACGATGTTGCCCAACGAAGATGCGCAGTGGGTTGCTGCGGAACTTGAAAGAAGATTTGGTTTACCAAAGTGGCAGTTCGCGATGACTGCAACAGACGCAAATCGTTTTGTGCTCAGATTCGCACGAGAGTTGACAGGACGTCCGAGAATCGCGGTTATGGACTGGTGTTATCACGGCACTGTTGATGAGACCCTTGTGATTAGGGGAGAGAACGGGGAGACATTGTCCCGGCCCGGATCCACAGGTCGAGGGTTTGATCCAGCAATAACTACTCGCGTAGTTCCGTTCAACAACGTGGAAGAACTAGAAAAGATTTTAGCCATCGGAGACGTCGCTTGTCTTCTGATGGAACCAGCACTAACAAATATCGGAATTGTTCTTCCAGAACCCGGCTACTTGGATGCGGTTCGCTCTATCACTCGCAAATACGGCGTGTTACTGATTATCGATGAGACCCACACGATTTGTGCCGGTCCCGGTGGATGCACCAGGGCGTGGAATTTAGAACCTGATCTGTTCGTCATTGGTAAGCCAATTGGTGGTGGCATGCCAGCAGCTGTGTACGGAATGACCAGCGAGGTAGCAACGCGACTCGAGGCATTAATGACTAGCAATGAAGTAGACGTATCTGGCGTTGGTGGGACATTGACTGGCAACGCACTTGCTCTTGCGGCCGTTCGTGCCACGTTGTCGTCAACATTGCTGCAGAGCGATTTCGATCAGATGATTCCGTTGGCTACTCGTTGGACAACGGGAGTGCGAAGCGCGTTTGAATCATTCTCTCTTGATTGGCACGTACAACAACTTGGATGTCGTGCGGAATACTGGTTTGGTCCACCGCCTAAAGACGGAGCAGCGGCTGCAGCAACCGGAGATCATGATTTGGAGTCGTACCTGCATCTCTATGCGCTGAACCGTGGCGTTCTCCTCACTCCGTTCCACAACATGGCGCTGATGTGTCCATCGCACACAAGCGAGGATGTAGATCGCCATACGCAGGTTTTTTCAGATTCACTGCAGAACATCTGCGGGTCTTAGTGTCGCTTGTAGATCTTCTCTGGATTGCCGGATGTATCTCGTTCGCATCCTTTGCCCAGTCTTTATCTGGGTTCGGTTTCTCGTTGCTTGCTGTTCCGTTAATGACTCTTGTTGTCAGTCCACGTGACGCTGTTGTCGTGGCAACTGTGATCGGAGCTATTTCCACTACATCTCAGGCTTTCTTAGATAGAGCGGCTGTGGATGTTGGCATAGCGAAAAGGCTTACTATGGCTTCGTTTTTGGGCATGCCGTTCGGGCTCACGGCTTTTGTGTTGGTGTCAGAGACAGGACTAAGGGTTGTATTGGGAGTAGTGGTTCTCGTGTCTGCGGTAATGCTAATGCGCGGGTTTCAACTACACGATGAGAAGCATCGTCTTGACTGGATACTGGGCATTGTCAGCGGTTTCTTGTCAACTTCTACATCAACGAATGGCCCACCACTAGTCTTCGTCATGCAGGCTCGAAGAATTGATCCGGCCGTTTTTCGAGCAACTATCAATACTGTGTTCTCGCTTGTAAATATTGTCGCGGTCGCAATGTTCGTGGCGGCTGGAAAAGTAAACACCAACAATCTCAGTGGTGTGTTAGTTGCAATTCCTGCTTTATTCGTGGCTTTGAGAATTGGCTACTACTTCAGAAAACACATTACGCCGGATCGTTTTAGATTTCTCGTGATTTTTTTGATGTTTTTGTCGGCAGCAAGCGTGATTGTTTCGGCATTTTCTAACTAGTCGTGCCCAAACATCATGAGCCATTGCTCTTTGTTCTTTGGTTTGAACACATAGTTAAATTCCTTTACGTCGGACAGCAGAGCTGCTGACGGAGCAGAGTATTGGTGGCCAGGTAGAACGACGGTGGAATCCGGCAACTGAGCCAGGGTGTTGAGGCTGTCGTACATGTCTGCAACATTCGAGCCAGGAAGGTCTGTGCGTCCGCATCCTTCCAGGAAAAGTGTGTCACCGCTGATGAGGCAACCATTGGTAAGGAAACATTGACTACCCGGTGTGTGACCAGGGGTGTGAACGCAGGTGATATCAAATTTTCCGACCTTCACAATGTCTCCGGCGCTATGGCTACATAGATCGGTCTGTGAAATACCGGTTGTCTTGAGAACCCAAGGAGCCTCATGTTCATTCACATGGATAGGAACCTGAATGTGTTCCAGTAATGCACTTACGCCCTCGATGGTGTGGCCCATCATGTTTCCACCCACGTGGTCAGGGTGATAATGGCTCGCCATAACGCCCGTGATGCGCATTCCCTCTGATTCGGCAATATCGATGAGATCTCGAACGGCGTAAGCAGGGTCAACCACTACACACTCGCCAGTGTCTCTGTCGCCAATGAGGTAGGCGAAGTTGACCATTTGCTGGGCAATGGGGTTGTTGGTGCCAAAGTCTCGACCACTTAGTAGTTGACGGAAGTAGAAGGAAGTTTCCTCTTGAATGCTCACACAGAGCAGAATAGAGCAATGCAGATTGATCGAACGGTTCAGGCAGGGGATTGGGTGGCCGTGGGTCGCACATTTGTTCAGGTCTCGCATGAAATGGCTGCCGCCATGCAGCCAGGCGACCAGCTTTTGGCCGTAGCAACTACTAGTCAACTGTGTCGTATTCCTGCGAATGTCGCCGTGTTGGTCTCTGATGCCGTGGAAGTGGCTCAACGCTCGTTTGCTGAGTTATCTCAGGTGTCCGATGAGCAGATCACAATGTTCTTTGAAACTGCCGCTCAACTTTTGTCTGATGATGAGGTTTTTTCTCGGATTGTTGCTGCAAACGCCTCTGATGTTTCAGATGCGATAAAGCGAGGGCGCTCTACAACTCGACTCGAATTGTCTGATTCAATGCGTCGCGACATGATTGACTCATTGCGCATGTGGCGCGACATGGAGCCATCTAGGGACAAGCAATTATCCGAAGTAGTACACGATGGATGGCTGGTTGAGGAGCGGACAGCCCCGCTTGGAGTTCTCGGTTTTGTCTTTGAAGGACGACCCAATGTGTTTGCTGACGCTACTGGTGTTTTGAGGAGCGGAAACACTGTTGTATTCCGTATCGGGAGTGACGCGTTGGGTACAGCTAAGCAATTGATGGCTTTAGTGGTTGCTCCCGCATTACAGAAGTCTGGGTTACCGATTGGATCGGTTGTGCTTATCGATTCACCCGAGCATGCTGCCGGTTGGGCTTTGTTCTCCGACGCGCGCCTGTCACTTGCCGTAGCGCGCGGTTCGGGTGAAGCAGTTGCTCAGCTTGGAGCCATCGCTCAGCAGTCCGGTGTCCCTGTCAGTCTTCATGGCACAGGAGGTGCGTGGATGATTGTCGGAGATGCGGATGAATCTCGGTTGAAGCTTGTTATCGAAAACAGTCTCGACCGAAAAGTATGTAACACGCTTAATGTCATTTGCGTTCTTCGACACAATGCTCTCGAGCAGATTCCCATAGTTGTTCGTGCCGCATTAGATGCTGCAAAGAAGCGAAACACTTTGCCAGTTGTTCACGGTGTCGATGACGCCGAGGCAATTCTCCGAAATGCTTTTGCTGAAATCGATACGTGTGTCGCTTCTGCAGATAAGGCTTCTTTGGGGATTGAATACGAATGGGAGAATGCTCCTGAATTTGCTGTTGTTCTCGTCGACGACATTGAAGAGGCAACCCAATTGTTCAATACATACAGCCCCCAATTCATAGTGAGTGTGGTTTCACAATCGACTGATGATGTGAAGAAGGTTTGGGAGATGTGCAATGCGCCGTTTGTAGGCGATGGTTTCACCAGATGGGTTGACGGCCAATTTGCGTTGTTGCGTCCTGAACTCGGGTTGTCGAACTGGCAGCAGGGCAGGCTGTTTGCGCGACCAGGTGTTCTGTCTGGAGACTCTGCCTATTCAGTACGGCTGCGTGTGCAGCAGTTCAATGACAACTTGCATCGTTAGGGCACTAATCGCTGCAGCAATTGTCTAGTGAGAAATCCAACAGTTTTGTTGTTTTCCTCGGCTTCATCTGCGCGCTGAGTGAGGGAAATCATTCCATTTATTCCAAGCCACCTCAGAGGCTCTGGTTCCCACTTCGGGGAAACATGTTGCATGAAGGGCAGTGTTCGAATCTCGTTGTCGGTGTCCAGAATTTCATGTGACAAAGCTTCAGCAGCAAGGCAACTGAATGCCACTCCATCGCCAACGTAGCCACCGGCACTGGCCTGGCCTGTCGTTCGATCTGCTTGCACTGAAGGATGCCAATCGCGATGAACCCCGAGTGAACCTCCCCAACGATTGGTGATTTCAACAGATTTGGTGGGGGGCAACAACTCGTGGAGAGTGGTTTCTAGAAGTTGGTGAACTGAAGGTTTTCTATCGAACTGCCCACCAATCCGGCTGGCGAACTTATACGGTGCGCCGCGTCCACCAAATGCGATGCGATCATCTGACGTTCGCTGCGCATACACGATCATGTTTCGCCCGTCGTTCCAGGTCTCTCGTCCATCCCAACCGATGTCGTTCCAGATGCGTGACGGGATTGGTTCGGTGGCGATCATGTAGGAATACAGGGGCGCAATGGTTCGACGATGTTTTGGGAGACGCGCAGTGAAGCCTTCCGTAGCACGTACGCTCCATTTGCAATTGACTGTGGCGGGACCATGGACAGTGAGCGCACGCAACGAACGGTTTCCGATTTCTGAAACGATTGAGTCTCCAAAAAACGTGACACCTTTTGCCAATAGTTGAGTAACGAGGCCGTCTAGCAGTTGGGCAGGGTTGAGAGAAGCACAATGCGGTGTAAACGATGCACCGAGTGATTTAGTGATCTTTATGCGGTGTTGAGATTCAGAAGAAGAAAGTGAGCGCATGAATTCTTCGCCGAGACCTAAATCTCTGTACACGATGAGGTCGGCATTTTGTCTGGCTAGTTGTGCCTCATTGCGTGAATAAGACAACGTTCCTGATTGGTTCCACCCACATTGGATGTTGTGCTCCGCGATGTGTGCACCAATTTCTTCAACGGTGCGTATCAGGTTCTGTTGAAGATTGATGGCCGCTTCGCGAGATGTTTCTGAAGCAATGGTGGCCAACGAGGTGGGGTACAGCGCACTGCACCAGCCCCCATTTCTGCCGCTGGCACCGAAACCTGGCTGCCGGGCTTCGATGATTGCAATAGTGAGGTGTGGGTCTATCGCTAGGAGGTGGTGTGCTGTCCACAATCCAGTGAAACCAGCTCCAATAATCGCTATATCACACGACAACTCTCTCGAAAGACAGTCAAAATTCCAATTGAGTTGTTGGTTTCGCCAGAGGGAATCTGGCCACTGCGCGAAAGTTTCATTCACGAAGGCGAGGCTAGACCAAATTGCTCATCTCGGTGTTGTCAATCAAACGAATTGAGCCGAACGTTGCGGCAATGCAAATAACGCTGGCGTTGGTCGGAGACTCAACCTCTTCCATAGTGTTTGGGTTAACGATTGCCACGTAGTCAACGTTGCATAAAGGTTCGCTAGTGAGAACTTGAAGTCCTAACGTAACGAGTTGCGCAGAACTCGTTACTCCTGCATGAAACGCGGTGATCATTGCGCGCAGTGTTTGTGGCAAAACGGCTGCCGCTTGCCTTTCCGTATCCGTGAGACGACTATTCCGGCTGGAAAGAGCCACACCGTCATGGTCACGCACGGTGTCCTGTCCAATGATATTGACAGGCAGATTCAGGTCTCGAACCACCTGTTGAATGACCGCCAACTGTTGTCGATCCTTTTTGCCGAAGTAGGCGTTATGTGGGTTGACAGCATTTAGGAGTTTGACCACGACAGTGGCGACGCCATCAAAGTGCCCTGGGCGGCTCTTTCCCTCTAACTTTGTCGCGATGTGACCAGCACTAATTGAAGTGTTGAAACCCTCGGGGTAAACGGCGGATGGTGACGGTGAATACAGAACGTCCACGTTGAGTGCTCGAAGAAGTGATGAATCGCCATCTTTGTCTTGTGGATATTTCTCAAAATCTTCGGAATTAGTGAATTGAGTTGGATTCACAAATATGGAAACAACACTGTGTGTGTTTTCTTGTGTTGACTTTCGAATGAGAGACTCATGTCCTTCATGTAAGAAACCCATTGTTGGCACAAACCCAATTGAGATTCCCTTGTCGCCTAAAGTCTTGCGCCATTGAAACATTTCCTCAGGCGAGGTGAGGGTCAACATTGTTATTGGAAGCTATGTGCGTCGTCTGGCCACTGTTGAGAATGCACTTCTTCAACATACGCACGAACTGCATTGGTGGCTGTAGTTCGCAGATCTGCATACGCTTTTGCGAATGTAAATGTTCGTGGCGATAATCCGAGAAGGTCGTGCATGACTAGAACTTGGCCGTCGCATGAAACGCCAGCGCCTATTCCAATGGTTGGAATGGATACCTTTTCGGTGATGCTTGCTGCAAGAGATGCAGGTACGGCTTCGATAACAACTGCACATGCTCCAGCTTGTTCTACAGCATGCGCATCTTCGAGCAATCTCTCCTTGCTGCCGGCTGCGTCACCCGAGTTGCGACCCTGCACCTTGTTTCCGCCCATGCGGTGATAACTCTGAGGGGTTAGACCAATATGTCCCATAACTGGGATGTCAGCTGCCGCTATTGCGCGAATCTGTTCTGCAACATGGATTCCGCCTTCGAGTTTGACGATTTCGGCGCCAGCCTTCACAAGACGAACAGCATTATCAACGGCATCCTTGACTGAACTTTGATATGAACCGAAAGGCATGTCACCGACAATCAAAGCATTTGGTTTTACCGATGCAACAAGACGTACGTGGTATTCCATGTCTTGCATGGAGACTCCTAAAGTGTTGCGCTGACCTTGCATGACCGTTGCCACAGAATCACCCACAAGAATGAGGTCTACCCCTGCCTCGTCGACGATGCTGGCAAATGTGGAGTCGTAAGCAGTAACCATCGCCAGGGGCGAGTGTGATTCTTTGCGCTCCCGCAACTGGGGAACAGTCATTTTGGTTCTCTTGATGTTCGACATTGCACCACCTTTGCCCCAAAGGCTATGAGTGCTTCACTATTGGCACACTAACGAGTTGGTGAAAATCGTCTCACAGTGAAAATAGGGCGCGAATCTCATGTTCTGGATCGAGAATAAGTTCTGTTTTTGCGTCGATTCGCAGAGTCGCACGGGTGTCTGTGTCGTACTGCGACCATGAGGGGTGACCATGATGAGCGAATTGAGTGATCTCGGCTGTGAAGCGGTCGGCGATTGGGTGGCGGTCGCTTCCGTCTCCGAGAAACATCTCTGCTCCCGGCGCCTCAAGGTTGCCAAACGCAAATGGAATGTCGAGAGCATGGCAACATCCGAGGATTCCGCCCATTGCAGGAGTTTGCCAAGTGAACCAGTACATCCAAGTCGGCTGGCTTACTGAAACACGTTGTTCCGCGAACGAAATGGCACGTTGACGAAATCCGGTGTCAGTACTTACTGCTGATATCAAGTCTTTATGAGATTCGTTAGGGCGCAGTTTCTCGTAGACCTTGCGTGCCTCTGCTGCGCGAGAACCAAAAGTCTCCGTCGAAGATTTTTCCCACGTTGAGGCATCAGCGTCGGCAAGTCTTGGATCAAAAGCTGACCATAATTTGTTTTCATCGCGATTAGTTCCGACAACAAATTGCACAGCCGATTTGCTGGCTACTTCAAGGATGTTTGGCTCAAGACCAATACCTCCGCCAGTTGGTGCATAAAAATCGAAAGCTGAACTAGCCGTGAGAAGTTGTGCAGTTTGGAATTCGAGAATCTTCTCTAGCGACATGTCACGAAGGTCGTCAATCGAGTTGACCCCAGCAATTTCAAAAAATTGCTTTGCCAACTCTTGACTGCGCGCATGTTCACGCAATTGTCCTATGGATGGGCTCATGGCCCATACTCGATGAAAGAGGCCCTTTGCGCTTGGACACGCCATTAGCGAGATGACAGCTGAACCACCAGCAGATTCACCAAAAATTGTGACGTTGTTCGGGTCGCCGCCAAAGGCAGCAATGTTCTTGTTGACCCAGCGCAAAGCCGAAACCATGTCGAGTGTTCCGTAGTTGCCGTCACCGAGGAAGCCCAGCGCGCCGAGCCTGTAGTTGATGGTCACAACAATTGAGCCCTGTGATGCAAGGGTTCCGCCGTGATACCACGCCGTTGATCCAGATCCATTTGTGTAAGCACCGCCATGAATCCAAACAAGTACAGGTTTTTTCGTGTCTTGGGAGGGGGTCTCGGATGCATAGACGTTTAGGAATAGACAATCTTCATCCATATCTGCAGGATTAAATCCGAGCATGGTCTCCAACATTCCAGGAACTTGCGGACTAATAGATCCAAACTTCGTAGCTTCGTAAGTGCTCGTCCAGGAATCAATATCGACCGGTGCGTCGAATCGCTTAGCTGCCGCATAGCGAATGCCAAGAAACTCTAATGAGCCGTTCTCATTTTGGATTCCAGAGATGTTTCCGCCAGGACATGCGATTATTGAGTTACTAGCCATGTGGCAAGCGTAGTTTGGTGACGCAGGAAGGTGGCTAGCGTAGAAACGTGTCCCGTCACTATTTAGGAAGAGCCTTCGGCAAATTGGTTACGGCTGGAAGCGAGAAGGCTGCCTTTTGGGCTTCTATTGGGCCGCATAACTCACGAAGTAGAAAGTTTGCGTCGTTTGGCGAGCGCAGCATGATCATGTGGAAGCCAACAACGATTTTTAATGAGCAATACATCTCAATTGGTAATGACGTGTTGATTGGGCCAGGGGTCGCATTGTCTGCCGGCATGGTTCCTGGTCAGGAATGTCTGGTGACCCCCGTTGTGACAATTGGAGATCGGTGCCTCATTGGAAGAGGAAGCGGAATCGTTGGTCATTTCTCCATCTCAATCGGAAATGACGTATGGACTGGTCATCATGTGTACATCACAGATCAAAATCATGGTTATGAGGACATAACGATTCCGATTTCGAAACAGTCGCAACCCGAACGTGCCGTATCAATTGGAGACGGATCTTGGTTAGGACATGGATCGGTTGTATTGCCAGGAGTCACCATCGGACAACATGTGGTGATTGGCGCCAACTCTGTTGTCACTAAAGACATACCTGATTTCAGTGTGGCCGTGGGTGTTCCTGCAAAAGTGATTCGACGATTTGACGAGTCTCGCCAGGAATGGTTGTCGGTTTAGACAGATAAATCAAGTGGAGGCTGGCAAGCCTTCATCTTGTTTTCTCTAGCGAATTTGCCTAGGCGTTCACTGACAGGTACGCCTTCTACTTCAGTCTCTGCAAAATATGGTCGAGTCAGCGACGTCATCAATGCCTGAGCGAAAAGTCGGCGATCTTTTATGTAGAGGCGATATTCGGCGATCCATAGAGGAACGATTGCTTTACCTTTTTCATCGGATGGTTGATCGTTTGCAATCAGATTGATTGCGTCCTCGAGCGAGTCGGTAGCTTTCTCGACAATCTTTGCCTTTTGTTTCAGAGCAAGAGAGTCGTTCGGGTTCATCTCGGTTAGGTCCTCAAGAGCGAAGCGAATATCTTCCGCTTTCATGCAATGCGCTTGAGCTCTTTGTGCCCATGCCTCATCCTTGATCTTGTTCACGCTTTCACGAGGGGCGAAGATGAACGCATAGACCCACATCAATGCAATAAGAGAGCACACACTCCATAGAACAATGCGGCTAATTACACGAGTAGACATGCGTCAATTGTAGGAGTTATTTGGATTGGGTGGGGCGGTAGGAGATAGCCAGATGACACAGAGCCAGTGCAACTCCAATAGGCAGTGCCCATATCCCGAGGCTCACGTTCACATCGAAATAATGGTCGAGGCTGTATGTGCCTCCACCCAGCATGGCGAGCACAGTGGCGACTGAAAGGATCGCGGCGCAATACTCCCAACCGCCATTTGGCAAGAAAATGAAGTACCCAACTTTCCAGTGAACCGTAATGATGGCAACGAGCATGAGCGCTACGAAAGCCACACACGAAGGCCATAGCAATAGTCCACTGGCTACTAACAAACCCGCAACAATTTCTGTAGTAGCTGCCGTCCGGGCCTGAAGGTTTGGCCATTTCATTCCCATACTGGCGAACCATCCGCTCGTGCCGGATATTCCTGAAGAACTCGAAAACTTGTTGTAACCATGAAATGCCATGGACAAGCCGAATGACAGGCGAAGTATCAGTAGGGCTAAATCAGGATTGTTCATGTTGACACTTTAGGTGCATCGTGGTTATTGGTCGAGAACTGTCAGAATAGGGAAGTGAGAGTTACGCGTCTAATTGCACGATCGTTGTTGATTCTGGTGTCAATGTCGCTAGTGAGCTGCTCAGCCTTTGCTTCGAATACTGACTCTTGCGACTCTCGTGTTTCTGTGGCTGATTTTCTAACGTCGTTACGCGATGGCGTGGGCGCAATTGCTGATAGTCAGTACGCATCAATTCGAATGTCTGCATTTGACGCATACGACGCAACAGTCGAAGCAATGGACAATGAAGACACTCGGTCTGCTGCATCAGCGCTCCAGCCGCGGTTACAAAGATTTGTCCAAGAGATGGATGACTTGTCATGGGACCTGAGTGTGGTTGCCGATTCTGATGAGGCACTCGAGGCTATAACTGCGCTGAACTCTGAGGACTCATTGCAACAAGCGAATGTTGTAGACGCGTACATGATTTCCCGTTGTGGCACGGCCAGTACTGTCTTTCAGAGTCCGGGTGTAGAGGTAACACTGCCGGGCCCAGTAATTAGTCAACCAAATGACTCATTGCCTCTCACAGAAGAACCTAATGAACGCTCAGAAGCAGCATCGCTCGGTTTCACTGTTGCAACTGCTTTCAATCTGACGCTGAGCGAATCGGAAATGGTCTGTCTCGGAACAGCATTGACAGGTGTTTATGATGCAAGTGGCGACAGTAAAAATATTGATCAATACACCCGACAATTTCAAAGTGCATTTGACAATTGCAATATTGATGTAGTGATTGATTGAATTGATTCAAGGAAAGATTGATGAAGATAACTCTCGTACGACACGCGCAGCCTGAATGGGTGAAGGATGGATTCAGCGTTGATAATCCACCACTGACATCTCTGGGTTTCGAGCAAGCAGAATTGCTGGGGCAATGGTGCGAGGGGCAACACTTTGACGAAGTACTTGTATCGCCATTAGTTCGTACACAGCAAACTGCAGCCCCCATGTTGAGTGCTTTGGATCGACCTTTAGAGATCGAGCCGTGGCTAGAAGAAATCCGCAACCCTGTGTGGCACGGAACCCCGGAAGAAAAGGCTGCAGAAGCGTGGCGAGCCGAGAAGAACAAGGTTTCATCGGACCGTTGGAATGGGATAGACGGTGGCGAGAGCGTCATCTCTTTCGTTGATCGCATCAATGTTGGTGCAAGTCTTTTCTTGGAAGAGCGGGGAATAGTGCGAGCTAATACAGATCTTCCTGTGTGGCAGACGTCGCCTTCGTATAACGATGAAGCGAGCATTCTTTTGGTTGCCCATGCTGGCACCAATAGCGTCACCATTTGTCATCTGTTGGGAATGCCTCCGACGCCATGGGAGTGGGAGAGACTTGTGATTGGTCACGCAAGCGTGAGTGTTGTTGAGACACTTCAGTTAGGCGATGGCATTACGTTCGGACTCACGCAGCTGTCTGGTCTTGAGCATCTCCCACTCGCGTCACGTACATACTGAAAACATGAAGCGCCTAATCGTTTAGGCTGATTCGTATGACAACAGATAAAACCATCAATACTGATGCTTTGAAAATGACTTCGTTTCAAATCTTTAGCAAGCTTGAAGGCGCAGTTACTTCGGGAATGATTCATCTGGGAGATCGTTTGGGTTTATATGTAGCGCTAGCGCAAGGCGATGGGGATACGTCAGCGTCACTCGCTACGAAATTGTCGTTGCATGAACGGTGGGTGCGTGAGTGGCTCCATAACCAGGTTGCTGCACGTCTTGTTTCGTGCGATGACTTGTCTGCAGAAGTTCCAGTTTTTTACTTGACACCAGAAGCAATTGCGGTGTTCGCTACTCCAGACCACCCTGCATACGGAATGGGGATGTTCCACCGTCTTCCTCAGACCATGAACGCTTTGAATTACATGCCAGAGTCGTTTCGTACCGGTATCGGTCATGATTACGACAGCCATGGTCCTGAAGGTGCAGTGGGTATCGAACGTAGTTTCGAGCCATGGAATCAGAACTTCCTGGTTCCAGTCGTGCTGCCAGTTCTTGGACGTGCGTACGAAGCACTGAAGAGCGGGGCAAAAGTTGCTGATATTGGCTGCGGATCTGGTGGTGCGGCGTTATTGATGGGCAAGACATTTCCCAACAGCACTTTTGACGGTTTTGACATTTCTCAATTTGCTCTGGAGCGAGCAGAGGAGCGCAAGAAGAGTGAAGGCGCCTCAAATGTTTCCTTCTACGATCCGCGTACACACGCAATTTCGCAAGATAACAGTTACGACATCATTTGCACTTTTGATTGCATTCACGACATGACTCGTCCAACAGAGATGATGAAGACAATACGACGTGCGCTTAAGGACGACGGAACATGGCTTCTTGTGGATATCAAGGCTCATGACTCTCTGGAGCTAAATGTTTCTAAGAATCCAATGGCTTCCCTTCTGTACGGCATCAGTGTCTTGAGCTGCATGTCGTCAGCTATGTCTGAGCCAGACGGTGAAGGACTTGGCACACTGGGGTTATCGGCTCAGAAGGCAGAAACAATGGCGCGCAATGCGGGTTTCACATCCTTTGAGCGTCTGGATATTGATCATTCGGTTAATGCGTTTTACGCAGTGAGGCCGTAGACCAAAATATCCCAACACACCTTGGATCAATGGCGTGTTGGGATATCTGTATCGGCTGTTAGCCGAGATCTATGGCGCTGGTACCGGAAGCGGTGTGGTGACGCTGCATGCATCGACTGCTGCAACTATCGGAGTTGGGTCGATTGCTTCACCACCGAAAGGGTGTACCTCCAAGTGAAGGTGAGGAGTGGTGGTACCACCGGTCTTACCCAGGTAACCAAGAACTTGTCCAGCCTTAACTTTGACACCAATACCAATTCCGTCTGCAACACGTTGCATATGGCCATAGAAGAAGTACGTACCGTCAGCGCGCGTCAAACGCACACCGTTACCTGCAAGTTTGTCGGTGGCTGTTGAATACATCTTTGTAATGGTGCCGTCTTCGACAGCGTAGAGAAGGTTGCCTTCTTTAGCGATGATGTCCACTCCAAGGTGAAGGCGATTTGTGCCGCGAGGTGCGTGCCAGGTGTTCTCGTATGAACAAAGACCTTGTACTGGAAAAACAGAGATGCTGATCGCTGGAGCTGCAACGAGTCCCAATTTGATGGCAGTTGGCGTTGTGAGTGTTCCGGTTACTTGAAGGCCATTTGCTGTTTGATACTTCTGAAGAGCAACTGTTGTAGCTCCTCCGAAAATTCCGTCTGCGCCACCTTTGACTTCAATGTTTGAAGCAATGAGAGCCTTCTGCAATGAACGCACCTTGTCACCCTTGTCTCCACGGGTAGGAAGCTTGCCTGCGATTGCAGAGGTAGTGGCCGCAGCCGCCGAAACGGTTGGTGCTGGCGCCGGTGCTGGTGCAACAACCGGTGCTACGAGACCAAGAGCCGATGCTGTCGATGCATCAAGAAGTCCAGTGGCTGGCAATCCTTTTGCGCTTTGAAATGCTGCAAGGGAAGAAGTGGTTCCAGAACCGAACATGCCATCAACGCCACCCTTTACAGAGATGCCAGCAATGACAAGTGCCTTCTGGACAGCAAGAACTGAAGCGCCTTTAGCGCCGCGTACTGGAAGGGTGTCGACTGTAAGTGGGTACACCACGGCTGGAAGGGTCGTGGTTGGAGCCACTGTGGTTGTGACTGGCGCGATTGTTGTTGTGGTTGCATCTGCAGACACTTTCAAAACTTTTGCGGTTGGAGCGTCAACAACTCCTGATGCTCGAAGTCCAACAACTTTTTGGAAATTCTTAAGCGCACGCAATGTGTTCTTGTCGAAGACGCCAGTGACGCCACCCTTCAATGTGAAGCCGTTACGAATGATCGCGGCCTGTACGGCTGCTACGTGCGCGCCTTTGTCGCCGAACTTCGGCTGTCCTGGAGCGGTTTTTGCAGTTGGTGCAGCGGAAACTGTTGCTGCTTGTGCTGTCTGAGGCAATGCAACGAGGCCCATCGACAGGATTGCTCCCGAAATGATGACTTTGCTGATTGTGAGTGTGCGGTTGTGAGACATCTGTCTTCTCCCTTGTTGATCCGGTTAAGGGATCGGCAGGTCAGGAGGAAACTTGAGGAATTTCTCACAGAAAATGTTTAGATGGTCACTTAGCGTGGTTTTAGTGGTGACTCCATCACTAAAAGTGCTGACTTGTAGGCCTCGACGGGACTTCTAATGTGCTCAATGACCCAATCTCTATGGGAACATGGCCTAAAGGCAGGGGGTCTCCATGGGTCTGAGTCAGTTATCGAGAAGCGTGTCGGGGGCCAGAGTTCTGATCACCGGTGCTGGAAGCGGCATGGGTCGGGCGACGGCTCGTCTATTCGCCGATGAAGGGGCCCGGGTATTTCTCGCTGATTGGGATCGCAAGGGCGTAGAGGCAGCAACTGCGGAGATCCAGGGCATGTATGGGCCAGATAGTGCGGCATATCTGTCCGGAGATGTCGCGAACCAGTCTGACCGTGAGTTGTTGATCACGGCCGCAATTAAGTTCATGCGTGGAATCGACATTCTCGTGAATAATGCTGGAATCAGTCGAATCTCATCCGTGCACACTGACGACGAAACGTTCAATACAAACTGGGATGAAACATTGGCTGTGAATGTTTCTGCTCACGCTCATCTGATTCGGCTTGCATTGCCGCAATTGCTTCAAGCGCCTCATGGCGGACGCATAGTGAACGTTGCTTCGACCGAATCTGTTGTTGCTACTCGTGGGCTTGCCGCCTACACCGCCTCAAAACACGCTGTGATTGGCCTGACGAAAAGTTTTGCTGTCGAGTTGGGTCGAAGCAACATCACTGTCAATGCAATTTGTCCAGGACCAATTCTTACGGGAATGACATCAGCAATTCCTGAAGAGTCGAAAGAGAAATATGCGCGCCGAAAAGTTCCGATCGGTCGATATGGCAATCCCGAAGAAGTAGCTCAGATGACTCTCAGCGTTTGTTTACCAGCAGCTTCTTTTCTCAACGGAGCGTCGATAGTTGTCGATGGTGGCATGTCCATCAACCACGGATAGTTACTTCCGTGTGTAGCCGTCAACCATGCCGGTGAATCCAGATGGCGAATGAGCTCCCAAAACTAAAGTCTCGAGAATTCCGATGCCTTTGTGCTGTGTCCCATCAGACAATGTGCAAGTGACATGGCTAAGTGTTTGTGTATGTAAATGTTGCATGTCCATGGGTGTCTCTACCGGAACTTGAAAACGTTCCCCACCTGTTTCGAGTTCGCCCTTCCAATTTCCATGGCCCCATTCGGCGCTGAGATAACCAAGTCCCACCATTTGGAAATGAGTGATCGGTTCGAACACTAGGTGAGCGGTCTCTTTCGAGAATGTATAAGTGACTTCGAATTTCTCTGAGCGACGAGTACCTTCCTCATAGTGGTACTTGTAGTCAATGTTGTGAGCATGTCGGATGGTGTCGTCTCCTACGAGCATTGCCCCTGATTCATGCCACCTTTGACCGTCGGCATATTCGTTTACGTCGAATACAGTTCCAAAACTCTCAAAGCACACTGGTGCCCATAGCCAGTAGAACTGTGGGATTGCCTGCAATGGTGCTCCTTGTTGAACTCGTTCGCCTATGCCACGAATTCCCCAGGAGCGGTCGCGTGAACCGACGACTGTTTGTGGTTCCACCTCGATTCGCACGCCATCAATTTCGATCCATCCCGACCACTGACCCAACTGAGTAAGACGTGTGTATTGCATGGTTGTTCTGTTGCCGGCACGCACGAGAAACGGTGGCTCTTCGTAGGGAAGTGAAGTGGCTGAATAGGTAACGTCTGCTCGCACTCCGTGGTCCTTCATGTCCACGAGAATTCGATGTTTGCGCATTGGTTCCAAAACTTGAATCTCAATCGGGCCAATCTTGGTGCAAAGCATGCGATCATTGTTCGCTCTCGCCGAAGCATGAACATTGATTTGTTCGCCCTTAACAATGACACTGAAAGACGCGTCCATCACATGGCGATTTGGGTATAGACCCATTGCGGCTGCAAAGAACAAAGATCCGTCACGCGAATAGCCATTGAAAAAGTATCTGTCGTAGTGGTTCGCGTCGCCAGATGCCGGATGAGCAATCGGCTCCGATGTCTGGTGAATAGGGAAGTCGTCATACGAGGTGATCATGACTGTGACCGTAGCCACCTTCAGGTCGTCCGAACTAACGGGACCGTAAACCCCTGAAGGACATAGATTGAAGAGATGCCTACGGTCTCTCAGAAGTCCTTTCGACTGGTAATGGGAACTGCGTTGGGCTCGGTATGTCTCATCGTGTTTACGGGGGCACTCGTTCGCCTCACGGGCTCTGGGTTGGGATGCTCGGATTGGCCGAGGTGCAATGAAACAAAGTTTGTCGATGTTTCAACAGGTCACACAATGATTGAACAAGTGAATCGACTCTTCACTGGAGTTGTTTCCGCATCTGTCATTGCAGCTGTTCTGCTTTCGTATTTTCGCAAGCCGCGCCGTGCTGACTTGGTCAAACTGTCGTGGGGTTTAATCATTGGCGTCCTAGCTCAAGTAGTAATCGGCGGCATCGTGGTGCTCACAGGTTTAAACCCTTTTGCCAATATGGCTCACTTCCTTGTCTCCATCATTCTCATCACTAATGCTTTTGTTTTGTATCGCAGGTCAATGTCTGATGCTCCCTCGATCTATATTCGTCGATTGGCATCGGGTAGCTCTTCAATGCTGGTGCCATTGGCCGTGCTCAGTGCATTGGCAATTGTGACGGGCACTGTTGTGACGGCTACTGGCCCGCACGCTGGTGATGAGGACGCAGTACGGTTTGGGTTTGCGCTCACGAGCGTCGCACGATTGCATGGAGTAGCGGTAATGCTCACCGTCGCTTTCATTGTTTTTCTTGCTGTGAAGGCAAGGAAGTGGTCCGACAAAAGATTTAGTGAGGCTGTGCAAACGCTTTTAATTGTGGCTTGCTTTCAAGGAGCAATTGGATACACGCAATACTTCACAGGAGTGCCTGTCATCCTTGTAGCTGCGCACATTATTGGTGCAGTTTCATTCTGGCTCGCAATTTGTAATGTGCTATTCGAGGAATCACACTCCTAGTTGGATTCAGTCACCAAGTCATACAAGTGATGACAATCGTTAAGCGTGAGCACGCTAATTACATCTGCCATCTTCACTGTTGTGATGCTCGTGTTCTCCACCATCATCCATAGCGAACGTTGAGTGCCGAGCACGTCCGCCAAGAATGCGTTAATGACACCGCCATGGCAAACAACCGCGATGGTTTCACCTTTGTGCTGATTTGCAAGTTCGCGAATCTTTGAAGAGACACGTAAACGAAATGCGGCGTCACCTTCTCCATTGGGAATGCCATCCCATGTTCCATTTTTGGTCCACTCGACATACTCGGGGTCCATCGATGCAGCTTTTCTGCGAAACTCACCATGGCTCCAGTCTCCGAGTCGAACTTCCTCGAGTTCTTCGTGGACAAGCACTGGTAAACCGTGGTGCTCAGCGATTGCAAACGCAGTGTCGTGTGCGCGAAGAAGGTGACTGGAATACACGGCAGAAATACTTGCGCTCGACAGTCGTTTACCTACGGCTTCAGCTTGCTTTTTACCCAAATCGTGTAACGGGGGGTCAATCGATTCAGGAGTTCCCGGAATGATGTCTGCTGATCGTCCATGGCGAATCAACAGCACACGGCAACCGTCTCCGACAGAACCATCGAGTGTTGGTTGTGGCACGGCTGTGGCATCTGGAGTGCGAATAGCAGTTGGTTCATTCATGCTTGTTATCTTTGTCGGTATGACGAAAGAAGATGAAGTTCTCCTAGAGATTGAGGACCACATAGCCACAATCACGCTGAATGCGCCTGGGCGTATGAATACCATCTCGGGCCAGATGCTGACTCAATTGTCGCAACGGCTACTAGAAGCCGATTCCAATCCAGAAGCTCGAGTCATCATTCTCACTGGTGCAGGACGAGCCTTCTGCGCAGGACTGGACTTGGGGTCGCAAGCAGGCAAGACAGAGTCGCTGGGTGTTCTGGATAACACCGAAGCAAACATGGTTGAGTTTGATATTCGTGATGCTCCACCGATAGTTCTGCATAACTTGGATACGCCCGTTATCTGCGCCCTTAACGGGGGAGCAGCCGGATACGGACTCGATATTGCACTTGGTTGCGACATTCGAATAGCTGCAGATACCGCAAAGATGGCTCCAGGGTTCGCAAAGCGCGGCATCCTTCCTGAAAGTGGCGGGACTTGGTTACTTCCAAGAATTG
>Ga0208485_1000020_pt1 | contig 51836 bp, 131 predicted proteins | sample LakMenEpi27Jul12_FD_150707 | JGI IMG/M metagenome (GOLD analysis project Ga0208485, IMG submission 150707) | Freshwater microbial communities from Lake Mendota, WI - 17JUL2012 deep hole epilimnion (SPAdes) | ecosystem: Environmental > Aquatic > Freshwater > Lentic | place: Lake Mendota... | reverse complement strand
TATAATATCTTTGTTGTATCAGATAACCAATTAACTAAAAGGATAATAAAATGACTGAATCGAATTACGAAACTTTTTATAAATTTAGAGATGAATTAGATGCGCATGTACGCTCGTTGTCTGAGAAACGCGAGTTTAATTCGCCTGGTGGTAAGTATGCGTATATGTTCGGTTATACAATAAGTTCAATTCCGAATCTGCTTGCTGATTTACAGTTGACTGAGGAACAGATGCAAATAGTAGTAGATTATCACAAATCACCAATTTATCAAAAATAATTAACAAATGGCTGGACATGGATGTCTTTTTTTGTTATAATATATTTGTTGTATCAGATAACTTAACTTTAAAAGGAAAGCCGAATGAATAATCAATTGTTAACTTACTTAGTAGAAAACAAATTAGTCGAATTCGACAAAACATCTCGCGAGTATGTATTTACTTCAACTCGAACTATTGGTATGGTAATTACTGACGATGTAATGGTCGTATTGGAATCAATTTACGTCGATGACGAAGATTCATTTATTGGTGTAGATTTTAAAGGAAAAAAATACGATTTAGCTGAAGTTGATTTTGATTTATATACGTCAGGTGTATTCGATAAAAAAGATCGAATTTTGTAAACAAATAGCTGGACATGGATGTCTTTTTTTATTATAATATCTTTGTTGTATCAGATAACTTAACTTAAAAGGAAAGCCGAAATGAAAAGAGCAACCAATTACGTAAACGAGTTAGTAGCGAAAGGTGTATTAGTAGTTGACGAAGACAATGTATGCGGTGGAAGTGGTTATAAGGTAGTAGATGGGTTTATCCTTAGATGGGCTTTATCGTCAATCGATACCTTTGATATTGCCGTAGTAGAAGTAACTCCTTTTTATGTAGTGTTTATTGGCGAGGATGTAGAAGATAATATTCTGATCGATGAACGAGAAGAATTTAATAGATCAGAATTTACTGTATATGAAGTAGTAAATATGTAAACAAATGGCTGGACATGGACGTCTTTTTTTGTTATAATATATTTGTTGTATCAATTAACCAATTACATAAAAGGTAAATCAAATGACAAAACGTATTACGATGGCGACAATCAAATCATTCATCAAAAAGAATTCAGAAGAGTTGTTCTTAAAGAAAATCAATTCGTATGATGGTATGTGTGATGGGGTTAACGAACGAGCGGCTCATGGCTTTACTCAAGTTGAATTCAATCATCAATCACATGCGAATCAATTAGGTATTCCTGGTGCATGGTTCACTCCTGGTGGTAACTTATTAACTGAATATAACGATGGTGTATTCAAAGGGTTCGATGTATATAATTGCTGTGGGCATTTTATTATCGCAGTTAAGTAACAAATGGCTGGACATGGATGTCTTTTTTTATTATAATATCTTTGTTGTATCAATTAACCAATTAACAAAAGGAAAGTCAAATGACAACTGCATATGAATCAAAATTTGTTTTAGAATTAACTGAAAATACAGAGTGGCCAAGTAAATGGGTCCCTAATGCAATCCTCGAGGTATTAGAAGAAGGGGAGTCGTTATCTGCTATTGTGTATGAACCCATTGGTGTTTATACATATCAAGTAACGGCGTTGTTGCTATTGAATGACAAAGACCCGAACTATTGGTTACCGAAAGTGATCTCGAATGTATTAGAAGAAGATGAAAAGTTATTAGGAGTACAAGTAGTAGAAGTACCAGAAGCAGAAGTTACCACTAGACATAACGTATTGCGCAGTATAGCTATATCTAATGGGGTTACGATAACAAGTTAAGTAAATTGATTAGTATCTGATGGCAACACTTTAGAGGGGGTTTATGCCCCCTCCTTTTTTCGAACAAAAGGTTGGACATATATATGCTGATCAGTTATAATATATTTGTTGTATCAATTAACCAATTAACAAAAAGGTGAATAAGATGGAAAAATTAATCGATAAATTAGAAGACTTAGAAGTAATTTATTACGACGATGAAGAAGGTGAGTTTTTTGTCGTAGGTGATTGTGTAGTGAGATTCAGACATGAACCAATTAAGGCTATTAGTGAAGCGTATAGTGGCGAGATTGATATGTTATCCGTTGACAATGTATATTTCCATCACCACAAAGCAACGATAACGGCAGCTGACTTTGAGTTGTTTAGAGATGGAAAAGTAATCGAATTTAAGTAAAAAAAAAGCTGGACACGGACGTCCAAATCAATTATAATATATTTGTTGTATCAGATAACTTAACTTAAAAGGAAAGCCAATATGTCAAATGATATTTTATTTCAAGATTTAGTAGGCGGCAACACATACTGGAATAGCAAAGGTAAGTACCAAGCTATATATGAAACAAAGTACGAATCATTAGTTCCACCAGCCGGTATTTGCGAAACAGAAGAAGGTGAGATGTTACGAGCTTCAGCTAAATTGTACTACGACTATTACAATAATGGTATGTGCAATAATACATCAGGTCCAGCTAAGTTCTTAATGATTATGGATGAGAAGTATGGTTGGGGGTTGACTAATGAGTTGCATAAGATATATAGCAATTCAAACAATGAAGGTTATGGTGAAGTCAATTTAGAGTTAGAATTAGAAGCAGTAGTTGATAAGGTATTAGAACATATTAACGTTAACGCCGATACACCAAATACACAAGATATGTGGGATTGTGGAGATGAAGACGTTACCTTTGAAGACGAATATGATTATGAAGACGATTGGGATGAAGATGAAGACTAACTAATAGTTGGACAAGGACGTCCAAATCAGTTATAATATATTTGTTGTATCAATCACTTAATTAATGAAGAGGGTAGGTTATGTCATTTACAAAATTTTTGAATATGTTAGCTGCTGCAAATATACTTACGTTCGATGAGGTAACTGGCTTCTATTATGTAGCTGATTGGGCTGTGCTGTTATATAAAGGAAGTAGTGCAACTAGGTTAGTAGCTTCATTAGAGTTGGTAATGGATATAGTAGTAGAGGGTGAAGCACTAATAGTAAACAAGAAGGCATTTTGTTTAGATGATTTTGATGTGTATAGAAATGGAGCTAAGTTAGAGTTGCAGTTTGGCTAATAGTAGTATAAAGTGTAGAACAAATTAACTAATCAAAAGGAAAGGTATATTATGACAATGGCATCGTTTAATAAGACAACAGAAGTGCGCGCAGCGATCGAAAGCTTAGTAGGTCGGGATTATATTAGCTTAAATAACGATAAGCGCAAGTTTGGTAGAAGGTTGAAGTTCTTAGGTATGGATTTGACTAACGCCCAATTAGACAAGGTTAATGGCCTGATTAGAAAGTTTAATGCGGTAGCTGAGCATGCTGATGTGTATGCAATGGAAGCAGGTAAGAAGACTATGGTTAGTTCGTTGGTCGTAAATATTAAAGTTTAGGCTGGACATTGGTGGGTAAGTATAGTATAATATCTTTGTTGTATCAGATAACACTTAACTTAAAAGGAAAGCAAAATGACATCATTAGTATATCAATTTTCAGATTACGGCATCTTAATTAAATCAATTGGTGCATGTAAATACGAATTTGCATTTAATGGAACTGAAGAACAATTCGTACAGGCATTAGAAAAAGTAATGGCTGGGTATGGATATGTAAAGCAAAATGAGGATTGGTTCCCAGGTAATCCAAGTGGTGATGGTGATATGTATTACCTGGAGCATTGCGATGAAGAGGGTGAGATTTATATTGCATTTGATTGGGTTAATAAAGAGTTTCATTTAACCTAACAAAAAGCTGGACATGGACGTCCTTTTATTATATAATATATTTGTTGTATTAATTAACCAATTTAATAAAGGGAAAAAAATGAACAAACCATATTATTCAATTAAAAAAACTTTAACTTACAACAATACAGTAATGATTAATGTATTTAACGAACACCATATGAGAATAGAAGCAATCACTCAAATATTAAAGGGTAAGAATAAAGGTAAGGTAATTGAGACTATTAAGTATGGTTATGACAAGGACCAACGACTAATGTCAATTGTAATTGTATCAGGCAAACGAATCACGACATTAACCAAATCAAAACTAGAAAGAGAACGTACTGGTACACCAGAGTATTCATATGAAAAATCATTAGCTAATTTCTAAACAAAAGGCTGGACATGGACGTCTTTTTTTGTTATAATATATTTGTTGTATCAATTAACCAATTAATAAAAAGGTAAATCAAAATGACTAAATTAGAAGTATTAGATGCAGTGGGACCATTCGTTATTTTCATTATGTTTATGTTAAGTACAGTAATAGATAATTTTTAAAAAAGCTGGACATTAAGATCTCGATCAGTTATAATATATTTGTTGTATCAGATAACTTAACTTAAAAGGAAAGCCAAATGGGAACGCAAGCAATCGTAGCAGTTAAATTAGCCGGCCGTAGATATGAATCAGTTACAGTCAATTGGGACGGTGGAACATTATTACCAATCTTAACTCAGTACTATTCAGACCCAGCAGTAGCAAAAGACTTAGTAATGCATGGCAATATTAGTTCATTAGGTGAACGTATTCACCCAGTAGGTGAGCATTCATTTGATGCGCCGGAGTCAGGTACTACAGTGTTCTATCATAGAGATAGAGGTGAAGAATTAAAGTACAATGGGTATGACAATCGCAAGGCAATGTTTGAGTTTATTAAAGAACATATGTATTGTGATTACGTATATTACTTTGATGGTAAGAAATGGCAAAAAGCAAAATCATCTTTAATTAAATAAATTGAATGGCTTAGACAAGGAAGTCTCTTTTTAAATCAAACAGTTAGGGCCAAACAAAATCAAGATTGAACAATAATATAATATATAGGCTTGACAAATGTCCTTGATTGTATTATAATATATTTGTTGTATCAGATAACTTAACTAAATAGGAAAAGCAAAAATGATTAAATTAGTAATCGCATTAACATTTCATTTATCAACCCCACCAACTATATTAACCTTTAATTTTGATTCAATTGCTGATTGTTTAAAATCAAAGCAAGAAAAGACTGTAGTGTTAGATCAGATGAATTTACAATCGATTATTATTGGTTATAGTGCGGTATGTGGTAAGTAAACAAATGGCTGGACATGGATGTCTTTTTTTGTTATAATATATTTGTTGTATTAGATAATCAATTTATTAAAAGGAAATATTAAAAATGTTTAATATTAGAAAATCAGAAACTTATTCCTGGGATGCGGTTAATAATATTTCCAGAGAACAAGTGGAAGAATTTATCAAATTACTGCAGTTAAATTTAGATGTTGTAAAACCTATCATGATAAAATACAAATCAGATTTACCATTTGAAATTGCTGATAAAGCTACAACAAAAAAGATGAATTGGAATGATGCGGTTGCATATATTGAATCGTTAGGAGAAGGATGGCGTCTTCCGACTATTGAAGAATTGCATGAAATATATAATTCTGAAAATGATTTTACTAAGGACTACTACTGGTCGTCTACAGAGGGCAGTGGCGACGGCGCCTGGGGTCAGAATTTGTCCGATGGCAATCAGTTCAACTTCTTCAAGGGTTACAGCGCCTACGTTAGAGCAGTAAGAGATATAGTTAAACAAAACCCAACCTTGCCGTTTGAAATTGCGACACGGTCGCCGGAAAAAATGATGACTTGGTATGAAGCTGTTGAATATGTAAAATCATTAGGAGATGGCTGGAGATTACCAACTAAAAAAGAATTAAATCAAATCTATGAATCTAATAATGATTTTATTAAGGACAACTACTGGTCGGGTACTGAGGGCGTTAGTAATGGCGCTTGGAGACAGGATATGTCCGACGGCTATCAGGGGCATGGTAATAAGTTTAACGGCAACTATGTTCGCGCAGTTCGGAGTATTTAATATACCAATAATCTTTTACAAATTAAATCAACTCGGGAGTATACTTACTCCGATAGTGTAAGAGCATTGAGTTTACCAATATACACCGAGAGATATATGTTAGAAGTAGCCCCAATATCCGATCACGAAATGACGTATGAAGAAGCTGTATTATATTGTGCATTTTTAGATTATAACGGGCATCGGGATTGGCGATTACCTGATCGAGCTGAATATATGGATGTTATAGGTATTTCTGGATGGTATGTCTGTAGAAGTAGTGAGTGGGTATCAAAATGGAAAGTTTGCCCGGTGAGGGATGTATGATAGAATTTGCACCAAGATCAGAAAAGTATATGACATATGATGAAGCGATATTATACTGTTCATTTTGTGATTATAATGGACATAGGGATTGGCGAATGACTACATTTGATGAATATTACGAGTTTGATATTTCTGGATGGTATTTAAACGATCCTGCAAGCGGTCAGTACACCGTAGTGCCAGTGAGGGAGGTATGTTAGAATATGCGCCAGTATTTAATAACTATCTATATCACGATGAGGCTATATTATATTGTCAATTTTTAGAATATAATGGTCACAGAGATTGGAGAATACCTACTACAGAAGAATACCATTATTGGCAGATGTATGTTGATCAAGTTCGAACAGCTAGATGTTGGCATACCGGAATGTTAATACCTTGGTTAGCTTATTACGTATTACCGGTGAGGGATGTATGATACAATTTGCACCAATATCTAAAAACGAAATGGCATATGAAGAAGCAATATTATATTGTCAATTTTGTACCTATAATGGTCATACGGACTGGCGAATGCCGACGAAAGAAGAGTGGAGTGATTATCGATATAACATATGGGGATGGCATAATAATTCCATCCCATTAATAATGTACGTCAAACACACAGTGACGCCGGTAAGGGATGTATGATAGCAGTAGCACCTAGATCTGGAATTATAATGCCATATGAAGAAGCAATATTATATTGCGTATTTTGTAGACACGATGGGCATAATGATTGGCGAATGCCTACGTTTGATGAATATTTCTCCGAGGAATTGCTTAACTCTAGAGTCGGGTGGTATATTGATAGGGTGGGTGTTAGTAAAGTTTGGCGTGAAGTTTGTCCGGTGAGGGATATGTCTAATGATGAATATACGATAGCAATAGCTACTATATCCCAAAGGTCAATGGCGTTAGTATGTTAATTATTATAAAGTAAATTACTACAGGTATAAACAAGTAAGTATGGTTCGGTAAAAGATGTACAATAGTACTTGATCTATTATCAAGTATGAGTTATAATATCTTTGTTGTAACAAAACATGGTATGCATTATGACGGTAGAGATTGCGCCTGAGACAGAGAATCTAATGACATATGATGACGCATTATTATATTGTCAATTTCTGGAGTATGATGGTTATAGAGATTGGCGTATGCCAACCGAAGAGGAATGGATAAATTTGGATCATATTCAGTTGATGTCCTGGTGGTGCGATGACGTTAATATTAAAAATGATGGTATATTTTTATCTGTAGTGCCTGTGAGAGACGTATGTTTGAAATAGCGCCTAAAGAAACAGCAATCAAAGCTAACTGGTATGATGCTAAGATATATTGTACCTTTTTAGAAGTAGCTGGAAAGAAAGGTTGGAGATTGCCTACAATAGAAGAATTGCATGAGATATACCAATCTAAAAATAATTTTACTAATGACTACTACTGGTCCTCTACTGATGATGATAGCGACGGCGCCTGGATTCAGAATCTAACTAATAGCTACGTGGGCTTCGACGATAAGGACTATAGCGGCCACTACGTGCGTGCTGTAAGGGATATATGATAGTATAGTACTTGCAATCAGCTTATATTTGAGCTATAATATATGAAGCAGCTAAGAATTTAACTACAATAGGAGAATTTATGTTATATAATACCAAATCAAATAAAAATGTTGTTATTACAGATGGTAATAATGCCAGATTCAAATTAACTGTCACACCAACTGAGATTCGAATTAAAGTTCAGGTGGGTGTAACTGAGTCAGTAAAAACCGAATATATTAATTTTTTAATAGAAGCATCAAATCACCCGACATTAGCTGAATGTACACAAACCTGGAGAGGGTCAATGGTTGAGTATCGAGATGAAGGGCAAGTACCGGAATATATTGGAATGGCTACTGATAATAAGAAACAAACTTTTACATATACATTAGCATAATCGAAGTGTTATGATAGAGAAAGCACCACCATCTAAAGTAATGTCATATGAAGAAGCAATATTATATTGTCAATTTCTCGAATACAATGGGCATAGAGATTGGCGTATGCCGACGAGTAGTGAATACCTTGATACTACAGGTCTCTCTGGGTGGTTTGTTGATAGGAAAGGAGGTTTCAATACTCGTAATGTTACACCGGTGAGGACTGTATGATAGAATTTGCGCCAAGATCAAAAAACGTTATGACGTATGGTGAAGCCTTATTATATTGTCAATTTTTAGATTATGGTGGTCATAAGGATTGGCGTTTACCAGTTGAAGATGAGTATTCGAGTAATAATATGCATTGTTGGTATTTAAATGATCCTGAGAGTGGAATATGGAGCGTAGTACCGGTGAGAAGTATATGATAGAAGTAGCCCCAATGTCCGCCCAAGAAATGGCATATGAAGAAGCTATACTATATTGTACATTCTTAGATTACAACGGACACCGAGATTGGCGATTACCGACACTGGATGAATATTACTTAATATGTACCCGATCATGCAGTTGGTTTATTGATCTAAATACTGAGCAGCTTTGGTATGTAGTGCCGGTGAGGGATGCATGTTAGAAGTAGCTCCTAGATCTAAAAACTATATGACATATGAAGAAGCAATATTATATTGTCAATTTCTTGAATATAATGGGCATAGAGATTGGAGAATGCCTACGCGGGATGAATACTCATCTAATGCATATCATGACGCTAGAGTTGGAGATTGGTATATTGATCGAACGGTATGTTACGCATCGTGGGTAACTCCGGTGAGGGATGTATGAATATTGAAGTCGCACCAGGTCCCCGTCGGATGTTGCGGTATAATGACGCTGTATTATATTGTGCGTTTTGTAGACACGGCGATCATAATGATTGGCGATTACCTACAAGCGCTGAATTACTGGAGCACGTGAGTACGCGTGGATGGTCCGAAAATGATAGGGCATACAGTGGATTACAGTACATCTTAGATCATGTCACGCCTGTGAGGGATATATGTTAGCATTAGCTCCAATATCAGAAAAAGAAATGACATATAGCGAAGCAATATTATATTGTACCTTTTGTCAGCACGATGATTATACCGATTGGCGGTTACCCACTAAAGATGAATATTTTGCGGAAGATGAAATAGTAACAGGTTGTTGGAATACGGGTTGGTATAATGATGCAATGACTGGTAGACGGATCGTTTGTCCAGTGAGAGATATATGAATATTGAATCAGCACCAACATCAGAAAAAGAGATGACGTATGAAGAGGCGTTATTATATTGTACATTTTGTAACCATAATGGTAATACCGATTGGAGGTTGCCAACACGGGACGAATGTGAGTATTTGGCGATTTATACTATGTGGTATTTAAATGATCCGTCATCGTATTGGGAAGATTATGTAATGCCGGTGAGAGACATATGAATATTGAATTCGCCCCGAGATCCGAAATTGAAATGACTTATGGTGAAGCAATATTATATTGTCGATTCTTAGAGTGTAACGAGCGTAGAGATTGGCGAATGCCGACAATTGAAGAGTGGAGACTGTACAACTTTAGTTGGAGTTGGTATATTGATCGTAAAACAGATTACATGTGGTGTGTAACCCCAGTGCGGGATATATGATAACATTTACTCAACCACTGAAAGGTTTCACAAGTGATGGATATATTATAGAAATAGCTCCAAAGTCGGTGAATGGTATGCCATATGAAGAAGCAGTATTATATTGTCGATTTTGTACGCATAATGGATATACTGATTGGCGGATGCCTACTCGGGATGAATATAGTACGAATCTGGGGCTTACTGGATGGTATGTTAATAGGCATATAGATAAGTTTGATTATAATACGAACTGGAAGGTTTGTCCGGTAAGGGATGTATGATAGAATTAGCTCCAATATCAGAAAAAAAAATGACATATAGTGAGGCGATATTATATTGTCGATTTTGTGATTATAATGGATATACTGATTGGCGTATGGCTACACCGGAAGAATATAGTATGAGCGGTAATATATTTGGTTGGTATGAAAGTACAAGTTGGCGTCCCCTAGATAAATGGACTATTCAACCAGTAAGAGATGTATTAGTGGATACGAAGATCAATATTTAGGGTTATAAATATTACGATTATTCTACGGTATTTATATTATGAAATTAAGTGAGTTATTCGAAGCTCGACGAAATCCAGAACAGAACTTACGGGTATCTGCAGCACAGCAATTAATGAAGTATAAAGATGATCCAAATATTTTTATACATTTTTCACCTATTATCAAACTTGGGGTATATCCAAAAAGCTCATGGACTACGCCGATTGGGATATATTTTTACCCATTAAAAACATTTTGGGAACAGTATAAATTAAACGAAACCTCAGATTTATCAAAAACATTTACATACGGAGCTAGTATGCCGTATATACATGTTATTAAATATAACGGGCAGGGTCAGCGATTTATATCAGATATCTCAAAGTATACGATGGATGATATGCGGGCCGATGAAACTAAATTGCGGAAATTGGGATATGATGTTGATGCTGGTTATAAAATCATGAATGAGAAAAACGCGTTCGGGATGGTTAATACGTTTGATTCATTTTGGCATTTAATACATTTCATACCTAAATTAAATCCGAATAGACAGCCGGTGAAGGCAGTTAATCCTGAGACACAAAAGGTCGTTAATGTAACTAAGGATACCCAAACCGTTGATACTAATATTATATTAAGACAATTAGGTTATGCATATATAAGTGAACCACAACAAACCGGCGTTATTCATGATGGAGAAAAATCGCAAGGGTTCTTTACTTCAACAAAATATATCAAAAAGATCGATCTTATTTTAAATAAGGTGTATACAGATAAGCCACATTTAAAACCAACAAAAAAGGTAGAGCAAGGTGGTGGTTTAGTAGTAGGTGAGATTGACGGTAAGACTTTGATATTGAGTCCTATAGAGACTCAAAAACAATTAACATGGCCAGAAGCAGATGAATATTGTAATAATCTAACTTATGGTGGTCATAATGATTGGCGGTTACCAACTAAAGACGAAATGGAATTGATGATTAAAAATTTAGCGACTATTCAATCTAGTTCTAAATATAAATTGATGGATGAGTATAACGATATTTACTGGGGTGAACAAGTAAAAAGTAAATACGGAACTGCATCGGTACAATGTTGGTTTAAATCAAAGCAGAGTTCATATACGTCAGCTACATTATATAAATTTTATGTTAGAGCGGTTCGAACACAATAGTAGATTAAAAACTATGTAATTAAAATCCAGCTAATTAAAATAAAAGGCTGGATCTAAAGGTCAGATTGTATTATAATATCTTTGTTGTATTAATTAACTAATTATATAAGGGGTTATAAAATGGTCAGATTAGAAAACAATTTCGGATTGATTAGCGACATTTATTGTGCAATTAAAAGTAAGGTAGCAGATGAGTTTCGTAATACGTTTCATCCAGCTCATATTAATTTCCCAGTATCGGTTTATAATGACGGTAATAAGACTATCGTGTTCTTCAATTTAGCTAATTATCAATCCAAGACGTATGTAGAGTTGGTTAGAGATATTAGTGAACATGTAAGTTATATTCATGAAGTAGATTTACATCCGACTGCTAATTTTGGTGAGTTAGAATTAGTTTTGCCGAACGAAGTAGAGTTATAAAATGGATAGGATGGATAAAGCGTTTATGATATCATTGATGATATTAGGTGGGTTAATAATGTTAATATTAGCTGAAGTTGCAGCTGAGGTATCAGAACAATCGATATGTTCTAATCATCGGGGAGAGGGGAGTTATGTTAGTAAAAATATTTGAATTCATATGTATGTGGTTTGCAATAATGGTGTTTGGAGTTATCGCTATTGGTATTGCATTCTTATTTTATAGTCATCCTGATATATTATCGGCGGTGGGGCTCGGGATGATTGGGGTTTTGCTATTGGTATGTTTTGCAGTAGGGTGCGAACAGATTAGAATCAGATTATTTAGTAAGTAACTAATTGGGGAATAGTAAATGGATATATTTTCAGTATTACAAATTATCTTTATCGTATTAAAGGTATTGGAATTAATAGATTGGTCATGGTGGTTAGTATTTACCCCAATGTATTGTTGGTTTATAATAACATTAATATTCGTAGCATTATATGACGGTGGTAGTTCATTAACATTATGGCTTAGAAGATTTAAAAGATAGGTTTTATGCTCGGATAAATGGCTGGACTTAATAGCAGTAATATCATATAATATATTTGTTGTATTAATTAACCAATTTAAATAAAGGATAACAATCATGGCAAATATCACAAATTTATTATCAGAAGAACAGTTAGCAAAATTTTCTAAGATGGCATTATTGATGGAAGAGATCAAGATATTAGAAAAGGAAGTTGCTGTATATAAGCAAGAGTTATTAGACGTAATTGAAGAGCAGCAGATTGATAAGTTCGAACCTGTATATGCGGATGTAAAGGGTGCTCGAATTGAATTTTCAAAGGCTGCTATTATGTCGAAGTTTGATTACGATCTTAAAGACTTTATGGATGAAACCGAAGGGTATTTTTATTTAGATGTTTCGGTATCGAGAGCTAAAGCTAATATGTCATCGAAATCATTTGCTAAGTATTTCGTATCGTCTATTGGTAATCGTAAAATGTATGTAAAATAAATTATGATGAATATAGAATTTGCTCCGATATCGGATAATGAGATGTCATATGGTGAGGCGATATTATATTGCCAATTTCTAGAATGCAATGGGCATAAAGATTGGAGGTTACCAACTCGACCTGAATGGCATAAAAATTTAGATGTGTTATTATCGAGTTGGTATGGTTCTGAATTGCAAGTTCCATCGAGCGTTAAAAATTACGCGACAGCAGTAAGGAACGTATGATAGAAATTAGCGATAATCAGTATTGGCGGAAATTAAATAACAATGATATGACCTTGGTTGTTAATTTTATTGTTATTGACGGAGTTACTGGTTGGCGGTTACCTAATTATCAAGAACTTTTAGAAGTATGTCCGATAGTATACGGAGATAATGAAATTTATATTGATAATATATGGTCGTTAGAATCATGGGGAGTTAAGAATCAGTATCCGAATTTTCTTAAATTCTGGTTGATACCGGTGAGAGATATATGATAGTGTATGCCCCAAGATCCGAAAATGAAATGACGTATGAAGACGCAATATTATATTGTGTATTTTGCGGCTGGGATGGGTATAGTAATTGGCGATTACCTACGTGGGCTGAATATATTAACGGTTCGCATATTGGTTTAAATGCGTGGTACAATGGAAGTGCATCTCAGTTGTTATGGTATGCGGTTCCGGTGAGAGATATATGATAGAATTCGCCCCAATATCTAAAAACGAAATGGCATATGAAGAAGCCGTTTTATATTGTACATTTTGTAGATATAATGGATATAGTGATTGGCGTATGCCTACAAAAAAAGAATATTTACTTAATAGTATGCATGGGTGGTATATTAATCGGTACGATTCAGATCGAAATCGAACTTTATTTACATGGTGGGTTGGACCAGTGAGAGATGTATGATAGAGCTAGCTGATTTCAATATTGAGGCGGCTCCAAGATCTGAAAATGAAATGACGTATGGTGATGCATTATTATATTGTGCATTTTGTCAGCATAATGGATATCGTAATTGGCGGTTACCGAATGCAGATGAGTATTATTTTGCATTAGATGGTTACTCAAGTTGGTATTTAGGTGATGATTTTGATGGGATATGTTTCGTTATACCAGTAAGGGATGTAAATTTTGTTATACCAGTGAGAGATGTATGATAGAATTTGCGCCAATATCTCCGATGCTAACATACGAGGAAGCTGTAATATATTGCACATTCTTAGATTATAATGGATATCGAGATTGGCGTATGCCTACTAAGGAAGAATATAGTAATCCATATGTGACTCACGGGTGGTATGTTAAAAAGAATCAATTTAAACCGATCGATAAATTCTTAGTAACTCCGGTGAGAGATATATGATAGAATTAGCTCTAAGATCCGAAAACGAAATGACGTATGAAGAAGCCGTATTATATTGTCAATTTTGTAGATATAATGGATATAGTGATTGGCGTTTACCAACCCGGGATGAATATCTTAATAATTTATACAAGAATGGTTTATCTAATGGATGGTATTTTGATAATAGGTTCGCAGATTTAAACTTAGCGATTAGATACGCAAAACCGGTACGGTAAACTAATGATAGAAATAGGTAGATTAAAGTTTCAGAGTACAAACTTGGTATTTGTTATTACTATAGATATAGCGCCTAAATCGACCGAGATAAAAGCCGACTGGACCGAAGCTAATTTATATTGTTCATTTCTAGAAATAGATGGTCATAGAGATTGGAGGTTACCTACATTAGAAGAATTAACCCAGATCTATAATTCGGAACATGATTTCATTGATTCATATTACTGGTCCGCGGTTGAGGTCGATGGTTGGGGTGCTTGGAAGCAGGGTATGTTGCATGGTAATCAAGGCTACAATAGTAAGGATTCTAGCAGCTATGTTAGAGCAGTTCGGAGTTTATCATGAATTTTAAAATAGCACCTAAAGAAACAGAGATTATTGCTAATTGGGATGATGCTAAACTATATTGTTCATTTCTAGCCATAGATGGGAAGAATGATTGGCGATTGCCAACCACAGATGAATTAAAAGAAATATATCAATTAGAAAACGATTTAGTTGGTTTAGGTTACTGGTCGTCTACTGAGACCGATGGCGGTTACGGTGCATTATATCAGAGTATGTCAGGCACTCAGTATCCCACTCCCAAGAGTGTCCGCTATTTTGTTCGAGCAGTAAGAGATGTGGTTTGACAATTATGTTTATTAGTAGTATAATATTACTTTTATAATGATGGTTTATGATGAATAGTATCAGATTAAGATTTTTATGTATAACTATATTTTTCGTATATCTAGTAGGTATATTTACCGAGTTGCATTATCCTGGGCTAGTATTTAGTTCATTTGTAAGTGCATGCATAGTCGGTATTGTGGGTGTATGTGCATATCACGATCGATAATAAAATATTTTATGACTAATGGAGTAAACGATGAATGATAAAATCAGGGCGTTATTAAATGTTTGTGGAATGCCTAACGAAGATTTAATGGACATATACTTAGATACAAATAAATCATTTTATATGCAAAACTTCGCAATCTCGATTATTAAATCATGTTTAGAAGAGATTGATACTTATCCAATACCTATCGGTAATAGCCCCGCCGGTGAATTAGCACAGGAATGGACGTATAATGCATTGACACGAATCATGGATAATATTCAAGAAAAATTCGATATTGTCGATAATTAAATAATATTTTGGATTTAAATAATGAAGAAACATCAAGTTGATTTTGCAGCATACGAGGTAACAGAAACAGATGGATATAACTCTAACCATGTTGCATATTTTTCAAACCATGTAGATGCGGTGAAATGCGCAGATAAACAAAAAGGTTACCGTAGGGTAGATAGTGTTATAGTTTCAAAATCATGGACTATTTACGAATCATTCGATGAATATGATCCTAGCATTAAACAACAAAAACGAGAAGAGCTTATAGCAAGATTAACACCAGAAGAACGTGAATTATTAGGTGTATAATTATGAATTATATTAAACTTAAGCAGTATGAAGATCCAGCTTCTATATATGCCAGTGAAAGAGCTGATTATACGGATGAAGATTGGCAATATCAATGGGAAAGAGATTACGATCAAAAGTTTGCTGAGTTAATTATTAACGAGTGTATAGCTCAATGTAATTCAGTATCTAAATTAGAGCATCAAGGTTACGTAGTATCAGAATGTATTAAAAGGATAAAAACGCATTTTGGAATAGAATAAGCATTATGATACAAACCGCTCCTATATCTAAGAATAAGATGACTTATGATGAAGCGATATTATATTGCCGATTCTGTACATATAAAGGCTATACTGATTGGCGTTTACCGACATGGGCTGAATATAAATCATTAAATTGTTGGTATATAGATCGGTCTGCTAGATGGAGTGTAAATGCTGAAGATTACTTATGGTGGGTATCGCCGGTGAGGGATATATGATAGAGCAGGCCCCAGGATCGCGAATTAATTTATCATATGATGAAGCCGTATTATATTGTCAATTTCTAGACTATAATGGACATCAAGATTGGCGTTTACCGACATATAAAGAATGGAAAGATTCGCCAGGTTTAGTTGGATGGTATTTAGATCGAGATCCAACATTTAATCTAACAGCTTGGATGGTAATACCAGTGAGAGATATATGATAGAATTAGCGCCTAAATCTAACGGTTTAATGACATATAATGAAGCGATATTATATTGTCACTTCTGTACTTATAATGGGCATATTGACTGGCGGATGCCGACTGTCGCGGATTGGTTTATAAATGATGATGTTGTCGGCTGGTATATTAATCGGTTATATGCTGAAGGAAATCATTTAATTGTACCGGTAAGAGATATATGATAGAAATAGCACCGAAATCAAACCATTTATTATACGAAGATGCATTATTATATTGTGCATTTTGCAATCATGCTGGTTATAAGGATTGGCGGATGCCTACTAAAGAAGAATGGCGAATATATTGCGATAGCATCGGATGGCATTTAAATGACCCATCATCCCGCGAATTTAGATATCCTATAATACCAGTAAGAGATATAATAGTTGATTAAGTTGTATGTTTGTATTATAATATTAGCATAGAATAATTTTATTGGAGTAGATATAATGGAAATAACATTAGTACAGCGACATATATTAAATCCCGATTTGCCTAAATTTCGATTAGACGATAATGAGTATTATGAATTAGTAGATAGGATTAATAAGTTTATTATGCAGTGTCCGTTTAGTTATGGAAAGATAGTATTCTGTAGTCCAGAACTTGATTGGGCGACAGAAAATCACGTAGAGGTATTTGATAGTGACGTGATAGTTAAATCGACTGCTAAACAATTTAAAAAAGAATTAAAGAAGAATGGGTATAAATTCGACGAGTATCATTCTTATGATAATACACATTACTTCCATGTTTTCGAAATCGATTGGACTGTAAAGTGATAGTCGAATCTAATATCGGTAATACGATTATGCGGATTATAGGAACAATAATAATAGTTCCTGGTTTAATATATTTGAATGACAAATATAATATGACATTATATGATACCGCATTGTATATGGTATCATTATTATTTTGTTATATGCGCTGGTGTTATTAATATGATAGAATCAGCTCCCGAATCGAACGGTCAGATGACATACGCGGAAGCAATATTGTATTGTCAATTCTGCACGCATAATGGTTATACGGATTGGAGGATGCCGACCTGGGATGAATTTTGGCAAACCCATGGTATCAATGCGGGCTGTTGGTATGAAAATAAATGGTATGGAGCACCAAAACATTTATATCTACAAACGGTAATACCAGTGAGAGATATATGTTAGAATTCGCTCCTAAATCTAGTGGGTTAATGACATATGACGAAGCGTTATTATATTGTACATTTTGTCGATTTAGAGGTTATACTGATTGGCGTTTACCAACAGAAGCTGAATATCATAATATTAAATCATTATCTGGCTGGTATTTAAATAGAGTGCACTCGATTAATGGTAAACATCCGACGATGCTTGCTTCACCAGTGAGAGATAAAATATGAGATTGCAATGGGGTCAGATAACTAAGCATAAGATGACTTTCGATGAAGCTAAGATATATTGCCAGTTTCTAGAACAAGATGGTCATACGGATTGGCGATTACCTACAATAAGTGAATTTACAAACGATTGGGTTCAATATCGGATTATGGTTTGGTATACTGATATTGAGCGATATCATAGTATAGGTGAGTATCAAGTTTGTCCGTGTCGAGTAACAAAGAATTGGATTGAATCTATAATCTCATTTAAACGAGATATTAAATATTTAATTAATGTGTTTATTGATGTTTTATTTAATAAAAGGATATGATTAGAATTTACAATAATAATGTAGAGCCTGACTTATTTGAGGTAGGGCCTGTTTCTAAATCAATGTCATATGACGAAGCAATATTATATTGCCGATTTTTAGATTATAATGGACATCGAGATTGGAGGATGCCGACTATCCCAGAGGCTAGATTAATCGGTAGTTTAGGATGGGGGCAAGATGATCACGATATGGAATTTACGTCGAATTTAACAGTTACACCAGTAAGAGATAAAGTGTAGATTTATGAGATAATATATAGTATAATATATTGGTAATAGATAATAACTTAACTATAAAAGGAAAGTTGTATGAAACCACGAAATATTCACAAAGCTTCATTTTTTTGGAATGAAGATAAAAAACGTCAGCAATACACTGCATGCGGTAACGAAGATTCATCATTTAATATTGTAAAGGTAAGTGACTGGGTTGAAGTTACTTGCAAATATTGCTTACGAGTTAAAGATAAAATTCCAATGAGTACCGTTAATTTATTATGACGATAGAGATTGCGCCTGAGACGGAAAATCTAATGACGTATGATGATGCTATATTATATTGTACATTTTGTCGATTTGGCGGATATACTGATTGGCGATTACCGAGCCTCGATGAATGGTATACTTCGAATGTATTTTTTGGATGTTGGTATTTCGGAAGAGCGGATCAGGATGATTATTTTGGAATAGCATTGAAGGTGATTCCAGTGAGGGATATATATGTTAGAGTTTGCAGATAGATCTGATAGGCAAATGTCATATGATGATGCCGTATTGTATTGTTCTTTTTTAACGAGCGGTGGATGGACTGATTGGCGTTTACCAACGGAACAAGAAAATACAGATGAAATTGGGTTATTTGGTCATTGGTATGAAGGTAGAACCTGGCCTTCAATGTGTTATGTAGTACCAGTAAGAAGTATAAGGTATAATATGCGAGATTATTTACCAAATCCATTTACCACGGATTATCAATATAGTGATGTCCCGTTAGATTTATATACCGAAGAACATATGGTGCGGTTCGCCGAAAGTATAATTCGAGAATGTAGTAAATTAGTAAGTCAACCTGAAGTTAAATCTAAAATATTAAAATACTTTGGAGTAAAATAATGATAGAACTTATTATCTATATCACATCAATTATTATCTGGTTTTGGTGGATATATAAGGAACAATTAAATCCTCCAGTTAATATATCAATAGCTGATATATTACTTATGTTATTTTGTTTTATACCGATTTTAAATACAATAGCGGCATTATTTATTATATCGGATTGGTTAGAACCGACGATGAATAGACTAGTGGTTTGGTTAAATAAACCAAGATTCGGTATTGATAATAAAATTAAGTAATTATGATACAAGCAGCTCCTCCAACTAATGATGATATGACGTATGAAGAGGCGATTGTATACTGCCAATTTTGTGCTCATAATGGTTATACTGATTGGCGATTACCGACGTGGGATGAATGTTGTTCTAGTGCCTCGAATATTTATTTTCGAATTAATTCAAAATTCTGTTGGTATTCGGATATTAAAAGATTTACATTTAATCCGCATCCCAGTCGCAAAGTAATTCCAGTAAGAGATATAATCGATTAAAAACAATCGGATACTCCAAATTAAAATCAAAATAACACAATAATATAATATATTAGCTAGGGAATGGTAGACTAATTTGTCTAGATATCTTATAATATATTGGTATTGAAAAATTAACTAATTAAATGGAGAAGTTAGGATGAATATATTTTATTTAGATCATGATGTAGAATTATGTGCTCGGTATCATACCGATAAACATTGCGTTAAAATGATATTAGAATACGCGCAATTATTATCAGTAGCTCATCGAGTGTTAGATGGTGAACAAATGCAGGTATTATCTAACTCTGGTAAAAAAGTTAAACGTTATGTTTTAGCTGATTTAGAATTAAATGAAAATTTATATCAAGATTCGCATACAAATCACCCCTCTAGTGCCTGGGTAAGACAAAGTCGTGATAATTATACATGGTTGTATAATTTGTGGGTTAAATTAATGGAAGAGTATACGTATCGTTATGGTAAAGTACATGCTTCATCTAGATTATTAAAGTATTTAGTTAATTTGCCTGCTAATATTTCATCAAATGCATTTAGTGAGCCTCCACCCGCCATGCCAGATGAGTATAAGGATAGTAGTTCGGTTAAAGCGTACCATAATTATTACAATAACGGAAAGCGTCATATATTTAAATGGACTAAACGCGATATACCATATTTTATACAATAATGTGGGTAAATATTATGCATGGTCTTTTTGCAGTCGGTCTTACTGCAATCATATGGTTATCTGTAAGTTTATGGTTTTGGTACGATAAACGCCGGCTATTATCAATTCAACAACGAGTTATAGATGATTTATTAGCAATTGATGATAAACTTGAGTATAAGGTAATTGATAATTTATTAACCCATGATGAAGTAAAATTATTGCTTTGTTTTAATATTGATTGGCGATTACCTAATAATGATGAAATATACGCAATAACGAACTTATATAATAATCGAACTGATATACCTCGGGGTCGATTTATCTGGATTAGTAATACTAAAGCTGATATACCAGAAAAATATTATGTCGGTTCAATTCCGTTAATTGATGCGAAACGTTCTAGTATAATTTGGCATGAGGCGCTAATGGGTAGGCATAGTTATCATTCATATTACGAAATACCGGTCGCCCCCTCAGATAGGTTGCCGTGTATTATCGTTACAAATAAAAATATTGATAATATTGATTAGCTGTATTATAATATATTAGTTGTATTAATTAACTAATTTAATAAGAGACTATAAAATGGAACAATTAGATATATTTAACGAAACTACAGTATTAACAAAATATCATAAAATTAATGCGTACGTTAATAGACATTCTGATGATTGTCATAGATTAGCGACTCAAAAAGAAAATGAAGGAGCAGCTAATTATGTTTATTATGCTAACGCATTTGGCCGGAGTATCGGTAATTTAAATATCTTATTATACAAGTTGAATTTAACTGATAATCAAGTTGAAATATTAGAACAAGAATTACAGCGAGAGATTGCATGTTAGAATGGGGAATTAAATCAGACAATCGAATGTCGTATGATGATGCAGTTTTATATTGTGCATTTTGTACTTACGGTGGTTATAACGATTGGCGGTTATTAACGAAACCAGAATATGATGATGCTGATTTATATCAATCTGATGTTTGGTATTTGGATGATGCATTAAAAGACGACTCGGATGGTTGGTATGTTGTACCAGTAAGGGATATTTAAATGGAACCAGAAAAAATAGTAGATATATTTTGTATAATACAATCATTTGTATTTGTATGTGTAGTTTATTTTTTAGAGGTTAATAAAAATGACGTATCATGATTTTTTAATTGAGTTAAAAGAAAAAGGTATTGCTAGTGGTTCTGGTAATTATTTAATCGTTAATGATAATTGCTCCGTAAAATTTATTACTGGTATGAATATATGCGAAGTTAAATCATTAGATTTAGAGATTGATCCATTAAACGGTGATGGGATGTTATTGTATTTAGATCGAGATATTGAGTTGCGGTATTACACCGACCAATTTAATATTAATGATTTTGTTTATTCAGTGAATGAATAATGATTCAAATAGCTCCGATTGCTGATAAAAAAATGACTTATGATGAAGCGTTATTATATTGTCGATTTTTAGAGTATGATGGGTATACCGATTGGCGGATGCCGAATATGTTTGATTGGCATCAAAATACGATTGAAGTATGGGGGTGGTTATACGATGCAGATCATTATTCCGGTAAAGATTTTAAATTACATATAACACCAGTTCGAGATATAAAATAGGAAAATAAAATGAAACAAAGTTTAATTATAATTTTTACATTGATGGTAAGTGCATGTACTGATGCGAATATCGGTAAATTTAAATCATTAGGTGAATCAGGGCATGTCAAATGTTATTCGGGTGATACTGTAATTTACGATGGTGATAGTACTGGTAAGATTATGAATAGCCATGAATCCGACGGTTATTATTTTATAGATAAAGAATCGAACAGTATGGTCGAAGTTAGTGGTAATTGTGTTATCAAGTATCATTAATACATTTATATCAAGGAAAATTAAATATGCAAACAATATATGAACATTTCGAAATGTTATGTTTCACTAATAACAAATTACCATTATGGGCGACAATTTACAAATATATCTTATACGGAATTGTAAGATTACATCAAGGTATTTTTTGTAACAATTGGAAATAATGATAGAAATAGCGCCAAAATGTAAAAAACTATTATCGTATGATGATGCAATATTATATTGCCAATTTTTAAATTATAATGGTTATACTGATTGGCGATTACCGACATTTGCTGAATGTAAAGAATATGGTCTCGGGTATGATCATTGGTGGCAGGTTGATATGAAGTTTCGACCTGGGTTATTAGCTCCGGTAAATCCAGTTCGTGATATATGATCGAGATAGCGGAAGAATTATCGGAATTAATGACATATAATAACGCTATATTATATTGCCAATTTTTAGAATACCGGGGCCATAATGATTGGCGAATGCCGACTAAAAAAGAATGTGATGATTATCATATTATAAGTTGGTGTCAGATGATTATTCAATTTGATGATGGGGATTGGGCTATAGTTCCGGTGCGAGATATATGATAGAAATAGCCCCATCCCCAAAAAATAAAATGGTATATGCTGATGCATTATTATATTGTCAATTTTTAAATTATAATGGATATAATGATTGGCGAATGCCTACTAAAGAAGAATATTATTATATTAACAGTAAGAGTAGAGGATCAATGATTAATATTTGGTACGAGGGTAGTATTAATGTTAGATTTGTGCGGATAGTAACGCCAATTAGAACTGCATGATAGAAATAGCTCCTAGATCAGGTTTAGTTTTATTAGAAGATGCGATATTATATTGTCAATTTTTAAATTATAATGGATATGCTGATTGGCGAATGCCGACATGGACCGAATGGATAGAATATACTCAAATTCATGGTTGGCATAATCAAAGCCAAAGTCTATATAATCGAAAAGGTCTATCGTTAGTTGTTTATCCAGTCCGCAATAAAAATATAAGCATCGATCAATAATTACTCGAATATAAATAACTTGAGATTAATTAATAGTAAAGGAAAAACATGGCAAAGACATATAAAGTAGTAACTACAATAACAGTTAAAGATAACGATTTAATGTTAGGTGATTGGTTATTAGACGCTATCTACGAAAAAATGACTGAAGGTGAAGTAGAAGGCGATATCAATACATTTCAAATTATGAGAATCGCTGATCATTACGTAGATACTCATATAGCGGAAGCAAAAAACGATATTCAAATACAACTATTAGACGCAGCTTAATGTTATTAGCTCCGCCTTAATATGCGGAGCTAAATTTATATGGTAAATTATGTTTATACAAGCTCCGAGAACGGAAAAAGAGATGACTTATGATGATGCGTTATTGTATTGTACTTTTTGTAATCATGACGGGTTTAATAATTGGCGATTACCTACTAAAGAAGAATATCATAATACTCACGGAATTTATGGTTGGTATTTAGATGATCAGACTCGCGGTAAATTTACCGTTACTCCAGTAAGGTCAATTGATAACTAAAATAAACAATGAATATTTCAGATTTAATAAAAGAACAAAAAATTTATTCGACTGACGTCGATAATTTTAATAATGAATATAATTCATATCAAAAAGAAGCATATCGCATTTCATCTGGCTATAGATGTATAGCAAATTATAAAGGTAGAGAATACGATATTAGTCATATAACAGTTGATGATAAATTAGAAACTATATGCATTACTAAATTAAGACCGACTACATTTGTTACTAAATTAACAAAAATACGATTTATAAAAGAATGAGTCACTTCCGTAGTTTTAATTTATGATAGAATATGCCCCACCCTTAACAAATCAAACCATGGGGTATTACCAAGCTGAATTATATTGTCAATTTTTGGAATATAATGGACATCAAGATTGGATATTACCCACTTTCGATAATATTTTAGCTATGCGTCATATACTACCAGTAGATTTAAATATTACAGATATGATGTTTCGCGATGATAATCCATTATTAATAGAAATGATTTTAAAGACTGGTCGCACGTTCGTTATTGTTCCAATACGATATAATTAATTTTTTGTATTGATTTAATATTATGATTGTATTATAATATTATTTTTAATTATTTTATAAATGAGAGGTATTATGGTTTCAATTCCGAAAATAACGGCAGCTCAAGAATTAAAAAAAATATCGATTGAGGCGAAGAACCGTAATTTATTACCCGATTATAGTAGAATCGTATCACGATTATTAACCACGATGGAAAACTTGGGTGCCGACGGTCATATGTCGGTTCATATTTGTTTTACGCCGAAAACATATTACATTAGAGATACTCAATTATTAATGCCGTGGTGTTACGAACATTTAAAAGAAGTTAATCCGTTTGAAATAACTTGGTTCGAACTTCAATTAACTAATGATTTTATTAATGCCGGTTATATCGTCGAGCCAAATTCATTTTTAATAGCGGTTTCCAAAATCGTAGATGGGCTGACTATAACATGGGATATACCTATCAGTAAACCTAAACCGTTACCGTCATTCATCGATAATATATTAAATTGGTTTAAATGATAATATGGATACTGTAATTGATTCTCATTTTATTAAAATAAAAGGAAATGTATTTACATGTCAGTGTGGATGTAAAATGTTTCATTATTGGCCTGATGCGCCAAAAAATGTTGAATGGCATGTTTGTAATTGCTGCGATTTAACCTACGAATCCGAAATTGGCGAATATAAGTAATCGAGTATTATTATGAATGATTTTGAAGCTGCTATTTTGACGTTATTAGATAATCAGTTATTAGTAGAACAAGCAAAGCCGTTAAGTGATGAATTTTTTGATCGAATAATCGCATTAAAGCAAAAAGCCGCCTCAGGTAAGTTATTAGGTTTACCATTTGAAGTATCACTAGGTTACGATATTCCATTAACTTGGCATGAAATCCAGCAAGCTAATTTAGATGGATGGCGATTACCAGATATTGATGAATTAGGTCAAATATATAATGCGGTCGGTGATTTATACAATAAGAGGTATTGGTCTAGTGTTGAACATCATAGTCCATTAGCTTGGGTTTATGATTTCGAAACTGGATTAATAGATTTTTTTGGTAAAAGTAGTAAAAATAACGTAATATTAATTAAAGATAAAACGAATAAGGAATTAGTAAATGATTGATGATATAGCAAAAGTATGTCTAGTATCGATAATTATTTTCGGGATTACAGTCGTTGCGGGAACGATCGCCCAAAATAATGCCCGACATAAAACTGATCCACAAATAGTAGCATCAGTAACTACAACCACTACTACAACGGAAGACGATTCGGGTCATTCGGATAATGAAATTATTAAAACTGATCCACAAATAGTAGCATCAGTAACCACTACTACAACGAAAGATGATTCGGACCATTCCGATAATGAAATTATTAAAACAGATAATATAAAAAATATTCAACCTGGTGGATGCAAAACACCATTAGTTCTTTCTACTAGTGGCGGACTATATATTATTCCGTTAGCTAATATTAGCGCAATTAATATTTACGAAAATACTTCTAATATTAATATACTTTTAATTTATCTAACAAATCAAAAATTAGTATTTGAGATAACTGGTAAAAATGGTTTATCTACCGTAAATAACTTAGTTAATAAAATTTGCTATAATTAATGTTAATAATCTCATCTTATGATTATATTAGACTAACGATGAAGATGTTTTGGATTTATTGTTAGTCATTTATCGGTAAATGCTGTATAATTAATATTGTTGTATTAACTAACTTATTTAATAAAAGGTAAATTATATGATAAAAGCATTAATAGTATCTGCATTAATTATAACGCCGGTTAGTGCGAATGTTTATATAGAATCTGATAATTCCGGTAGATTGTTTATAACTAGTGATCCGATTGTTTTACCCAATAATAGTCCGACTATAAAAATAATACAACCTATTATAAAAGCATCGACTAAACCGAAAATAAAACCTAAAGTTTTAACTGCACAAGAAATTAATAGTTATATTCATAAAGCATCATTAAAATATAATGTTGATGAAAAATTAATACATGCGGTTATTAAAACTGAAAGTACATATAGGACTAAAGCGGTCAGTAAAAAAGGAGCTGTTGGTTTAATGCAATTAATGCCGGCAACTGCTACTCGATTTGGAGTATCTGATCGAGCCGACGCTAAACAAAATATCGACGGTGGAGTAAAATTTCTTAAATTTTTATTAGATACATTTAAGGATACTAAATTAGCAATTGCTGGTTATAATGCTGGCGAACATGCCGTAATGCGCCATAATAATAGTATCCCACCATATCCAGAAACGAAAAATTATGTTGGTTTAGTAATGGCCGCATATAATGAATAATTTTGTTGACTTATGTGTATTATCGTATTATAATATATTGAATTAAAAATAAACGGAATAGATAATGACTAAACATTTAAAACGAGTAACCGGCGATTTATTACAATTAGCAACTGATGGAAAATTTGATGTAATTGTTCATGGGTGTAATTGTTTTAATGTGATGGCTAGTGGTATTGCTGGTCAGATCGCTAAATTATTTCCCGAAGTCGTAGTTAGTGATAATTTAACAGTAAAAGGCGCAAATAAAGTCGGGACTTATAATTTTACGACAGTAGAGCGGAACGGTCGGATATTTATTATTTGTAATGCATATACACAATATGATTTTAGTCGAGGTGAAGATGTTTTTGAATATGATGGTTTTAAAAATATCTTAAGACAATTAGGTAGTATCGACGCATTAAAAGGTAAACGATTCGGATTCCCATTAATCGGCTGCGGATTAGCAGGCGGGGATGAAAATCGAGTTATTGAATTATTAGAAGAATTTGCGATCGGAAATAACGCAACGTTAGTCGAATGGGACGGCTAACGATTTAAAGAATATGGCATGATGAGTGACTTCATATGTTCATGGTGTACGGACAAATTTTGCAATTACTATCGAAAGTTCGTTTATCATAAGTAGTGGATAGTTTGGGCGTCCACTCTCCTTATAAGGTACTAATTTAATTTACACCATTGCCTTGGTTCGAGTTAGATTGAGTATAACGTATCTATTGACTGATCTGGGATACAAATAGTAATACATCAGTCATTTATTAATTTAAAGTTCTATGACTTAACCGATTTATAAAAAGGAATATTTATGACCGAAATTACACAAGTAGATGAAATTAAAGATCAATCTAATGATTTTCCAGCTAAAGAAATATTAGTTAAAGTTATTAGTCCGAAAGCCGCATTCCAAATTGCATTAGCGTTAGAAGAACCGAATGATGAATTAGAACAGATAATTGCGTTATCGGCAGAATATAGCTACGAATATGCATATAAAGTTTTAAAAGGTCCATTTACATTAGGCGAAGATATTATTGCGACAAATGAACTATTTAGTTTAAATTATGCAAAAACTATTTTAAAAGGTCGATTCCATTTAGCAGATCATTTATTCATCGATAATCCGGGATATGCATTTACTTACGCCGAAGTAATTAAAGAACGATTTGAATTAGGTGAGCCTATAATCGCATCTGATCCGCATTATGCATTTTATTACTCTAGAAATATATTAAAAGAACCATTTCCGTTAGGCGAAGCGGCTATTGCAACCGAAGATAGATTTGCATTAAGTTACGCGAAAGAAGTTTTAAAAGGTCGATTTGAATTAGGTGAAGATGTAATCAAGCAAAATAGTCGCTTATATCATCAATATAAACAATTCGTAAATGATTTCGAGGAAGAACGACAAGTCCAATCAATAACTAATAATTCTGGATTATCTAAAGAACAATTAGAAGCTTTAGCTGCAGTTTTAGTTCCTGCTTAATTTAAAATATGAATGAATTAATATGGGCGCCAATAGATTCAATTAAAGTAATTAATAATTGGTCTGAGGTCCAATTATATCGTCAGTTTTTTAATCATGATGGGTATAGGCATTGGCAAGTTCCTAATTATCAAGATTTAAGTTTATATATCAATACGTTAATTATTACTAAACAATTAACTAATAAAATAGAGCTAGATAAATCGTATAATAGACGTATAATATCTAACTACTGGACCACATTTCCAAAAGATCGAAGAAGACCAAATCCAGCTTTACTTTTGCTAGTACGATATAGTTAAACGGAGAATATAATTATGCAATGCCCAGATTGTTCAAGTGATCAATTAGATAAAACAATTAGTCCGAATGGCGGAATTTTAGAAGTCCACGAACATTTTACTCCAGTAGTCACTGAAATTTACGATAACCGAGTAATTATGTATGAATGCAATGATTGCAAAACCGTTTTTTACGTAAGTCAAAATTAGGAAAATATAATGGGTTGCTGGAATAAGACATGTGGTTTATCGAATTTGCATATAACTGATAATAAACCAGTTTATACATTTATATTGGTCCAGAATAGCGGTGTAGGTAGATGTTACAGCACATCGTTCTTCACACCAGTATTAGTACCGTTTGAATGTAACTATAATGATTACGGTGGTGGTAATAATGCACATGGAGTGATATTGGATCCATTGATGCGTGCGATCAAGGAAAAATGTAATATATCTAACGATGATGAATTTGATGTCGATCAATTCTTTGATTTAGTTCATGACAATGAAATCACATACAATAATCCTTATGGTGGAGGATTGATCGATTTCGTTATGATGCGTAAAGACGTAGTTGATTATGTATTAGACAATTGGGTACGGGAAGTTTATATAGCTGAGGCATCAGGTTATCAACCATATACATATCAAGAAGTTCTTAGTGAAATACCAGAATTTATTGAGGTATTAACAAACAAGGTAAGTGGTATGGCGGATCCAGATGATCCAACCCACAGTATCATGTTTTCTATATTTAAATTGAATAGTAGTAGCAGTTTTTCAAGCTACTTTGAAAAATCACCAATAACTAATAGAGTTAATTTAGTAGTTGTTACATTGATGCATGATATTAGAAATACATTCTTTAATTTGAATGATCATATTATTGAATTAATAGTCAAAAACAAGGTTGAAGAATTAACTGTATTTCTTACTGATTATATTAAAGGTACGTTTGTTAATAATTTGATAGATAAAACTCGTAAGCAATGGTTACCTGGTTGTCATGAAGGTAGTCAAGCTTGCGATCATGGGGGCTATCGGATGTTAATTGAAGCGACCACTAAAATATTAGATACTGAATTATATAATTTAGAACACGATATTGATTAATGTTTTATTTAGGAAATGAGTTATGTCAAAATTACGTAAAAAATTACAACCCGGTGATAAAGTTTATTGGTTAGTTAAAAACCAACCGAATTCGACTGGCGTTATTACTAAAGTAATTTATACCGAAATTCCGACTCTATGTATTAAACGCAGCGATGGAGTCAATATTCGAATAGCTGCTAATAGAGTTCATTTAATACCATAAGGTGAGCAATAATGAGTAAATTAGATTTAGTTACTATCGATCCGTCAGAAATAGATGAAGATGATACTACTGATATTTTAGCATTTTTATTGGCTAAAGGAATAGTTTTCATAAACACATTAACCTTCGATGATGAAGTAGAAGATAAAAAATTATCAAAATACGCCCGCAATGCAATCGGGATATATGTAAATTGCAATGATTTATTCTTTTGGGGTAGTGCGGACGCAATCCAACTTCAATATCATCAAATAATCAATCTATATCAACATTATTTAAATGAAGGTGTTGATATTTGGTGTTGTAAACAACGAAATTTAATGCCGCAAAAGATAATCGCCGATTCATATCGACAATCTGGATTCGATATCGACAGTTACGGATTCGAAGTCAACCCATCAGATAAAGATTTTAGTTGATCTAAGTATTAAAGTATGATATAATATTTAGGTAGTAACAAATAACACTTATTAAAAGGTAATAATATGAATAATGTAAATAATTTTTCAAATCAATTTAATTCAAAATTCGTAGATCGATTATTTAAAAAAGTAGATAATATGGTTTGGGATTTAGGTACTGGTAATATCGGCTTTAATACATCAGAAGGTATTCTAAGTTTAGAACTTGGCGAATTAACTGACGATAAAAAAGAAGCGTTAGAACCCCAAGTATGTGTTAATATGTTTGATCAGATGGGTATGAGTATTCCAGCATTCGCTCAAAGCATTCCAGTTAATTCTATTTCATTAGGCGATTTAGTTTATTCTAGTTCAACTGGTAAAGCATTAGGTTGGGTCGTTCAGATTCGAGAAAAAAGCTTTAAATTATTAAAACAAGATGGAACGCGTAGTGATTGGACTCCACCTAAAGTTTCAATGCTTGGTATTGAAAGTGGTGTGATGATTTTGCGTAGCTTATTTAATATGATGCCTTCAGATGGTGTAAATAATTTCCAACAAAGTTTAATGCCAATGATGATGATGGGTATGTTAGATGATTCTGATACTGCGGATAAAATGATTCCTATGTTATTAATGAGTCAAACTATGGGTGGGGGTACGGCTAATCCTATGGCTCAGATGTTGCCATTAATGATGATGATGAATGGCGGCTTCGGAAAAAAGTAAAATCGGATCCGATTGAAACGATATCGCCATATAGTAAATCTATTTGTCGTGAAATAGAAGATAATGGTATATCTCAATCAGATCCGTATAAAGACGCACCATCAGATCCAGATGGTATTAAGTATTACGGTTTCCAAACTATAGATATGGTCCGCGAGGCATTAGTTAATCAGTGGGTTGGAACTAAATATCGAGTAGTCGGTAATTATTATCGAGATGTAGAAGCAAATGCAGTATATAGTAATATTCGTACTGGCGATATTGGTTGGTTAAAACACGAACCGACTAATCGACATGATCCTGATGCAGTTCAAGTATATGCTTCTAATACATTATTTGATTCTGAATCTATCGGTAAACCGATAATGATAGGTTATATCCCCGGAGGATCTAAGTATACTGGCCCAAATTTAATAATGGTTAGATTTATTCGATCCGGTAGCAGCAATAAAATTATTGAGGCTGAAATAATCGATTACATTGATACGTCGATGGAACGACCAAATAGTCTGATCCGATTAAATTTTAATGTCGATCATGATAAAGTCGTTACCGTATATCCCGGTGTGGGTAACGGGTTCGTATACGGCAAATCAGGTAATACATACGAACAAATATCGTTTGAAAATGCTAATCAACTAAGTAATTGGTTAAGTAATAATGGAATGGCATCATTAGATACCAATGGTAACTATAAGCCTATCGTATGTGATGTCATTAGAAATCATATATTGATTCCTAGAATTAGATAAACATAATAAAATTATTGCGATTACTATCGATATTTTATTATGATAAAAGTGAACTTGCGTTTATCTATCACTTTTATTTTTGCATTTCAAGGTATAGATAGTCACACTTCTATATAACGTATCTGGTAACCGATTTGGGATACTAATAGTAATACATCGGTTTGTTTTTTTAGAGTCCGATTTTAAAAAGGAAATAATATGAGTAGATTGAATAAAATAAAACGTCATATAAAACACAGACGGATTAATAGACGTCAAAAACAATTGCATAATTTTTCGAAGTTTCGATTAAGTCAAGAAACATTTATTCATAGAATTAGTATTGCTGCAATAATAGGAATATTATTTCTTATTTTTTTAGTAACTGGATTAATTAATTTGTAAAATAGGTAGACATTGTAGTCTAAATTAGATATAATATAGGAGAAATATATGAGAGTTGGACCAGTTTCGTACGCACATCACATTAACCCATACCAACAACAAGTTAGTAACCCATATAAAGTTGGAATGAATGTAACTTGGGTTCCTGACGATCGAGTAATGACCGGTAAAATAGTAGAATTATTTGCTAAGTATGCTAAAGTTGAAGCCGCCGGTGGCGTTGTTTGGAATGTTCAATTGTTTAATTTAACCATCGCAGAATAGGAGAGAATATATGTTAAATGTTTTAGCTATTAAAAAAAATCAGGGTAAAACGCATTACGAACAATTTGCGGTTCCATTATCGGTTATTAAATTCGCCACGGAATTAAAAGATAAAGATAATGAAGATCAAGATGCTTTTTTCGAAGATATTCAAGATGCTGTTGAGTTAACTGAATTAGTCAATGAAATTTCAGAAAGTGGTTGGTTATCGAATCCTGAAGGTAGTATTGATTATCTATTGCTTATTGAACGTGATGGTTATTCGTTCTGTGTCGCAGAAAATAATATATTTTATTTCGGGTATAAAACCCACGAACAATTGAAGCAACTAAGTAATCCAGAATCCTAACAATTAATTGAATTAATAAGACATTTAAGGAAAATTAAAATGGAAGCAAACCCAACTACTCATGTAAGATCTATCGTTGAGGCCGCTATCGGTAGATCATACCAGAAAATGGTTAATGATAAGCGCAAAACCGGCCGTAGATTAAAGTTTTATAATCTATCAATATCATTTGATGAAGATAGTATTAACCAGCTTACAGCCGATTTAAGCGGCTTTAATGCCAATGTTAAATTAGTCGACACTAAAGAAAATGAAGAAACAATTACTTCGTTAATTATATCATTTTAATATTATGATATGTGATTATCGGATCGAATAATATATAAATATGTTATTTGATCCGGTAAATATCAATGTTAAATTTATACAAATATTATAAAACTCCAGATTTATTATTCGGTGGAATAAAAGGTATAAATCAATTTTACGAAAAACAAAAACGTAAATTTTATGAAGTTGTTAATCCAAAGTTAAAACAATATGATTACGATCAAGTTAATTGGAAATCAGATACTAAGGTTATTGCATATAATTCCGAATTAGGTAAAATATCAACAATTCAATTATTATTACTCAGTGATGGTACAGTAATCGTTTCTTATAATGATAAACCCATTACTGGATCGGAAGATGAAATACGAAACGAATACCCTAATTACAACGCAGGCGAACTTAGTGAATTTATCGACTATATTTTAGATAGTGAATTACCCGAAGAGGTCTAATTAAGTATTTTCTTTATCCGCTAATTTTTCTTGAGTTCTTCCGTGAGCGCTAATACCGATTACCGCACCCATCGATAAGTGATACAAACCCCCACCCTGTAACGTAATTGCTTGCCACATCCCAATTTGTTGATCCGGATTATAAAATTGCAAAACATTATAAATGATCGGACCTATCATAAAATCATATAAACAAATTACAACATAAGACCAAGCTAATGCTTCTCGCCATTTATGACCGACATTTTCATTTTTTCTCATAACTAATCCGATTAATTAAAATATAATCGTTTTATTTATGATTGACTAAAGTATTATAGTATGATATAATATATTTTTACGGGTAGGAGCTTTAAATGGGAACGAATGCATCATTAGCAGTCCAATTATCCGACTGCACAATTAAAGTAGTTCATTTACAATTAGATGGTGATATTAAACACGCCGGCAAATTACTAAATCAATTTTATAGCGAACAAGAAGATGCCGAAACTTTAGTTAGTGGTGGAGCTATATATTCATTAGGGATGTATTATAATCCTATTGAAGTTACGTCAAGGAATAAACATAAGTTTGATTCGCATAGTAAACATTCGTTTGAAACTCCAGCCGATGATGTAACGGTATTATATAGTAGAGATCGGGGCGATATAGTTTTATATGATTTATATGAATCTGTCGGTTCTTATATTGCATCAATTTTAGATAATCCTAAAAACTATCATTATTTGTTTTTGAACGGTAAATGGAAAGCAATTGATATTCAAGATCTATCTTATTTTTTTATATGATTGAAGTTGCATTACCGCAATATTATAAACGATTAAATTGGTATGATTCGGTTTTGTACTGTCGATTCTTAAATATCGATAATAAAATTGGTTGGCGTTTACCGACTTTCGATGAAATGTTAAATATTTTAAAACCGACGAATGAGTATTATTGGACTAGTTCTGAACTTAATCCAAATACGAATTGTAATTTAATATTATCATTAGGCGAAAATATTAATGATTTTATATATACATCTCGTCGATTAGTTAAACGTAGTCATCCACCTTTTTGTAAAAAAACATTTACTAACAATGTAGTAATTCCGGTTCGAGAAGCGGAGATGTAGTTATGGTTAGAAGAATTAGTTATAATATTATTTTTCCAAATGATGATAGTATATTAATAATGATGGATGAATATATTAACGAATTAGATAATAAAATATTTAATGATTTAAATGACGCTATAACCTATATCGAACCATTAATGGAACGATATTCGATTGAATATAAAGTTTTTGACCGCACACGTAATAATTTATTTTAAATGGATTAATTTTATGATATTATTTAGACCTATAAACAGAGTTAAAAATGGATCAATTAGATCGTACGCCAAATATAATTGGTTCGATAATACTAAACGGTATATGGCTGATGCTAATACGATAAACAAAAGAACTCAATGTGACATCTTTAGATATCTACATTATATGGGAAGCCATGCACCATTACCAGTTCGAAATAAATGGCATAAAGTAGAACGTAAGTTTTTAAATAAACACGATCCTAGCGGCCCATATATTAGATGGACTATAAATTACACATTAAGTAAATTTCTTTAATATTATTTTTAATTAGGAGTTAAAATGAACAGTTTGATAAAATTAATAAAATATTCCTTTATTACGGGATTGGCGATATTCGTATTATTCGTAGGTTACGGTGTCGCATTAAAGTTTAATCTAATCGAATCTGAACCACCAACACCAAACGAATTAAAATTTAGACAATGTTTATCGTCCGCAGTTTCATTCGACGAAGCAGAACAATGCATTAAAGTATATTCTAATGAAATAGACGAGGAAGAATCGGTTACTGTTGAAAAAGCAATATCAAATGCTGAACAAGAAGTAACTAAAATCGAAAAATCAATAGATGAGGCAGAAGTTCAAAACTCAAATGAACCAGTATCACAAACGCCAGTTCAATAATTGTGACACTTTTTTAAATTGCTACTATATACTATATTTAAATTAGGGAGATGTTATGAGTTTTAAAGATGTATATAAATCAGCAATACTAAAAGCTGATGTTAAAGGCGCCGAGAAAAAAACAGATGATACGAAATCGAAAGTTGATGCTAAAGCTCAGCAAATTATCGATGATCAATTAGCAAAATCGCGAGTTTTAAAAAGTAAATCGAAGTAATACTTATCAAATTACCCGGGTTAGTTTAAGTTGATAAAATACTAATTAGAGTTATAGGTTTGAATCCTATACCCGGCGCATTATTTAAAATTAACACATAAATATCGTTATTTAATCGAGGAGATTTATAATGGCGATAAGAAACCCAACTACGTTGGCAGTTGATTTTAACTCAGATCTTAAAACCGAGAATGCCTATGGTCGTATAACTACGAATAGAATTATCGCTAGTAATATGCAGTTACCGTTCGGTAGTTATACCATCGGTTCTGTAGATTTAACTAATGTTGATAGTCCTATGGTATTAGGTAATCTCGGAGCCGGCGTTATACTAAGTAGTGATTTGATTGACGTAACGACTAGTCAATCGATACCTGTTACTACTAAATTATTCGCTTACGACGGTGCCGAAACAACTATTAGTATATCAACTGATTCGACTGATCCAATTACCGTAGAATACGCAATCGGTATAAAATTACCGGCCGTATCTGATGCTCCAACTTCAGTCGTAGCGGTCGTTGGCGATGCGAGAGCTACAGTTTCGTTCGCGGAACCATATTACGACGGAGGAAATCCAATTACTGGATTTTTAGTAAAATCAATACCTGGTAATATAACGGCAACAGGTACTGAGTCTCCTATTGTAATAACTGGTTTAACTAACGGAATACCGTATACTTTTACTGTTTCTGCTATCAATGCTGGCGGCAACAGCCCAGCTAGTTTACCGAGCAATAGTATAACTCCATTCCGACCAAATACTATACCGGGCGCACCAAGTATTAATACAGTCACCGGAGGTAATGCTCAAGCATCCATAGAATTTACACCCCCAATGGATAATGGCGGAGCCGTAATAACTCAATATACGGTAACCTCAAATCCAGGAAATATAATGGCTACTGGAACTGCATCACCTATAGTGGTTTCTGGTTTAACTAACGGGACTCCATATACGTTTACTATAACCGCAACTAACTCAGTCGGCGTAAGTTCAGTAAGTACTGCTAGTGCTAGTATTACGCCAATTACTATACCGACTGCACCATCGATAACGAACGTGGCGTTAAATAATAACACAGCAACTATAACTTATACCGTACCCGCAAATACAGGCGGCAGTGCTATAGCAAATTATATCGTAACATCAAACCCAGGCAATATAACGATAACTGATAGTTCATCGCCGACTATGATTTCTGGGTTAACATACGGAACAGTTTATACATTTACTGTTTCTGCTGTTAATGCAGCCGGATCTAGTCCATCTAGTATCCCAAGTAATTCAGTAACGCCGATTACTATCGCCGATGCACCAATTATCGGAACGGCGGTTATGGCTACTCCTACCTCAGCAACAGTTGGATTTAATCCGCCAGTTAATGACGGCGGAAGTACAATTACTAGTTACGTAGCGACTTCAAATCCCGGTAATATAACAGCTTCTGGCTTAACTTCACCTATTACGGTGACTGGTTTAACAACAGGAACGGCGTATACATTTACAATTGCTGCTGTTAATTTAGCTGGTACTAGTAACTCAAGTGCAGTAAGTAATAGTATAACCCCAGTGATACCAATTACTGTAGCTGATGCACCAACTATTGGAACTGCGACTGTCGGTAATACTCAAGCTACTGTTGAATTTATACCTCCAGTTAATGATGGCGGCAGTGCAATTACTGGTTATACCGTAACATCAAATCCGGGTAACATAACAGCTACCGGAACTGCATCACCAATTACCGTAACTGGATTAACTAACGGAACTGCATATACATTTACAGTAACCGCTACTAACTCAGTTGGTGTTAGTGCTGCAAGTGCAGCAAGTAATAGTATAACCCCAGTGATACCAATTACTGTAGCTGGTGCACCAACTATTGGAACTGCGACTGTCGGTAATGCCGAAGTAACCGTAGAATTTACACCGCCAACTAACAATGGCGGTAGTGCAATTACTAGTTATACGGTAACATCAAATCCCGGCAATATAACAGCAGTAGGAACTTCGTCTCCTATTATAGTAACTGGTTTAACTAACGGAACAGCATATACATTTACAGTAACTGCGACTAACGCAATTGGTATCAGTACTGCTAGTGCCGCTAGCTCTAGTATTACTCCAATTGTTCCAATTACGGTAGCTGCTGCACCGACCATTGGTAATGTAGTTGCTGGTAATACCGAAGTAACAGTTGAATTTACTCCACCAACTAACAATGGTGGTAGTACAATTACCGGTTATACAGTAACATCAAATCCCGGCAATATAACAGCTACTGGAACTGTATCGCCAATTACGGTAACTGGATTAACTAACGGAACTGCATATACATTTACAGTAACCGCTACTAACTCAGTTGGTGTTAGTGCTGCAAGCACAGCTAGCTCTAGTATCGCCCCGATAGCACCAGCAACTATCGCTGACGCCCCAACTGTAGGTAATATTGTTGTCGGTAATGCCCAAGCTACGGTAGAATTTACGCCACCAACTAACAATGGTGGTAGTGCAATTACTGGTTATACCATAACATCAAATCCTGGTAATATAACAGCTACTGGAACTGCGTCACCAATTACAGTAACCGGATTAACTAACGGAACTGCGTATACATTTACAGTAACCGCTACTAACTCAGTTGGTGTTAGTGCTGCAAGTTTACCAAGTGGTGGAGTAACTCCGGTGACTATCGCCGATGCTCCAAGTATAATTACTACTATTAATGGCGATGCTGAAGTAACGGTAGAATTTACTCCGCCAGCTAACGATGGTGGTAGTGCAATTACTAGTTATACCGTAACATCAAATCCTGATAATATAACAGCTACTGGAATTGCATCGCCAATTACAGTAACCGGATTAACTAACGGAACTGCGTATACATTTACAGTAACTGCTACTAACTCAGTGGGTACTAGTTTAGATAGTTTAGTTAGTGCTAGTACAACACCTGGTGTCTAATGATTGATTTTATATTAAGTTATTTGATATAATATTTTTTAAAACAGTGGTTTGGGCGCCGAATATTAAATTCGGCGCCTTTCTATTTAAAATAATAAGAAGTTCTATATGTGCGTAAGTAATATAACTATTACCAGAAAGATGAATTGCTTAGTCATGGATATATCCATATAGAACTTCTTATTATTTTTGGAGATTATATGAAAAATAAAAAAGTATTTTTTCATTAGTTAACTTAACTAACGGAGAAAAAAAATGAGTCGTACTTATAGATTTAAAAAAGCTCAATTTATGTTAAAATATAATAATATAACATATATTTGGGTTCCAATATCTGAATTTAAATATAATGAGGTTCGGGTAAAATTAGACAAATCTAGTGATGAATATAAAAAAAGAGTAGCTAGATTTAGTTCCGATAAAAAATGGGGTGCTTGGCTTTATAGAGGTCCTGGGTGGTTTCATAATTTATATGCTCAACGACCTTACCGTAGAGATGTAAAGCAACAAATACACCGATATATAAGAGATGCGGATTATGAAATTCAAATCTTAAAAAAACCTAAGCGTGGATATTGGTGGTAAAATTCGAACAAAAGGTTTGATTTTATCGCAACATAATAGTATAATATATTTAAATAGTTAGTGCGTAGACTGATACGCTTAATAACGCAGAGGATGATAGACCCAAATAGTTTTGGTAGGCATCATTAAATGGTAAACAATTAAATAGTCTGCGTGAATTTACCGAAGCTGGAGATCAGTACCGGCACTATTACTTATATTAACTTAATTATATGGAGTTTATATGAGTTTAATTAAGAGCATTATTCATAATGTAATAGTTCATCCTATTTTGCCATTTTTACCCCGTAAATTAGCTCGAACTATTCATGAAAAAAATGCATTATGGGCCTATGGAAAAGATGGGCCATTTAATGGATTAGACTAAGAGTTAATAGAATTTACCCGCTGTTGCTAGTGAAAAGTGTGCGGTATAGGTCGCCCCTATATAATCTGTCAGTACACGCAATAGAGATAAGGCATCTGAAGTAATTGCGGATAACCTCACTGGGAAAAGCCTATACATGCCGGTTATATCGTATAGGTACAAAGCAATATTATAGTTCGCTACTATATGACAGTTTGGAAAGACAAGCACCATCAATAAAATGCATCGAAAGATAGTAGAGGCCTTATTCGATATGTTACGCGCGTACAGATTCGAGTATAAAGCACGCAAGTGGGGAAAGCTCAGTAAAGCCGAGTATAGTAGCTTAAGATATTATATTTCGGAAGAAGTAACGTGCATTTTATTGATAGTTATATTATAATTATCAACCGACCACCGACTCGGTAACCAACGGCTGTAGGGGAGCTGAACCGTCTACTTAAGACAACTTTCAGATTAGAAATAAAACGCTGTCGTATAAGACTTGAAGTACACTTACCCAGCGCGGTTTGAAATATGGGTGCGAATCCCATCAGCGTTTTATTAATATTTAATGTGTGGTGACCGCTTGGAAAGACAAGCACTATCAATAATTGCTATTGTCGTCTAAATGGTGTAAGGCAACTTGCTAACAAACCGGTAAATCTAGGTTCGATTCCTTGCGGTGGCAATTATTGATAGTAACGGAGACCTTCATGACGGCTTGGAAAGACAAGCACTATCATACATCTCCACTATAGCTCAGTTGGTTAGAGCCATGGGAGGAGTAGACCTTACGATGTTCGGATGCATGAACATGCCGGCTACCGGACAATATCGGGCGTGGGTTCAAGTCCCACTAGTGGAGATGTATGATAGTAAAATTCTAGCTGTTTTATTAGAACCTAACAATAGGAATACCTTAATCACCAAATATTTCGTTAATGCAGAAATTAGATGAATAATAAAATAACAGTCGAAAATATAGATATATCAAACCAAGATGTTGATTTAGCTGATTGGACTATCGAATCGGATCAAGATATGTTACAGATCTATTTCCACGATGAAGACTATATATTAAAACATTTAACTGATGCGAGTTGCTAGCGTTTTCGGATGGCCCATAATATTATTGCGATTTTCAATACTCGGACTGTTAGATATTGCTAAAATTATAATTAATATTTTTAAAGATTAACCTAAGTATTAAAAAAAAGATTGACATTAAAGATATCTTAATATATAATATCTTTAATTTATTAAGAAAGTGAATTATTTACTTTCTTAGTATCAAATTTAGATACTAACAGCAATTTCAAAAACTTTCATTGGCGAAATTAAAATGTATCTAGTTAAAATGGATTTTTAAAAAAAATAAAACTCACTCCGAGTTATAGATATCAATTTTATAATTGAAAGATGATATCTAGATAATTTAAAGATACTAACAGCAATTTCAAAAACTTTCATTGGCGAAATTAAAATGTATCTTGTTAGAAATAAACGGAAGGTTGCTAGAATGGTAATAGAGCGGATTGCTAATCCGTCAACGAGAAATCGTTGTATAGGTTCGAATCCTATACCTTCCGCCAATTAACGGAATAAATATGACATTACCAAAACAAGTAATCGTAGTTCGTAAAGATCTTAATATGCGCAAAGGTAAAATTGCAGCCCAAGTAGCTCATGCGTCAATGGGAGCAGTTTTAAATTATAGATCTTATAATGATGATCGCATAGAAATTAATCTTACTGAGAATTACGCACTTGAACAATGGATTAATGGCTTATTTACAAAAATATGTGTTTCGGTAGATAGCGAAGCAGAATTATTAGAAATTTATGATAATACATTAGCCGCAAATGTTAATGTTAAGTTAATAACCGATGCTGGATTAACTGAATTTAATGGAATTCCTACACTAACTTGTTTAGCGATAGGGCCTGATTATCCAGATAATATCGATTTTTTAACCAAGCACCTTAAGTTGTTATAAATAAAAGATTAATTTTCTCCCATTAGCTCAGTCTGGTAGGGCGGTCCGTTTGGGGCGGACAGGTCGGAGGTTCAAATCCTTCATGGGAGACCAAATATCGGGTAAGCGGCGAAGTGGGAGAGTCGCAGCAGACTGTAAATCTGTCGCCTTTGGCTGAGTAGGTTCGAATCCTACCTTACCCACCAATTATAAAGCGAGTATGGCGGAACTGGTAGACGCTGTAGACTTAAAATCTATTGCCTTCGGGCGTGACAGTTCGATTCTGTCTATTCGCACCAAGATTATTGTCTCTTTGTGTAATGGTAGCACAACACACTTTGACTGTGTTAGTATAGGTTCGAGCCCTGTAGAGACTGCCAAATATATTAGGAGTATTAATATGAATGATGTGATTGAAAGAAAAATATTTTATATTGATGTGGGTGATATGCCACGAGATGAAGTTAAATCTTATATCGATACGCATATTAAAAATACCAAACAACAAAAAACATCGAATAACTCATCTGATTTTACTGAGATTTTAATTGAAGGTATCGCCAGTATTAGTTTAGCTTTTCTGTAATGACATAACAAATGGAAGAGTGGCCGAGTGGCTTAAGGCAGCGGTCTTGAAAACCGCCGGCTCCGAGAGGGGTCCAAGAGTTCGAATCTCTTCTCTTCCACCAATTATAATCAATATCAACCTTTAATTGAGGTAGAATTAGGTTTATAGGTAGATTAATTCAAATGAGATAATTAATGCTTGATATATTAGAATAAGTCAAGTATAATAATTAAATAAGATTCTAACAGCAAAAAATTTAGCGAATCAAAGTGTCGTCGGTTCGATTCCGACCGTGAATTAAAGCCTCGCGTAGCTCAGTTGGTAGAGTATTTGAAATAAATAGAATCTAGTTATATAAAATATATTCCCTAGTAGCTCAGTGGCAGAGCCGACGACTGTTAATCGTCTGGTCGGTGGTTCGAATCCATCCTAGGGAGCCATAAATGTTTAATTTCGTACATAAATATCTCAAACACAACAAAAGGTAACTATGTATGAAATTAAATGAATTATTTGAAGGTTCCGATTCTGAGTATAATGACGAAGCTGGTACAGCTCACGGTCATTTAATAACTATTTCTCGAGCAGCCTCAGGTCTAATGCGAACCATCGATCGCAACGAAAATTTACCAGAATGGGCTCAAGAAAAAATCGCTAATGCCGAAAATATGTTAGTATCGGTTTGGGATTATTTGCAGAGTCAAGAACAACGCGGTATTAATCCAACAGTCAATGAAATGTTTGACCTTATCGAAGATATGGTTGAAAATTTAGCTATACACCATGGTGTTGATAGTGAAATAATTTGGGCTGATTTTGAATCGGTTAGTGACCAAGAACTTTTTGAAGCTGCAGCATGGACTCGAAAAGAAGGCAAAAATAAAAATGGTGGGTTAAATGCAAAAGGTGTTGCTAGTTATCGCAGAGCACATCCTGGTAGTAAATTACAGACTGCAGTAACCACTAAACCTAGTAAATTAAAAAAAGGCAGTAAAGCTTACAAAAGACGTAAAAGCTTTTGTGCACGAATGGGTGGTGTAAAAGGTCCGATGAAGGATGAACACGGCAAACCTACTCGTAAAGCATTAGCTTTAAAAAAATGGAATTGCTAATTTAAAATTACTAAATTTTTATTAAAACAATATCTATAATAGATTATAAATAAATGCTAATAGATTGATACTACGGTATCAATCATTTATTAATAGCTCGATTTAGCGACACAAATCCATCACGGAAGATTTATACCATCGATTGCTAATAATGAGTTATAATTACATCTTATGAGATGTAATTAGTATCGATGCCTACATTGATTCATACTTTAAGCTATTTTTGTATGAATCACCTAGGGGAAGAATGTAGGATAATTAACCTAGTAAAATACTAGGTTATTATAAATGGCTTGTCATGATTCAAATTTATTGGATTCAATATTTAAATTTCCTTTGGGAGAATTATAATGTCAGCTACAATTAAATCAGACGTTGTATCGTCAGTTACAGAAGCACCACTTTTAAACAAAAAAAATATGTTCGCTGGTGCTGCACTTTATGTTGTATTCTACGGTTGGGTTCGTTGGTATGAAGGAGTTTACGGTTGGTCAGCTGGTTTAGACTCATTTGCACCAGAATTCGAAACATACTGGATGAACTTCCTTTATATTGAAATGGTTCTAGAAATCGTAACCGCTTCAGTATTATGGGGATATATCTGGAAAAGTCGTGATCGTAAAGTAATGTCGATCACACCACGCGAAGAATTACGTCGTCATTTTACACACTGGGTATGGTTGGTAATGTACGGTATCGCAATTTATTACGGTGCTTCTTACTTTACAGAACAAGATGGTACATGGCATCAAACTATCGTTCGTGACACTGACTTCACTCCAAGTCATGTTATTGAATTCTATTTGAGCTACCCAATCTATATCATTACTGGTGTTGCATCTTTCTTATATGCAAAAACAAGATTGCCAACCTATCAACAAGGTTTGCCATTACAGTACATGGTATCAGTAATTGGACCTTTCATGATTCTTCCAAACGTAGGTTTGAATGAATGGGGTCACACTTTCTGGTTTATGGAAGAATTATTTGTTGCTCCTTTACACTACGGCTTCGTATTCTTCGGATGGGCCGCATTAGGTGTATTAGGTGTTGTAAATATTGAAGTTAAAGCAATTGCTAGATTATTGAAAGCTGATTTAGCTGCTTAGTCGTAATTAACTCGTAGTTTAAATGCGGTATCGGTCTAAATTTTAACCGATACCGCAACCTATATAAATATATCATTCGCCCTATTAGTATAATGGTTATTACAATTGACTTGTAATCTTTAGATTTCGGTTCGATTCCGGAATGGGGCTCCATCTATTACCGCAGAACTATATCGTAAGATAGTTTAGTATGGAAATCGAAACTCGAGAAGGTTTCCGTGGTACGGTCGGGCATTATTTTTTAAGAGTATTTAGGTGCGGACGTGGCGGAATTGGTAGACGTCCTCGATTGTGATTCGAGAGGTTGCGGGTTCAAGTCCCGCCGTTCGCCCCTAAATACTTTTTTAAATTTAAATTAATCAATAGTAAATTTATATGTCAGTGGTGTAACGGTAGCATACGGGCCTCCAAAGCCTTGAGATTAGGGTTCAAATCCTTACTGGCATGCCAAATTCGATCCGTTAGTATAATGGTAGTGCACAGGCCTGCAAAGCCTTGAGGTGTTGGTTCAAATCCGATACGGATCTCCAATTAGTAAATCATTTAAAATAATATTTCGCTAATACTTTCTCGACTGCATAATGCAAGTCAGCTTCTAAATCATCATAATTTTTAATTTCGATATCATCAACTGATTTTGGAAGATCTAGCGTTATTTTAATTTTATTATCTTTAAATTTAATATGATACATAGTACCCGGAGTTAAACATTTATGTTTTTTATCATATCCCTCACAAATTTCGTAAAATTTCATAGTAATCTCATTAATCAAATAAAATATTTATCTGGTTAAATTTAATAAAACCGTCATATAAATAACTAATTTAAAAAGAGAATTAGTTATGCTTAATTTATATCACTACTACGATAAGCCATCGGATTTAAATCAGCAAGGTTACGATCAACATCAAGCTGAGTATAATGCTAAAGTAAAAGATTTTGAGTCTGATTTATACGAATTGCAAGATTCATATGATGTAAATATCGCCCGTCATCCAAATACTAATAAATTTACAGTTAAATGGAATGGTCGACTTGAACACGGAACTATGAATATAGAAATACCCGAAAATCGACTTATAGCTCAATTTATGGATCGTGTAGGTTCGATAGAATCAACTCATGATTTAGATGAAGTAATATCTATTTTAAAACATGAATTAGATATGGCCCATGCATTCTACAACGATGAAGAAGAAAACGATGAAGAAGAAGATGAAAATTGGGATTACGATGAAGAAGATGAAAATTATCATTGATTTATTTGCGATGAGACGATATAATTAAATATCAAATAATTTTTAATCTTAGGAGTAATTTAATGACTACGCATATTAAAGCAAGCCACATTTTAGTTTCGTCTGAAGCTGAAGTATTGCAATTAATTAAAAAAATTAACGAAGGTGCTGATTTTGCTGCGTTAGCAATGACTAGTAGCAAATGCCCAAGTGGTGCGAATGGTGGTGATTTGGGTTTGTTTGGTCGCGGTCAAATGGTTAAACCATTCGAAGATGCTGCATTCGCTTTAGAAATCGGTGAAATTAGCAAACCAGTTGAAACTCAATTTGGTTGGCATGTTATTAGACGGACGGCTTAATTAAAATTATGGTTACGTATATTAAATAAATATTTTATGGATGTTTAGCTATCCGTAACCATTCTATTATTTTTGCAAGTTAGCATAAGTTTTAGTGCGTAGACTCACAAGGTCTAATATACCAGTAGGTACTTGCATCTCAAACCAAAGAGAGAAAGCCATGTTTAAAAAATTTATTTTAGGTCGTAAAAAATCATCAGATCGTCAAGTAACTGATGAAAAAAAGAAAGATTCAAATCAAATTGATTCAATGATATGGGCATCAATGCGCGCTACTGCGTTAGTCGGTGATGAATCCGATTCGCGTTATCGTAGATAATCTTGTCTTTAATTTGGATCGATATCGGGTAACGACATTAATCTAAAACAAAAAGGAAATACCCGGATTAGTTCGGGTATTTTTTTGCTCGTAAAATGTATGATAGTATTATATAATATTATTTTTATTAACAGTTGGTAATAAAAATGCTAGAGTATAATTTGACACAGTTAAATAAACCAGAATTAACCGCCTCCAATGCATTATTATATTGTCAATTTTTTCGATATAATGATCATACTGATTGGCGGTTACCGACTCAAAAAGAATTATCATTTATAATTAAAATGAATCCGCAAATAAATCCAATTATACTCGAACGTTGTTGGGATGCGGAACATTGCAGCTTGGTTATGGTAGATGATAACTCGCGATTTAAGTGGCGAACAAGACGATTATTACCGGTAAGAGAATCTAAATGAATATAACTATTAATACTACAGTTACGGTTAATTTAAATGGGAAAATAATTACTAGTACGGAATCCGTTCATCGTTTTGATTTATATACTATGGATGCGATTAAAAAGCAGATGCGATCGGCTCTGAGAAAAAGCCCGGATGATGATCATCGAGAATTATTAGATAATATTATTAAAAAATTAAATGATTAATATCGGAGGATTTATGGTTCATAATGCAAATATGAATGAAAATTTAACTCAACTAAATCGGGTTTGGTTAGTTCGAGATTTAACTGAACCAGTTATCGGTTCATTTAAACGAATATATAAAGATCCTAGAGATAATGGTCATCGATTAGAATATCGAGGTGTTAATATTTCCGAAGATCAGGTTAATCAAATTGCTAAAATTATTGCCCCATATCAAAGTAAAGTTAAACTAAGAAGCAATAAAAAATACGACCAAATTTTACAAATCCGAATTTACGAAACGGTTGAATAACTATGATTGATTTACCAAATGATTTACTATTATGTGCTTGTTTAGGTCCATTAAATAATGAACCGTATTGTCCGTGTGAGATGAGTCGGTTAGGTTTACCCTCGACTGCTAATAAATGGACTAAGGATGAATTAGATGAACTACAAAAAGCATTAGAACAAATATTTGATCCGAGTAACGAAAATCCGCTAGTTACAAATCGCGACCGTAACTAATATGTTTACTCAATCCAAAATACCGCTTCCTAAATTAAAGCTTGAATTAGCACCGATCGATAGTGCGATCAAGGTTTTAACTTACGACGAAGCATTAATCTATAGTTATTTTTATGATTATGATGGTATTATGAATTGGCGATTGCCTAGTAATGATGAATATAGTGCATTAATGTATTATTCTTTTTTTCAGGGGTGGTGGCAGGAATCAGATTATATGTTAACGCCCAAAACTAGTCATCCAGTACATTTAGTTCGAGATATATCGACATAAGTATTAAAGTATGATATAATAAGTTTTTATTAATTCAATTTATAAGAGGATTTAAAATGGAACAAGTAAATGATTTAGATATTCGTGAATGTCTCGGTGAGTTATATACTGATAAAGAATATCGTCGTGCATTTTATTTAGAATATGGTTTTAATGCCAGTGCATTTAGTGATCCGGATAAGGAGATTCGCAGAATAGCATTTATCAGAGCCGAATGGCCTGAAATTGCATATCAAGACCCGGATAGCGATATTCGATATACTGCGTATCGGATGCGGGGTGAATGGCCAGCTAGTGCATTAAATGATGTTTCTGCTACTATTAGAGCAGCCGCATATTCTAAACTTGGGTTTGATTATAATGATTATCAAGCATTAAATGACCCAGCTAATTTGATTGTAGCTAAGGCATTAGAAGCTCGAGCATGGGATGTTGATCGTAAGGTATATAAATTACAACAATCCGATATAATTCCACAATCGATTAAATTTGCTATGCATGTTCCGAATTACGGATACTTAGCAAAAAAACGCAAATGGGTTTTCGTTAAAACTTTAGCGGAGGCTAAATTACAAGAATCTATTGATGATTGGTATCCATTAATGGAGGTTTGTGAAGATTATGATACTATATTTAAGAAAAGTTCTATCTATCGATTTGAAATTCGCCCAATTTTTATTAATAAATCAATTATTGGTGTTAAAGTGCGAAGCGAAATAGATTTAACAGTTTATGATTATTCAAAATTATGATTGATGCATCATCCTTATGTTTGGGTGATGAGTTTGCTGGGGGTGTATATTTGGGTGGTGATTTTGTAGTAGCGCCCGGATATATACCTCGCATGACGTTATCTGATGGTTATATATATTGTCAGTTTATCCGTATTAATGGGTATATCGATTGGCGTATGCCGACTTGGAAAGAATTAGATTATATTAGGCGCTTCCCATTTACACAACAATATTTGCGAACTAATTCAAAGTGCAATAGAATTAATAACATTTATTTTTTATACGATCAAATCCCAAATAAATCATTAAAACTGAATGCAGGTACGTACGGTACTATTGATATGAGTGAACAACGATCTGGTTATTCAACTGCATGGGTAATCGATAATACTTCGAGTTTTATGTTAGCTATTCGATCGATTTAATCATTAAAATATCATATAATATCTTTGTTGTATAATTAACTTGATTAAATAAAGAGGAACCTATGACGAAAAATCAAGCCGCTCAATTAAAAGCTGATTGGAAACAATATAATGCTCAATATAAAGCTCAGCCTAAATTACGAATGACTTACGAAGAATATTATAATTGGGTCATGGGTACTACTAAATTAATTAAACCTAAAAAACAAACTGATATCTCTAATACATTCGGAAGACCTAGTTGGGCTAATAATGAACATATCCCGTCGGTTGTTAGTAATAGTAAAACTAATATGTCTCGTAATTCTATGGTCGAAAAAGTAGCTCGAGGTGAAATTACTGGAGATGCTGCCGATGCAGTAATGGCTAAATCTAAACGTATTGGTATTGCATTTTCGAAAGGTGGGTATCAGTATATTACGGAAGGAACTGATTTAAAAACATTAGGGAAAAAGTCGCAAGCTTTATGATGCAAAAAACTATTTTAAACATCAATAAACGTGCAATAGAGATATGCCATATCTCTTCGGAAATTAGAATTAATTGTGATAATGAATTAATGGATGGCTGGGACCAAGCTAAATTATATTGTCAATTTTTAACAATAAATGGTAATAATAATTGGCGACTACCTACAGTTCACGAACGCGATTTAATGTATCAATATTCAGTCGTGGATCGTACCTTATATTTTTATTGCCAACGGCAGCAGCTTGGCGGCGGGTGGGTAAGAGCAGTTCGAGATTACGGAGTTTAAATGAAAATTATTAGTAACTATAAAGATTATTACGATCATATAGCCTATCAATATGGGGTAGATCCATTAATTGTATATAATAGAAAACCATTTTTCGTTGATCCTACAATACAACGCGAAATGCAAAATATAATGAGACTTGCTGATATTTACCATCCGGGCCAGCGTGAAGCTTCATCATTACAAGAAAAATTTAAATGGTTAATTATCAATGCGAAATTATACTTATTGTATGCTGAGGATAAGGTTAATTTTAAATTATTTACCCAGAATGATTATTATGATTTAAAAGAATATTTCGAGACTCATTTTTATTGGCGTAGAATTGCATCATATGAACAGTATATCGGAAATGAATCACTTACCGATAAATTAATCGCAATATCAAATAAATTACAAACACCAATATTTGAGTATTCTGGTTTGTATAGTTTTGGTGAAGTATTGACTCATGGTCATGATATTGTTTATAATTACTATAAAGTACCGGTATTAGCGGACTTGGGTATTCCTAGTTATATTTCCGCTGAAAAATTATTTCAAGATATTTCATATTTTATAGGTAATGTAATGAAAGATTCACCAGATATTAAACCTCCGGTCGAAATTGAAAATAATTTACGAATCGAAGGTCATGGATTTGATTTAAAACAAAGTTTTAGGCATAGAAAATGAAATCATATTTTGGTGGTTTAAATGTTGGCTATGATATAATTATTGCTGAAAAACAATATGAAAAACTAATGACTTGGTATGAGGCTATATTATATTGCCAATTTTTAAATATTGATGGTTATAATGATTGGCGATTACCGAATAGAGGAGAATTAGAATTTATATTGCGTAAATTTTATGATATAAAACAATATGGTAATTACGAATTACGAGAATCGCATTATTGGACTGATTTTGAATATTCTAATACTTCGGCTATGACTATTCCCGCTTTTGCTTCTTCGCCGTGTAGTTTATATAAAAATTCGAATATAATAGCGGTTAGGCCTATCCGCATTAATAATGAGTAAAATTGAATTAGCACCAGAGGATACGATACATAAATGCAATACCTTTGCTGAGGCAGTAATGTACGTCGATTTTTTAATAATAGACGATAAACGCAATTGGAGATTACCGACTAGATTAGAACGAGCTCAATGGGGAATATACGGAACATCTAGAGATTCAGTCTATTGGGATTTAGATGATTATTATGATACCACGGATTTTTTAAATGTTCGATATGTAAGGGCGGTAAGAGATATAGATTGATTTTTTGTATTAAAGTATTATATAATAGTTGTTCGATTAACCGATTTAAAAAAGGTAAATAAATGAGACTTCTCGATCAAATTGATATTACAATTGATGATTCATCTTGCAATAAAGAACCGAACGCAAATCCATATCATAATTTACAACATTGTATTAATGTTTATAAATGGTGTGAGAAAATAGCAGCCCACGAAAATAAAGAATTTGCTATTGAATTGCAATGGGCCGCATTATTTCATGATTTTGACCATTCTGGCGGCCGCGTTGACGATAATATAAATTTATTATATGCAGTAACCGGTTTTAATTTATTTTATGCAAAATGGGCTAATCAACATATCAATCAATGGGATTATTATAATCCGGGACATATAGCTAAAATAGTTTCTATTATTAGATGCACCGCGTTTATTAAAGGAACTTTTCCGGTTGAGCCTATTACGTTCGAAGAAAAAGCAATTCGCGATGCGGATTTGATGTCAGTCTTTTTACCGGACGAAGAAGCAATTGAAGCATTGAATGGTTTATATAAAGAAATATCACTATCTAATAATTTAACCAGATTAGAATTTTGGGATTCTAATAAATCATTTTTTAATAAAGTAACTTGGTATACCGATTACGGTAAATTAAAATCGGCGGAATTAAATAATCGCATCGATGAATTAAGACCATTATTTTTATCGGATGCCGATATTGCATATAACAAATATATGGATAAATCATTACCGAAATGGCCTCAGTTATTAGTGGTTGGGAAATCAATAACTCAAGAGCAAGCGAAAGATATTATTTTTAGAACCGATAGTTTTTTTACTGACACGTATTGTTATGCTGGGGGTAATGATCAATCGTTTAATAAATGGTATCGAGAAACTGCTAATATTTCTACTGATGATTGGA
>Ga0208485_1000019_pt1 | contig 59321 bp, 57 predicted proteins | sample LakMenEpi27Jul12_FD_150707 | JGI IMG/M metagenome (GOLD analysis project Ga0208485, IMG submission 150707) | Freshwater microbial communities from Lake Mendota, WI - 17JUL2012 deep hole epilimnion (SPAdes) | ecosystem: Environmental > Aquatic > Freshwater > Lentic | place: Lake Mendota, Madison... | reverse complement strand
CCGGTCCGTTCCGCCCAAGTAATCTGGCTAAAGGTTTTGAGAATGTAGTTTTCACTGGCTCAGGTACCCAACCAGGTGTAGGTGTGCCAATGGTTTTGATTTCTGGCCGCTTAGCTGCTGAACGAATTGTGGGCCCGGTTAAGTAATGGATGAACTAACTGCTGCTGGTATCACCGATCCGCAGCTGCGTGCTTCATATGAAGAGTGCAAGCGACTTAATGCTCTGCATGGAAAAACTTATTACTTAGCCACTTTACTTTTGCCAAAAGCTAAGCGACCTTTCGTTCATGCACTTTATGGGTTTGCTCGCTACGCCGATGAAATTGTTGATGACCTGGCTTCCACGCTTTCAGATGAAGAGAAAGCTGCTGAGTTAAAGACTTGGGGCGATAAAGTTTTATCAGGGTTAAAAAGTGGCGATTCCAATGATCAAGTTGGACGTGCCCTAATTGACACTGTGGCTCGCTTTGATATCCCGCACGAACACTTTGTGGCATTTCTACATTCCATGACGATGGATTTAACCGTTACCGAATATGCCAATTACGAAGCTTTAATGGAATATGTCTATGGTTCGGCAGCTGTAATTGGCCTTGAAATGGTGCCGATTTTGGGTGCTTTAAGTGCGGCAGCATATGAGCCAGCTGAAAAGTTGGGCGTTGCGTTTCAATTAGCAAACTTCATTCGAGACGTTGGCGAAGATTTAGATCGCGGCCGGGTTTATCTACCGCAAGATGAGCTAGCCCAGTTTGGTGTAGATCGCGAAATGTTAGAGGCTCGGAAGTTGACTCCGGAAATTACAGCTGCGCTTAAGTTTCAAATCGAACGGGTGCGTCAATTACAGCGCGAAGCCACACCTGGCATTTTGCAGCTTGAACCATCAAGTCGGCCATGTATTGAAGCTGCGAGTGAACTTTACTGCGGCATAGTTGATGAAGTTGAAGCTATTGGTTATGACATCTTCAATAAGCGAGCAAAGACTTCGACAGCACGTCGAATGCGAGTTGCGGGTAAGGCTTACGTAAAGGCGATCGCAGCTCGTTAGTTTTTATGCGCTTTGCGACCTAAATAAACCCAAGTTGCCATTACCGAAAGAATTAGCGCAAAGCCAAAAAATAAATCTTCCATTGGCGCTGAGGCAATACGAATTCCCAAAATCGCATCTTCGCTATACATCACAATTTTCCGAGAAGTAAGCCACCAGTTAGTGAGCAACTGAAAAGGCAGAATTATTGAATACGAAGTCCAGAAAACTTTTCGCTTCAGGAGCTGCGTCTTTAGTACTTCCAGGTCAACAAAAGCGGCAATGAATACTGCGATGAGAGCAATTTGCGTGTAGGTCATGACTCGTCCCCTACTACCCAATGTTTCTTAACAGTTCGAACTGCTTCAATTGTTAGCAAAGCAGCTAGCGGCACAATTAGGAAAAAGAAGAACTCTTCAAGTGGAATTCCAAAGGGGCCAATAATTCCTAAAATTTGTTTCTCATCAAAAAACCAATGGCCACTGTGAATCGCATACGCATCCCAAATCAGGAAGAAAAGTGCCGTCGGTAAAATACTCAGAATCACTCGTTTAAATCTGCGAACAACTCCGACTTTTAAAACCACTTCTAGCCAGATTGACCCACAAAGAGTAAAGGCCAACATCGCCAGGTAACCATATTTCTGCACGGCTTAATTCTCTCGTATCGCAATACATTTTGCTGCCTTAATGGCTATAGTTTGCTCTGCGGGAGCCGAGAATTTATGGCTGAGAGGATCTGCGAAGTGCAGATCGACCGCTTGACCGGTCCGGTAATGCGGACCTGGAACGGAGTTGTTTATGTCATACACACTTTTCACAGTTTGGGACTATCAAGTTTCGATCCTGGAATTCGTCGCTTCAGTTACCTCCTTAATTGGAGTGTGGCTAGGCACCACTGGTAAGCGAATCACTTGGCCATTTTGGGGATTGAGCAGCGCGCTTTATGGAATCTTTTTCTACCAAGCAAATTTAATTGCCAGCGCTGGTCTGCAACTTGTATTTATTGCCGCTGCGACCAGCGGTTGGAAAGGTTGGGCTCCAACTGGTGCCAAGCCAGGCAAATTAGTTTTGCGTAGCCGAATTTATGCCGTGCTTTGGATCCTGGGTCTCTGGCTTGCATTAGCTCCGTTTTTGGCCCGAATCGGCGCAGCAGCAACAGTTGTTGATTCATTTCTCTTTGTTGGCTCATTAATTGCGCAAATTCTCATGGTCTTAGAAAAATATGAGAGTTGGATAATCTGGGTAGTTGTAGATATAGCTGGCACCGCTCTATATTTCAATCAAGGTTACTATTTCACTTCATTCCTATATGGAATTTTCACTCTGATCGCACTTCAAGGTTGGAGGCGTTGGTATGCAGATCAACGAAGCACTCCGCGACCTCTTTAGCCAAGCATCTAAACCATTAGTTCTAGCAATTGACGGACCAGCAGGTTCTGGAAAGAGCACGCTAGCCGGTGAAGTCGCTCGAGCCTTTGCTAGTACTTATGAGATTGAAGTTATTCATCTTGACGAGTTGTATAACGGTTGGGATAAAGCGCTTTCGGATGAGCTATTCCGGAAGCTTGATCAACTAATTTCGGCTCAACGAGCTGGCAAAGCAACCGACTTGGCTATCTATGACTGGTCGACCGGATCTTTTTCGGGGTCGCGAGAAGTTAAGGCCGCGCAACTTCTCATTATTGAAGGTGTTGGCAGCTCTAATCAGCTTCTTCAAAAGAGTTTAACAACTTCAATCTGGCTTGATATTGATCAAAGCATTGGATTAGTTCGAGTTTTAGGGCGCGATGGCGAAGAGATACGTGATGAAATGATCAAGTGGCAAAGAATGGAAATTGAATATTTCGCACGCGACTTAACTCGCGAAAGAGCGGATTTCATCCTCTCTACGCAGTAGCTAGCCTAAGATTTAGCCGTGTCTGATCTAACCGGCGAATTAATTGATGACCGTTACCAGTTAACGGCACTGCTTGCTACCGGTGGCATGGCCACGATTTATAGCGCGATTGATACTCGACTAGATCGCAAGGTTGCCGTAAAAATAATGCATCCGCATTTGGCGCAGGATGAAGATTTCGTTGGTCGCTTTATTCGTGAAGCAAAAGCTGCCGCCTCACTTTCGCATCCAAACATTGTGACAGTGCAGGATCAAGGCTGGAATCAAAGTGGCATTCCGGCAGTGTTCATTGTGATGGAGCTAGTCGAAGGCCACACTCTTCGTGATTACATTTTTGAGCGAGGCAAGCTCACAATCAATGATGCGCTATCTTTTATCGAACCGGTCTTAAGCGCACTAGCTGCTGCTCACAATATCGGAATCATTCATCGCGATATTAAACCCGAAAACATTTTGATCTCTAAAGAAGGTCGCGTAAAAATTGCCGACTTCGGATTAGCCCGTGGCAACATGCTGGGTAAGACAATGACGGCTGAGTCCAGCGTGATTCTTGGCAGCGTTTCATACCTATCCCCTGAGCAAGTTCAACGAGGCGTTGCAGATTCGCGGAGCGATGTTTACGCTGCCGCAATTGTGTTATTCGAAATGATTACTGGCGAAAAACCGTTTGCTGCTGAAACTCCAATTCAAATTGCGTATATGCATGTAAACGAGAAAATTCCATTGTTAAGCAGCAAGTTAAAGGGAGTGCCTGAAGCTCTTGAAAACCTGGTTGCCAAAGCTACAAGTACCAACCCAGATGATCGACCACGTGATGCCGGTGAATTTCTGGCTGAGTTAGAACGTGTACGCGGTGAAATTGATCCAAAACGTAATCAGATGAGCCTTCAGTTAGACCTCCCAGTTGCTCCGATTCGAGAAGAAGTGCGAGATAAGTCTCGTGCTGCCAAGCGTGCCGAAGTGGCTAAATCAACGCAGGCAACCGAGATAGTTGCCCCCATGACCGAGAGCACTGCTGTAACTAAGAAAGATCGCGCTGAAGAACGCCGCCGCGTAAGTAAACGAGTTCGTCGCAATCGCATCATCGCTTTACTGCTAGCCATAAGTGTCGGCGCATCCGGTTGGTGGATCATCCTTGGGCCAGGAGCAAAAGTCACTGTTCCTTCAGTCATTGGTGGCTCAGTCGATAAAGCGAATTCTCTCCTAACTCCACTTGGACTTAAAAGTGAAGTTACCGATCGTCTTTATAGCGAAGAAGATGCTGAAGGTTTGATCATCGCGCAAAATCCAGCCGGTGGTGATAAGACTGATCCAAATGGCACTGTGAAGTTAACGGTCTCTAAAGGTGCTGAGCGTTATTTAGTGCCACAACTTATTGGCTTAACACCAGAGGCCGCCGTAAATGCAATTGCTAAATTTCCGATTAAAACCGGAACAATTACTGAAGTATTTAATGCGCAAATTCCTAAAGGTTTTGTAATCTCGGCAGAACCTGCACCGGGCACAAAAGTTCGTCGTGATGCCACGATTGATTTAGTAGTCAGTAAAGGAATAGAAACCTTGGCGCTAGCTTCATATGTTGAAAAAAGTGGTGAAGAAGCGCTTACAGAATTAACCGATGCTGGCTTTGATGTAACAGTCACATATGCTTTCGATGAAAAAGTGATTCCAGGTGGCGTGATTTCGCAGACTCCCGCCGGTGGCGATATTCCTAAGGGCGCTAAAATCGAATTGATTGTTTCTAAAGGTTCATCATTTATAACTATCCCAACTAAAGGGATCATCGGGCAGACCCAAGCCAAAGCGATTCAGATCCTTAAAGATCTTGGTTTGGTAGTTAAAGTCAAAACACTTGGTGCCAATAAGGCGAAAAAGGTTATTAATGTTTCACCGAAAGAGGGCACCAAGGTCAAACGTGGCAGCACCGTGACCATTTCAGTAGGCTAGCCAAATGTCTAAAGCGAAAATTAACGGTCCTCGGCTAGGTGCCCACACCCCTACATCGGGTGGAATGGCCAAGCGATCAATCGCTTATGCCGAACTAACTGGCGCCGAAGTTATTCAAGTTTTCGCATCAAACCCACGTGGGTGGGCAATGCCGGAAAGCAACCCAGCAGCTGATGAAGAATTTCGCAGCAAAGCCGAAGCGCTAGATATTCTCACCTACGTTCACGCTCCCTTCTTGATTAATTTGGGGTCACCTACTGTTGGAACTTACGAGAATTCAGTTGCTTCAACTGCTTACTCGCTAAAACGTGGCGCAGAAATTGGCGCACTTGGCGTAGTTATTCACACTGGTTCGGCTGTTGATGTGAATAATGTCGAAAATGCCTGGAAACAGATTCACGAAGGCATGATGCCGGTCCTGAATGCTTTGGGTGATGATGCGCCCATGCTTTTGCTCGAACCAACCGCTGGACAAGGTCAATCACTGGTTAAGAAGTTAGATGATTTAACTAATTATTTAAAAGCTCTGGAATATCATCCAAAAGTTGGTATCTGTTTAGATACTTGTCACGTATTTGCAGCTGGCCACGACATCGCCAAAAAAGGTGGCATGACTGAAACTATTGATCTGCTAATCGAAATTGCTGGCGCTGAACGTTTCCAGCTTGTGCACGCCAATGACTCTATGGATGTTTGTGGCGCGCTAAAAGATCGTCACCAAAATATCGGTGAAGGCCATATTGGCTTAGCTGCTTTTCAAGAAATGCTGGACCACCCCGTAATGAAAAATGTGCCAATGGTCTTAGAAACTCCCGGCATGGAACCCGAACATGGTAAAGAGATTGCGATGCTAAAGAAGATGCGTGGATGAACGCGCGTCATAATCTGCAGTTAAAACTAGCACCGCTCGCTCTTCTGCTGGTCTCGGCAGCTTGGGGATTGGCTTTCGTAGTAATGAAGCCAGCGATTGAACGTCAGAGCGTAAATAACTTTCTCTTCACCAGATTTTTAATGGCGGTCTTGGTGATGATCTTGATTCGCCCTCAAGTTTTGAAGTTTCTCACTAAGGACCTATTGCTGCGCGGGCTGGCGGCGGGCTTCTTACTTGGTGGTGGATATATCTTCCAGACCGTAGGTTTAGCTAATACTGGCGCCGCAATAACTGGCTTTGTAACTGGTTTATACGTTGTCCTAACACCGCTATTTGCCGGTCTCATTTTCAAAGAACGAGTTGGCAAAAACACTTGGCTCTACGTTTTTATGGCCACAGTTGGACTTGCCTTGCTTTCACTAAAGGGTTGGTCTATTGGCTTTGGTGAGTTAATGGTTTTCTTTAGCGCCATTGCATTTGCGGCCCACATTACCGCGTTAAGCAAATGGTCGGCTGGTCGCGATGTTTATGCCATGACAATTACTCAACTAACCATGTGTGCCGCTATGACCGGTATAGCTTCAATCTTTGAAGGCTATTCAGCGCCACCAGATTCTGGAGTTTGGGCAGTCGTTGTATTTACGGCGGTATTTGCGACAGCAATTGCCTTTATTGTTCAGACTTGGTCACAGGCACATATGTCGGCAACTAAAGTCGCGGTGATTCTTACTATGGAAGTTGTCTTTGCAGCTTTCTTTGCCATCATCTTCGCAGGTGAGCGATTAACGCTGCAGGCTGCGCTCGGTGGAATTTTAGTGGTTGCCGCTATGTACTTAATTGTTCTTAAAGAATCGTGAGAGACTTACCTCATGAGAGTTGATCTTCGTTCAGATACTGTCACTGTCCCATCAGCTGCCATGCGTGAAGCAATCGCTAGCGCCCCGGTTGGCGATGATGTTTATGGTGATGATCCAACCGTTAACTCACTTGAAGAACGAGTTGCTTCCATGTTTGGCAAAGAAGCAGGCGTGTTTACACCAACTGGTTCTCTTGCTAACCAATTAGCAATTCGTATGTTGGTAGCACCAGGTGAAGAACTTTTGGCAGAAACAAATTCACATATCGTTCGCGCCGAACTTGGGGCTGCAGCAGTTTTCTCTGGAATCACAACTCGTACTTGGCCAGCTGTAAACGGTTTGTTGAAGGCAACAGATGCCCTTGAAATCGCTCGCCCAGATTCTGGCCCGTACTTAGTTTCAACTAACGCAATTGCGGTTGAAAATACTCATAACTTTGGTGGCGGCACTGTTCAGCCAATTTCTGAAATTGCCGCTCTTCATGCTGGTGCCCAAAAGCTTGGTTTAGCGCTTCATTTAGATGGAGCGCGTATCTGGAATGCCCATGTTGCCAGCGGTGTTTCATTCTTAGAATATGGGAAATACTTCGACACCATCAGCGTCTGCTTATCTAAGGGACTAGGCGCTCCAATTGGTTCAGTAATGCTCTCAACTAAAGATCGCGTTACGAAAGCTCGAGTTTGGCGCAAGCGTTATGGCGCAGGCATGCGCCAAGTTGGTTTACTCGCAGCTGCCGGTCATTACGCACTTGATCACAATATTGCCCCGCTAGCTGAAGATCATCGCCGCGCAAAAGAAATTGCGGTTGCTTTGAATTCATTAATTCCATCGTTGATTAATCCGACAACCGTTCAGACTAATATTGTTGGTCTTGATTTAGCTGAGCTAAATATTTCGGCGGCCGAACTAGCTACGCGTTGCAGGGCTGAAGGTTTATTGATTGGCGCACTTGGGCCAAAGTATGCGCGTCTGGTTACACATTTAGATATTGATGATGCGGGCACCGCGTATGCGATCGAAGTATTAAAGCGCGCCCTCGTGGCTTAATAGCCATTCTTTTTTGTTGACGCCATAGGCATAGTTTCCTAGCGCGCCGCCACTTTTAACAATTCGGTGGCAGGGCACAACTAACATGATCGCGTTTTTCGCACAAGCAGTTCCGGCAGCTCGCACCGCTGCTGGCGAACCAGCTCGATCTGCTAAATCTGCATAAGTTATAACGGAACCTGCGCGTACCTTGCGCATTGCTTTCCAAGCTGCTTGGGAAAATGTCGCGCCAGGCTGCCTGACTGAAATCCCATTGATCGCAGAGATGTCACCATCAAAATAATCAGCAATCAAATCGCTCAAAATTGGAATATTTCGGACGACTTTAATTTCGCGGCCTTGGTCGGCAATATCTAACCCAGCTTTAAGCGCAGAAATGTTAGATAGATTTGCTCCCAGCAAAACATGCTCATCGGCAATTAAATTCAAATTGCCAATCGGGGTCTTGCTAGTGGTAATTAACAGCGTCACAGGTGAAACTTAACGGTCGCGCAACATCTCCGCTACTAAAAATGCTAACTCAAGTGATTGCGAATGATTTAGGCGTGGGTCGCAGGCGCTCTCATAGCGGGAAGAAAGATCTTCGTGCGAAATCTGCTCGCCGCCGCCTACGCACTCAGTGACATCGTCGCCGGTCAGCTCGATATGAATACCGCCTGGGTGGGTGCCCAGCGACTTATGTACTTCGAAAAAGCCCTTAACTTCATCTAGCACATCATCAAATCTGCGAGTCTTATAGCCACTTGGTGCTTCGTAAGTATTGCCGTGCATTGGATCGCAGACCCAAAGAACTTTAGCCCCTGACTTTGTTACGCCATCGACAAGAGCTGGCAGAACTTCGCGAATCTTGCCAGCACCCATGCGCGTAATAAATGTTAAGCGCCCTGGTTCGCGATCTGGATCAAGTCGATCTATCAAAGTTAGCGCATCTTCAACTGTGGACTTTGGCCCCAGCTTTACGCCGATGGGATTACGAATCTTTGAAGCAAAATCAATATGTGCGCCATCTAGCTGACGCGTGCGCTCACCGATCCAGAGGAAATGGGCTGAAACATCGTAAGGGAGATCAGTTCTTGAATCGATACGAGTTAGCGCCTTTTCATATTCCAGAATTAAAGCCTCGTGGCTTGAGTAGAAATCAACTGTCTTAAATTCTTCGGGGCTAACACCAGCAGAAGTCATAAAGGCAAGTGCGCGACCGATTTCTTGCGCCATCGCTTCGTAACGCTCACCGACTGAACTGTCGCGGATAAAACCTTTATTCCATTCGTGCACCTGGCGCAGATCCGCGAAACCGCCCTGCGTAAATGCGCGAACTAAGTTCAGAGTTGCAGATGATGTGTTGTAAACCCGAACTAACCGATCTGGATCTGGCGTGCGTGATTCAAGCGTAAACTCCAGATCATTCACCGCATCGCCTCGGTAAGCCGGCAAAGTTACATCGCCACGAGATTCATTGTCATTAGAACGTGGTTTAGCAAATTGTCCAGCCATGCGACCAACTTTTACAACTGGCAAACTTGAGTAGTACTGCAGAACAGCTGCCATCTGAAGAATTGTCTTGATGCGATTACGAATTGAATCGGCAGTTGCGGCCACAAAAGTTTCGGCACAGTCACCACCTTGTAACCAAAAAGCTTTTCCTTCAGCAGCTAAGGCAATCTTGGCTTTCAAGTTATCGCACTCACCAGCAAAAACCAGTGGCGGAAAAGCTTTCAGTTGATTTACGGCTTTAGTTACTGGCTCGCCATCTAAACCACCCGGCCATTGCGGTTGTTGGGCCGCAACCAGGCCAGGCGTGAATAGATTATCCAGGGAAGAAGTCATGGCTTAAGAATAGGCAATCTTGGTTATTGGTGCTTACCAATTATCCGAAGAAAACCTCGGCCTCTGCGTAAAGTGAAGGATCAACGGTCTTTAGCTTGTCAGTTGCGGACGCAAGTGGGACTCGAGCAATCGATGTTCCGTGGAGTGCAACCATCTTGCCCCAGTCACCTTCGCTGGCCGCAGTTATTGCCATCAATCCAAATCGAGTAGCTAATACGCGGTCGAAAGCACTTGGCGTTCCGCCACGTTGAACATGGCCCAGAACTACCGTGCGAGATTCGTGACCAGTCTTGGCTTCAATTTCTTGAGCTAGCCATTCACCAATACCAGAAAGCTTTACGTGACCAAAAGCATCAAGCGTTTGATCCTTGATAACCATGTCGCCATCTTGTGGGATAGCACCTTCGGCAATAACGATGATTGGAGCTTGTCCTTTTTCGAAGCATGAATTTACATACGCACAGACTTTATCAAGTGAGAATTTAACTTCTGGAATCAATACGCATGCCGCACTACTTGCTATACCTGAATGGAGTGCGATCCAGCCAGCATGGCGACCCATTACTTCGACAACCAGCGCGCGATGATGTGACTGTGCTGTTGTGTGTAAGCGATCGATTGCTTCGACTGCGATATTTACTGAAGTATCAAATCCAAATGTGTAATCAGTATTGTTTAGATCGTTATCGATCGTCTTTGGTACACCGATAACTTTTACGCCCAAGGCGTCTAACTTGGTAGCAACCCCGAGTGTGTCTTCGCCACCAATTGCGATCAAGGCATCAATGCCCGCGGCAGCCAAATTCTCTTTGATACGTTCGACGCCGTTATCAATTTTGAAGGGATTTGTGCGTGATGACCCAAGAATGGTTCCACCTAGCGGCAAAATGTGGCGAGTGTTTTCAAGCGTTAGTGGCATAGTCAAACCCTCTAGTGGGCCTTTCCAGCCATCGCGAAAACCTACAAACTCGTGACCATATTCTTTGACGCCCTTTTGTACTACTCCGCGAATAACTGCATTTAAGCCTGGGCAATCTCCGCCGCCAGTAAGGATTCCAATACGCATTTTCGTAAACTCCAATATCGCCGTGAATTAGATTTGCTGAAATTTAAGTTGAGAAATCTAAATATTCATATGGTCAACGTTGACGATCACAGTCTAGCCTTGCCCTATGAGCCAAGGCGAAAAAAACCTAGTTGCGGGCGTAGATTCTTCGACCCAATCTGTGAAATTGGTTATTCGCAACGCGGATACTGGCGAGTTGGTACGTAGTGGCCGCGCCAGTCACCCCGATGGGACTGAAGTAAATCCCACACTTTGGGCAGCCGCACTAGAACAAGCAATTGAGTCAGCTGGTGGAATTTCTGATGTATCGGCAATCGCAATAGGCGGCCAACAGCATGGCATGGTCGCACTAGATAGCGACGGCGCAGTTGTTCGTGATGCCCTTCTTTGGAATGACACTCGCTCTGCGCAAGCTGCGAAAGATTTAAATCAGGAACTAGGTGGCGATGCCGAAACTGCTCGCAAAGTTGGCTCTGTGCTCGTGGCTTCATTTACGGCTAGCAAACTACGTTGGTTGGCAGATCATGAACCTAATAGCGCTAAGCGAGTTGCGGCAGTTGCGCTCCCCCATGATTGGTTATCTTGGCAATTACAAGGCGGCAAAGATATCGAGAAACTCTTTACTGATCGCAGCGATGCATCGGGTACTGGTTACTTTGATCCCACAACGTCGCACTATCGTTATGAGATTTTGAGTTTGGCGCTAAAGCATGACTCGGAGATTTATCTTCCTAAAATTATTGCGCCGAATGCAATTGGTGGTACGACCCTTACTGGAATCCCAATCGCCGCCGGCGCTGGCGATAACGCAGGTGCAGCTCTTGGCTTAAGCGCGCAACCTGGAGATGTGATTGTTTCGCTTGGCACCAGTGGCACTGCGTTTTCAGTTTCCAATACCCCGACTCATGATGAAGCTGGTCTAGTGGCTGGCTTTGCAGATGCAACTGGACGTTATCTACCTTTAGTTTGCACATTAAATGCAGCCCGAATTCTGGATGCTGCCTGCAAGATTTTAGGAAAGAGTCATGACGAAGTAGCCGCATTAGCACTATCAACAAGCGCTGGCGCAAATGGTTTAACTCTCCTGCCTTACTTTGAAGGTGAACGCACCCCTAATCGCCCAGATGCTACTGGCGTCTTTGCCGGCATGAACCTGAACAACTCAAACCCGGCAGATATTGCTCGGGCCATGATCGAAGGAATGCTTTGCGGTTTAGTTGATGCAGTTGGCGCACTTGAATCTCAAGGTGTTGCGGTTAATCGAATTCTATTAATTGGTGGAGCTGCTAAAAATCCAGCAGTTGCGCAGATCGCAAGTTCACTATTTGGACGGGAAGTTTTAATTCCACCAGCTGGTGAATATGTAGCCGATGGTGCAGCCCGCCAAGCTGCCTGGGCGCTATCTGGAAATACAGAAGCACCGATCTGGAATTTTGGTGAGGTTGAGAAAGTAAGTGCTAAAGCAACACCATCAGTATTTACTAAGTATCAAGAGCTGCGCGACCGCACTGCCAATTGGATTTAAATTAAACTAGCGGATTAAACGGTAACACGCACTCCTTTACCAACAACCACAATTCCGCCCGGCGACAATGTAAAACGCTCACGATCGCGATCAAGATCAACGCCAATTTGAGCGCCCGGATCAACGATTACGCTCTTATCAAGGATTGCATTACGGATTACTGCGCGATCACCAATTCGAACATTTGGCATCAAGACCGAACCATCAACGAAAGCACCTTTTTCAACCAGCACGTCATATGAAGCAACAGTACGGTTTACGTGACCTCCGACAATGATTGAACCAGCGCCAACAATTGAATCTTGCGCTAGGCCACCTTCGCTGAATTTCGCAGGTGGTAGTGACGGTGGATTGGTGAGCAGGGGCCATTCGCGGTTATAAAGATTAAAAATTGGGTGAATGGAAACTAAATCCATATGCGCATCGTAATAAGCATCAATTGAACCTACATCGCGCCAATAACCTTTATCGCGCTCGGTCTCACCTGGCACGTTATTGGTGGCAAAGTCATAAACTTTGGCAACCCCATTAGCAGTCAGCATCGGAATTATGTTTGCGCCTAAGTCATGACGACTCTCAAGATCTTCTGAATCAAGAATTAGCGCTTCTTCCATGACATCGCGCTTGAAAATGTAATTGCCCATTGATACTAAGCAAAGATCTGAGTGTCCTGGCATTGCAGGTGGATCGCTTGGCTTTTCGTGGAAAGCTTTAATTGTTACGCCATCTTCGGCTAATTCAATAACGCCAAAGTCATGAGCTTCAGAACGTTTCATGCGAATGGCGGCAACAGTTACGCCAGCACCAGTGCTCAAATGGAAATCAAACATCTGGCTCGGATCCATGCGATAAACGTGGTCGGCTCCGAAAACCACAATGTGCTTTGGATTTTCATCATGAATCAAATTAAAGTTCTGTAGAATCGCATCAGCGCTACCGGTATACCAACGTGGACCAAGTCGCTGCTGCGCCGGGACCGGAGTTATATAGTTGCCCAGCAATGTAGACATTCGCCATGTTGTGGTTATGTGACGATCGAGTGAGTGCGACTTATATTGCGTTAATACCGCAATCTTGCGCATCTCGGCATTTACTAAGTTAGACAATACAAAATCCACAAGGCGATAAGAGCCACCAAATGGAACTGCTGGTTTAGCTCGATCTGCAGTTAACGGCATTAAACGCTTGCCCTCGCCACCCGCAAGGACGATACCGAGTGGTTGTTCAAAGCGCGCCATGTCCTAACGATACCCTTGCCGAGTGAAAACGACCAGAGTTGGACTTGTTACTAAAGAGTGGCCACCACAGGTTTATGGTGGTGCTGGCGTTCATGCTGTTCAGTTAACCGAAGCACTTCGCAATCTCGATGGCGTTTCAGTTGATGTTCATTGTTTTGGTGACGTTCGCAATGATGGCGCCTTTGGCTATTCAACTCCAGCCTCATTTAAAACGGCAAACCCAGCAGTTCAAGCAATAGCAACAGATTTAGAGATCGCAAACAACTTACAGAACGTTAATGTAATTCACAGCCACACTTGGTATGCCAACATGGCTGGTCACTTTGGTTCATTGCTCCACGGAATCCCCCATGTAATTACGGCTCACTCACTCGAACCGCTACGTCCTTGGAAAGCTGATCAGCTAGGCGGCGGATACCAAATTTCATCATGGGCGGAAAAGAGCGCTTATGAATCTGCTAACGCAATCATTGCAGTCAGTGATGGAATGCGTGCTGATGTAATAGCTGCTTATCCAAGTGTTGATGCGGCCAAAGTTGTCACAATTCGCAATGGTGTAGACGTTGAACGCTTTAAGCCAACTTTCGACCCAGCGCTTTTAACTGAGCTAGGCATTAATGGACGATATGCAATCTTTGTCGGTCGCATTACGCGCCAAAAAGGTTTAGCTCACTTATTGCGAGCCTGGCAAAGCGTGCCGACTGAATATGGCTTAGTACTGGCAGCAGGTAGTCCTGATGAAGAAATTATTGGCAATGAAGTTAAGGTACTAATTGAAGAACTTCAAAAAACTAGACCAAATGTAATTTGGATCCCCGAGATGTTGCCACACGAAAAACTTTGCGCGCTTTTAACTTCGGCCGACCTATTTATTTGCCCATCAATTTACGAGCCATTGGGTATTGTTAACCTTGAAGCAATGGCTTGCGAAACCGCAGTTCTCGCAACTCGCGTAGGCGGAATTCCAGAAGTTGTCGCAGATGGCAGCACGGGCAAGCTTGTGAATTACTCTGGCGATGGTGCAATTCTTGAGCAAGATTTATCAAATGCGATTATTGAACTAATGAAAGAACCAGCTTTGCTAAAGCAATATGGTGAGGCAGGTCGCAAACGCGCTGCTGCCGAATTTGGCTGGCCAGCGGTTGCGCGCGCTACTCTTGCGCTCTATCAATCGCTCATCAAGTAGCTTTGATCGACTAAAGGAAACCATGTCCCGTCGCGCTTTATTTCACTTCGCTATTTCTGGACTTTTTTGGGGCATTCCTTATCTATTGATGAAAGTTGCGGTCGAAGATATTCCACCGGCTGTGATCGTTTGTGGTCGAGTTCTAATCGGCGCTGCAATCTTGATCCCGATTGCGATCCATCAGAAGGTGTTAATAGATGCTATTCGTGGGTGGCGATATGTTCTGCCTTATGCCCTCTTCGAGATGATGATTCCCTGGATTCTTATTACTAATGCTGAAAAGAAGATCAGCAGCGGGCTAGCTGGATTGTTGATCGCAACGGTGCCAATCTGGTCAACGATTTTTGCCTCAATGAATGGCGATAAAACGGTGTGGCATAGCAAGCGAATAGTTGGCCTCTTGGTTGGCTTTGTCGGGCTAATTGGTTTAGTTGGATATGAAAGTATTTTGGGAACTTCTGACCCACTTTCAATTGCCATGATTCTTGTTGCCGCGATAAGTTACGCATTCGCAGTGCAGATGATTACTCAAAAATTACCTGATGTATCTGGCATAGCAATCAATGGATTAGCGATGGTATTTACAGCTGTTGCTTATTTGCCATTTATGATTTCAGAATTTCCAGCACCCAGCTCAGTATCTACAGAATCGGCAATTTCACTCATCGCATTAGGTATCTTTAGCACGGCGCTTGCTTTCATCTCCTTCTTTATTGTTTTAAAGGAAATTGGTCCAGCCCGATCTTCAATTGTGACTTATGTAAACACCGCAGTTGCGGTGATGTTAGGTGTATTAATTCTCTCTGAACCGCTTACTCTCGGAATCATGATCGGCTTACCGCTAGTAATGATTGGCTCGTTCTTAGCCAGCCGTAAGCCAACAGTGAGCGTTTAACCTTTACCATTTAGCCATGAAGATGACTGGGGCGATCATAGGTATCGCAATTCTGGCTGCATACGTCATCGGCTCAGGGCTCTGGGTGAACACGGGCGACAATTGGTATCGCAACTTGAACCAACCTGCATGGCAACCGCCAGATTTTGTATTTGGAATTATTTGGCCCTATAACTTCATTGTTTTAGGAATAGCTGCAGTAACAATTGCACAAAAAGCTTCCAGCTTAAACGCCGGTATTTACTTGGCTTTCTTTGCCTTCTCAGTTGCCTGTGCACTTACTTGGGCATATCAGTTTTATCGTCCGCACAACTTACAAGTTGCTTCAATTGCACTTATCGGTACTGCAGTGTTAACAATTCCTATGATCTTTATTGCCTTTAGGACGTCAACTCCTATTGCATTAGCTCTGCTTCCTTATCAAGCATGGGTCGCAACAGCTGCCAGCTTGAGTTATCAATACAGTCGCCTGAATTAAGGCATTACCAATCCGCCGTCAACTGGCACAGTAATTCCCGTGACGTAACTAGAAGCATCACTGACTAGCCAAATCAAGGTTGCCGCTAACTCTTCGGGTTCGCCTAAACGACCGGCAGGTGCAAACATCTTGATCATATTGACCATATCTTTAGGAAGTTCTTCGGTCATTTCAGATGGGAAGAAACCAGGTGCCAGAGCATTTACTCGGATACCTTTTCGACCAGTCCATTGCGCCGCTAAGTCACGGGTTAAACCAATGAGCCCAGCCTTACTAGATGCATACGCTGCTTGCGGTAAACCTTGTGGCTTTATGCCAAGAATGCTTGAGATATTTACAATTGCGCCACCATTTTTATTGGCTTTGGCAAATGCTTGCGACATCCAATAGGCACCAAAGAGATTCACATCTAAAACGCTTCTAAATTGATCTGGCGTTTCATGTGTTGCTGGCACCGCGGTGCCAACGCCAGCGTTATTAACCAAAATATCAACACGGCCAAACTTTTCAATGGCCAGTGCAATCAAGGCATCGCATTGTTCTGGTTGAGTTACATCAGTCTGTAAGGCAGCATATTTTCGACCAACTGCTTCAACTAGAGCGCCCGTATCAGCCAAACGGTCAATACGTCTTGCGCCAAGTACCACATCGGCGCCAGCTTCGGCTAGCGCTTTGGTAAAAGCAACGCCCAGTCCAGATGATGCGCCCGTGACCACTGCGACTTTTCCATCTAATTTAAAGCGGTCAAGAACACTCATACTCACTCCTCAAATAGGTTTTATTTGCGTAAGGTTAAGGCATGGACTTCGCTCTCAGCCCTAAGACAACCGAATATGCCGCGAAACTTCAAGGCTTTATGGACTCTGAAGTTTTCCCATCCGAAGCGATCTACCACCTACAGCGCGAGCAGTTCTTGGCTGAAGGTAAGCCGCACGCACTGCCCGCCATTGTTGAAGAGTTAAAGACAAAAGCAAAAGCGCTTGGGCTTTGGAATCTATTTTTACCTCATTACGGTCATGGCTTATCGGTCACCGATTACGCAACCTTGGCCGAGATCACTGGGTGGTCACCTGATCTCGCACCTGAAGCAATTAACTGCGCAGCTCCTGATACCGGCAATATGGAATTACTTGACATGTTCGGAACAGATGAACAGAAGAAGCAATGGCTACAACCGCTTCTGGATGGTCAAATTCGTTCAGCTTTTGCAATGACCGAACCTGCAGTTGCTTCAAGTGATGCTCGCAATATTCAGACTCAAATTGTCAAAGATGGGGATGACTACGTTATTAATGGAATCAAGTGGTGGACAACCGGTGCCATGGATGAACGCTGTGAGATTCTAATATTGATGGGTAAAACTAATCCTGATGCTGATGACCATCACCAACAATCAATGGTTTTAGTTCCAATGAACACACCAGGGGTAAAGGTTGTTAGAAACTTAACTGTCTTTGGCTACGTAGATCAACACGGTCATGCTGAAGTTTCATTTACTAACGTGCGTGTGCCAATTACTAACCTGTTAGGCGCCGAAGGTGAAGGGTTTGCCTTAGCGCAGGCAAGACTGGGGCCAGGCCGAATTCACCACTGCATGCGCGCCATTGGAATGGCAGAGCGAGCGCTCTCCTTGATGATTAAGCGCACTGTTTCTAGAGAGGCATTTGGCAAAGAGTTGGTTAAACAAGGTGTGATTCAGGAATGGATTGCCCAAGCGCGGATTGATATTGAACAAGCTCGGTTACTGGTTTTAAAAGCGGCCTGGATGATTGATTCGGTTGGCGCTAAAGGAGCGCGTAAGGAGATTGCGGCAATTAAAGTTGCTGTCCCACAAATGGCAGAGCGAATCATTGATCATGCAATTCAAAGTTATGGCGGTGCTGGCGTGAGCCAGGATTCACCGCTTGCTGCTATGTATGCCGGAGTTCGGAGCTTACGCATAGTAGATGGGCCAGATGAGGTTCACATTAGAGATATCGCGCGGTTAGAAATCAAGCCTTATTTGTCATGATTGATTTAACTGCGGTCCGCGAAGAGGACCGTTTCGATATTGCGAAAATGCATGCTTGGCTGCGTCCATTTATAAATCAAGATCAGCAACCTGAGGTCAAACAGTTTCGCAGCGGTGCTTCTAATCTGACTTATCTACTGAGCTACCCTGATCGCGAATTAGTTTTACGCAAACCACCGGTTGGAACAAAAGCAGCATCTGCTCATGACATGAATCGTGAATTTCTGATTCAATCAAGACTGCAGTCAGTATTTCCATTGGTGCCCAAGATGATCGCTTTGTGTCAAGATCATTCTGTTATGGGTTCGGATTTTTATGTTATGGAATATGTAAAAGGACAAATCTTTCGCCGTGATATTCCAGAAGACATAACCTCTTCTGATATTTCGGTTATGGCTGACTCTTTGATTAACGGATTAGTTCAATTACATGCTGTTGATTCGTCAATTCTGGCTGAGCTAAATAAAGGAAATGGATACGTACAGAGACAAGTTGAGGGCTGGTCTAAACGCTATCGCAATGCATTAACCGATGATGTGCCTACTGCTGAAAAATTAATGGCCTGGCTAGCCGCTAACCAACCTAACGACATTGATTCCTGCATTATTCATGGCGATTGGCGCATAGATAACGTGGTCTTTGATTTAGAAAATGCCCGAATCAAAGGAGTATTGGATTGGGAGCTAGCAACTGTCGGTGATCCCCTAATGGATTTAGGTTCAGCACTTGCCTATTGGGTAGATCGAGATGACGAAGCAGCATTTGCATCGCTTCGTAGACAGCCAAGCCATCTGCCAGGCATGCCTACTCGTGATGAGTTTGTACAAAGATATTTAGAGCTAAGCGGCCGCAAATGTAATGACTTTACATTTTATGAAGTTTTTGGATTGTTTAGATTGGCTGTGATTATTCAACAGATCTGGGCACGTTTTCGTTTGGGCCAAACAACCAACCCAGCTTTTGCCGGGTTTGGGGCTGCGGTAAATACCTTGATTAACCGAGCCGAAGGAAAAATTTCATGAAGGCCGGACGCATCACAGTTTCAACGCGTAAATTTGAAGTAACCGAAGTTCCAACTCCAAGTGCCGGGGCCGGACAAGTGCGCATAAAGGTTGGTGCTGCTGGGGTCTGTTTATCAGATGTACATTTCCTAGAGGGAATTTTATCGCCAGGTTATTTAGCCGGAGATGAAGTGACGCTGGGGCATGAAGTAGCTGGAACTATCGATCAAATTGGTCAAGGCGTTGAATCTCGCTCAATCGGCGAACGTGTTGTAGTTATCGCCGGCGAACGAAATGAATCAAATCAGATTACAACCTTGGGATTTGATTACAACGGTGGTTGGGCCGATTTCGTTGTAATGAATGCTGAACTTGTTATGCCAATTCCCGACTCATTGCCTTTTGAACAAGCCGCCATTATTCCGGACGCGGTATCCACCCCCTGGGCTGCTATTTCGTCAACTGGCAAAATTCAAGCTGGCGAAACAGTTGCAGTCTTTGGAGTTGGTGGGCTAGGAATTCATGCCATCCAATTATTGAAAATTATCGGATGCAGCAAAGTAATTGCTATTGACCCACGTGAAGATGCTCGAGCTAATGCGAAAGCACGTGGAGCTGATTTTGCTTTTGCGCCAGATGACCTGAAGTTAAAAGAGCACCGTGGTTTAAATGCAGCCTTTGACTTTGCCGGTGTCACTCCAGTACGTAAACAAGCACTTTCTATGTTGGGCGAGCAAGGTCGGCTAATCATTGTGGGTATAGCTAATGAACCCATCGTTATTCCAAATGACATGGCATTTACTTATATGCGCACACAGATAATGGGACATTATGGATCTGAGCCTCATCATGTGAGTGAATTAATTGAATTTGCGCGTCAAGGTAAGTTAGACCTTTCGCACTCAATCTCTGAAATTCTTCCCTTGACACAAGCTGCCGAAGCAATTGCTAAATTAGCTAACAAGATCGGTAATCCGATTCGAATAGTGTTAAAGCCTTAGCTTTAGTTAATACTTAGTTTTCGGCAAAGCCCAATTTATCGAGCATCTTTGAATCGCGCTGCCATTCTTTAGATACCTTGATGTGTAGACCAAGGAAGATGCGGGCTTCGAGTTCGCGCTCTATATCTGCGCGAGCACGCATGCCAATATCTTTTAATTGTGCGCCTTGATGACCCAGCAAGATGGCACGTTGTGAATCGCGTTCAACGTGAACTGTGGCGTGGATATCGAAGAAGGGCCGGCTGCCAGTTTTCTCGCGCTCAGACATTTCATCAATGGTTACCACGATTGAGTGCGGAAGTTCTTGTCGGGCATCGCGAAGTGCAGCTTCGCGAATTAGCTCGCAGATCAACTGTTCAATACTTTGATCACTGCGCATATCTGTTGGATAAAACTCTGGCCCTGGCTTTAATTGTTGGCCGATTAGTTTCTTAAGCAGGTCAATTTGTTCATGAGTTGTTGCCGATACTGGCACGATTTCATCCCAAGTAAATCCTTTAGCCATCGCCATGATGCTCGCTAAACGTGTTGCCAAGTTCGCTTTGCTAATTAAATCCGTCTTGGTAACTAAGGCAATCTTTTTGCTTCGTGGGTGCTTAGCTATTTCATCAATAATGTATTGATCACCTGCTCCTGATTCCTCATCGGCTGGCAAGCAAATAATGATTACGTCGACTGAATCTAAACTCTCTTCAACTACCGCGTTTAAGCGTTTACCCAGAAGCGTCTTGGGCTTATGTACACCGGGGGTATCAACCAAAATTGCTTGGAAGTCTGGCTCGTTAACGATGCCGCGGATAGCGTGACGAGTGGTGTTTGGGTGCGGCGAAGTAATCACTACTTTGCTGCCTACGAGTGCGTTAACCAGAGTTGATTTTCCGGTATTTGGGCGGCCAACAATGGCGACGAAGCCCGATCGGAATTCAGTCTCTGTACTCATTGACTAATCATCTCATTAGATTGGCGAGAGAAATTCCACCGCATCTGCAACTGAAGTCACGATTTCGGCCGCTCGTTCACCAATTAAACGATGGCAACCTTCACTAACAGGTGAAGTTATCGGCCCTGGAATCGCCATAACTGGTCGCATTAATTCGGCGGCATCTCGAGCAGTTCTAAGTGAGCCACTTCTAAATGCAGCTTCGACAACTAGCGTGGCATTAGAGAGCGCCGCAATTAGCCGATTGCGAGTTAGAAAACGAGATGGAATTGCTGGCGTTCCGGGCACGACTTCACTAACTAAACAACCAAGTTCGGCAATCTCGGCAAACAACCTCGCATTTCCAGCTGGATAATTGATATCGATACCAGCTGCGATTACCGCAACCGTTACGCCCTCAGCAATCAGTGCTCCTTTATGCGCAGCAGCATCTATTCCATAAGCGCCACCACTGATGATTGCCCAATCGCGATCTACAAACCCGGCCGCAAAATCTTGCGCAATGCGAACGCCGTATTGCGTCGGATTACGAGTGCCCACGATTGCGAGCGAGTTGCCAGTAAGAAACTTAGGATCACCTTTAATCACCAGCCCGATTGGTGGTGCGGCTAAGTCAGTTACAGATTGTGGCCAAGTTAAATCTTGCGGAGTCAAAAAAATAGCTCCCGATTGCTCGATCAACTGCAACAGTTCATCAGCGTTACTCAACTTCAACTTTTCGATAGTTCGCGCATATTTGATTGGGTCATAAGCTCCGTTAAGTGCTCGGTCTAGAACATAGCTAGCGCCGTTACTGAATACCTCGCGCGACCAAAAAGAGGATCCACCTTCGACGGCTGCGAACAACCTGGCTCTCGCAGCTAGTTCACTCATAGCTCTACCCCATCGCGCAAGGCATATGCCTGTTTCACATCAGTCAAAGTCGCAATTTCGTGTCGATGTAAATCAGCGAGTGTCCATGCGGTACGAATTACTTTATGTAAGCCACGTGCTGTAATAGTTTCGCGATCTAGTTCATCGTGTAGGAAATTCATTGCCACTCTTTCTGGTTGATAAGTAGTACGTAGCGCACGCGCAGGAATCTGGCTGTTTAGTTTCCAGCTCTCGTTAGCAAAGCGTTTAGCTGCGATCTCACGTGCAGCTATTACCCGATCTCGTATAACAGCGCTGGATTCGCCTAACTCATTTTGCGCCATCTCGATGCGACTGACTGGGTCAACAATCACCCGCAGATCAATGCGATCAAGCAGTGGCCCAGATAGTTTTCCTAAGTAACGTCGAACCTGTTGCGAAGTACAGGTGCAGTTACGCCCACGACCCGAGAATTTTCCACATGGACAAGGGTTTGCCGCTAGAACTAGTAAGAACTGAGCCGGAAAAGTTAAGTTTCCAATGCTGCGAGCTATCGTGATTTCACCTGATTCCAATGGTTGCCGTAATGAATCTAAAATCCCGGGGCCACATTCGGGCGCTTCATCAATAAAGAGCACGCCGTTATGAGCAAGGGACGAAGCACCAGGTCTAATCACATGCGCGCCACCGCCAACCATTGCTACTCGAGTTGTTGTGTGATGTGGTGCCACAAATGGCGCTAATAGAGATTGTGGTGCGCGATTTCCTAAGGTGCCCGCAATTGAATGCACGGCCGTGACTTCGAGAGCTTGAGCAATAGATAACTTGGGCAAGATCGTTGGTAGTCGTTGCGCGATCATGGTTTTTCCAGCTCCTGGTGGCCCTATTAAAAGTAAGTGATGTCCCCCAGTAGCCGCAATCTCGGCAGCTAATCGTGCGCGTGGTTGTCCCGCAACATCGGCAAAATCCAGCAGTCCTTCATCGCTTTCGCATTGCAGATCAAGTGCGTCAGCTTCAACTCGCTCGCCGGTTCGTAGCCAACGTAAAACTTCAGCCAAAGTCTGCATAGGAATTATTTCCAGATCAACCATTAACTTTGCTTCAGCCAGATTTGCAGCTGGAACTACTGCTCGAGTGATGCCAGCCTTTGCCGCTGCTAACAACGCCGGAAGTGCTCCGCGCACGCTACGTACTTTTCCATCGAGTGAAAGTTCACCAAGGAAAACAGTGTCCTCGCAATTTGGCAAAGTCTGATTAGCAATTAGCAAAGCAACTGCAATAGCTAAATCAAAACTTGGCCCACTCTTTGGTAACCACGCCGGTGAAAGCGAAACGGTAACTTTGCGATTAGGCCAAAGTTCGTTGCTATTAGTTAGCGCCGATCTAACCCGATCACGCGATTCTGAAAGCGCTGCATCTGGCAAACCCAACAAGGTGTACGCCGGTAACCCGTCGGCGATATCAACTTCGACCGTAACTAAGTTTCCTGCTAATCCCTGCAGACCAACCCCGAAAGTCATTCCCAAAGTCATAGAACGTTTGCGCGCAGTTCAATACTGTGCGAACCATCGCTTGAAACCAGAACCGCAATCGCATCAATCTGGTAATCGCACCCCAGCGCACCGTTAGTAGCTAACCAAGCCAGCGCCAAACGCTGGATTCGATGGGCTTTGGCACTATCAATTGCTTCGAGTGGGTGACCGAAAGCTGACGAAGAGCGGGTTTTAACTTCGATCATATGAATCAGCCCACTGCGATCTAAAGTAACTAGATCAAGTTCGCCTTCGCGGATTCGCCAGTTGCGCGCCAATATTTCATCGCCGCGCTTGAGTAGATATTGTGCAGCTAGTTCTTCGCCAGCTGCGCCGGTGCTTAGATTTAGACTTTTCTTAACTGTTCTCATAGACCCAGAGGCTATGGAGCGACTACGACTTAATTAGTTTGCGCGCAAAGCCTTGTGGCCAGATAACTGCTGTGGTTACTTAAGTAGCGCTGCCACATTTGCAAAAGAGCGGCGATGTTCTATACACGGGCCATTAGCGGCGAGCAATTGACTATGACTGGCGGTGATATAGCCCTTATGTCCAGCAAAACCATAGGCCGGGTATTTCTCATCGAGTTGACACATGATGCGATCTCGATAAACCTTAGCCAGAATTGATGCAGCGCTAATTGTGTGAACGACTTGATCACCTTTCCAAACCGCCAAGTTCGGAAGCGCTAAACCAGCAATTGCATAGCCATCAGTTAAAACATATGCCGGTGAAACTTTAAGTGCCTGAACTGCTCTACGCATGCCATCGAGATTTGCCGCATGCACTCCACGCGAATCAACTTCAGCCGCTGGAATTTCAATGATGCTGTAAGAAAGGCAGTGCTCAATAACTAAATCAAAGAGCGCTTCTCGTTTGTTTTCTTTGATCTCTTTGGAATCGCGCACTGGCGCTAAGTCAGGATGAAACGGATCTTTCAATATTACTGCGGCTACTACCAACGGGCCAGCACATGCACCACGACCGGCTTCATCAACGCCGGCAATTGGTGAAATGCCAGCTTCAATTAATAGCTGCTCGATCACCTTCATGGTTATTTCTTAGTTTTTGGTTTTTCAGCGGGCTGATTTAACGCATCAACATTTGGTACAAGTGAAATATTCTTAATTGGCCAAATAACGGCAAGTACGCGACCAGTAATTCGATTAAGTGGCACAAAACCCTTATTTATATCCTCTTGGTGAAAACGAGAGTCAGCGCTTGCTCCGCGATGATCGCCCATCACCCAAAGTTTCCCCTTTGGTACGGTGACGTCAAAGTTCATATCACTTGGCACATTGCCGGCAAAGATGTATGGCTCGTTCATCTCTTTACCGTTGACTGTGAGTTTTCCATTATTGTTACAGCAAATTACTCGGTCCCCTGCGACGCCAACCACGCGCTTAACTAAGTATTGTTTAGCTGGGTTTGGTAACACACCAACCGCAACTAGGGCAGATTTTAACTTCGCAATCACAAATGGTGAATCGCCTAAATCAGCAGCCGGCAACCAATTATCTGGATCGCGAAAAACAACTACATCGCCGCGCTTTATATCATTTGCGATAAATGGGATGCGGTTTACCGCTACCCGATCATCAATCTGAAGTGTGTTCTCCATCGATCCAGATGGAATGTAGAAAAATTGAACTACGAAAGTCTTTATGAAAAGTGAGACGATAAGTGCAATAACAATTAAAACTGGAAATTCTTGTAAGAAGGTCCGCTTGCGTCTCATCTGCGCAAACCGCGTTTAACTTTAGAAGTTATTCGGCTGGCTTGGTTTCAGTTTCAACAACTTCAGCTTCAACCACAGCTTCTGGAGTCGCAACTTCTGCTGGAACCTCGGACACAGCAATCTCTGCTACTGGCTCGGACACAACTGGTGCCTCAACTACGGCCTCAACCACAGGTTCTGGAATCACGACAGGTTCCGGAGTCGAAAGAATTCCATCGCCGTAACCTTCAACGCCATCGCGCTTTTCGCGAATCTTGGCAGCCTTACCACGTAGATCGCGCAAGTAATAAAGCTTGGCGCGACGTACATCGCCCTTCTTTACTAGTTCGATCTTTTCAATAACTGGAGTGTGTACTGGGAAAGTACGCTCAACGCCAACGCCGTAAGAAACCTTGCGGATGGTGAAAGTTTCGCGAACGCCATCGCCTTGGCGACGGATTACGATTCCCTGGAAGACCTGAAGACGGCTCTTGTTACCTTCGATAACGCGAACTGAAATCTTGAGCTCATCGCCAGCACGGAATTGCGGGATGTCTTTGCGCAGGGATGCTGCATCAACGGCGTCAAGAATGTTCATTTTCGTCCTCTTTATCTAGATCTAGTCGCGGCTTAAATAACCACGGCAGACTGCGTATCTTGCCACAGGTCATCGCCTAAGCGTAAATCGAGCCTGAGCGCGCTATTGGGCCAGACGGAACGAGAGCGTGGCATGAAGCGCTGGAGCTGCGGCAATCGTCGTGCCCGCAACCGTGGTGACCTTTGCGCCAGCCTCAGTTGCGATCAATCCGCCGGCTGCCAAATCCCATTCCTGGAGGCCTTTTTCAAAATAGCCATCAAGAGCGCCCATCGCCACATGACAGAGGTCTACGGCAGCTGCCCCATTTCGGCGAATATCGCGAATTCGAGTCAGCAACTCTGAAAGTTGGGCTAACTGGGTTGGCCGAGCATCGACATCGTAGGCAAATCCGGTTCCGATTAACGCTCGATTAAGTTCAACTTCTTCATTACACGCAATTGCCTGGTCATTGAGGAAAGCGCCGCCGCCTCGGCTGGCCGACCAGGTTGAGTTAATTGTGGGCGCCACGACAACACCAACTACAACGCCATCAGAATCTTTTGCCGCAATGCTCACATTCCAACCAGGCAACCCATATAAATAATTAACCGTGCCATCGAGTGGATCAATCACCCAAGTGATTCCTGATTGTGAAGTTCGCACTGAACCTTCTTCACCAATAATGCCATCGCCTGGGCGAGCTTTTAGAATTTCGGAAACGATATGGTTTTCGCTCTGGGAATCCATCTGAGTGACCACATCTATTGCCGTCGATTTCGAAGTAACTTCAAATGCCGCTGGTCGCTTTTGTAGTAATTCGCCCGCTTCGCGCCCTACCCTTTTAGCTAACTCGAGAAGTTCAGCGATCAACTTTGCATCAGTCATTTCACAATTCTACTCCCCCGAAATCCCGCTAATGTCACGGCTCATCGGTTAGGCTCTGAAAACTATGAGCGAACTGCGCGTGAACGGCAAGTCTGAAGATGGCCTATATCTCTCTCTGCTAGATAGTGATGGCAAGGAATTCAGCGTTCGAATTAGCGACACTCTGCGCTCTACGGTTAATCAACCGCGTTTGATGTCCGTACAAGATGAAGAAGCTGCACCGATTACAGTAAAAGAAATTCAACGTCGTTTGCGTACTGGTGAATCACCAGAATCAATAGCCCAAGATGGCAACATCACGGTCGAAAAAGTTGAACGCTTTAGCGGACCAATTCTGCAGGAACGCCAGTTCATTGTTGATCAAGTTGCCACGGTTATTGTGCGCAAAGAACCCGGTCGCGAACCAGTTAACTTTGGTGACGCTATTGTTTTGCGTTTAGCACCACGTGGTGTAGATATCACGCAAATTAATTACAACTGCTGGCGAATTGAAACCGGTATTTGGACTATTCAAGTTACTTACCCAACTTCTGATGGTCATGGAACTGCGCAATGGGAATACGATCCAACTCGTCGTGCGCTAAACGCACTCGATGACAATGCGCGCTGGTTACTTGGCGAAGAAACTCCAGCACCTCGTGCGCCACTTGAGCCAGGTTTGATTTATACCGAGCAAGTTGATCGCAACCCACGCAGCGCTGAACCTGTGCGCGAAACACCACGCTTGGTTTCAATTCGGACAGATGCTGATTCAGAATCAGCTAAAGATGGTGTGCAAGGTCGCGCCAAGGTGCCAAGTTGGGATGAAATTATGTTTGGCCAAAAGAAAGATGAAGATTAATTAATCGTCTTTTGTAATAACGGCACGTAATTCTCATTTTCAGTAAGTGCGCCATGATGGCCAACCATTGAACCTTCTAAACTTTCGCGTTCGGCCTCAATTAAAATTAGGCCGCCTTTAGCGATCGCAATAATTTCACCCATACGATCGAAAGTATCTGCACTTGGGTTCGGGCCAAATAAACCAGCAGTAAGTGCGTCTTCGCGAGTAAAGATATCGGCGCGATTGCCTAAGAATTCTTCCCAGCGAGACTTTACTTCTTGACGAGCAGCAGGTGAATCTAGTGCGTCATCCAGATATAGATGGCGAGCGCGCGGTTCGCCGGCAATCGTAGCAATGCCAGTTAGTAATTGATTGTCACGGCCCATCACAAGTTTTTCTTCGACATTAACCATCCCGTGGTCAGCAGTAAGCCAAATGCGGGTTCCTTTAGGTAATTCAATTATTAATTGCTTAGCCATGTGATCAAGCATCGTAAGAGCTGCTAACCATTTATCTGACCCAACGCCATCGTTGTGGCCGGCGGAATCAAGATCATTCATATAGAGATAAACCAACGCTGGTGATTTAGTCAAAGCTAATTTAGTTTGTGCTACCAATTCATCAACTACGTTTGCGCCACGATAAGTTGCACCACGAAATACAGCTTGCGTGAATCCGGTATTTTCATAACGCTTGGCTGCCACGTGTGAAACGTGTACGCCAGCAGCCGTTGCTCGCTCAAATAAAGTTGGCACTGGTTGCCAATAAGTTGGATCAACACGATCATCCCATTTCAAAGCATTTAAAATTCGGCCATTGCTACGTGGTACTCGCACGGTGTAACCCAACATGCCATGAGCGCCTGGCAAAGTTCCGGTTGTAAGTGTTGCTAGTGAAGTTGCTGTGGTTGAAGGAAAAGCAGTTTGCACTCGCCCACTTCGAATAAAGGTTGAAAGCGTTGGAATGTATTCGGCGCATTTATCGATTACTTCATCGCCTAAGCCATCAATCAAGAAAAGTACTTCGCGGCCACTTGGTGACTCACCAGCAGATATTTCATCATGTACATCTGATACGCCAAGACCCGCAACAATTGCCGGCAAGATTTGGTGAAGATGCATGCGTTAAGGTTAGGGCATGAAATCCGCACTTGTCTTTTCGCCTGAAGTTGCAGCGGCACTAGCGAGTAATTCGCCAATAGTTGCCCTCGAATCAACGATTATTAGCCACGGATTGCCGCGCCCATCGAATTTGAATGTGGCCCGCGAAGTCGAAGCGATTGTGCGCGAACACGGTGCGACGCCAGCGACTATTGCGATTCTAGATGGCGTGGTTCATATTGGTTTAACTGATGATCACCTGGTCGCTATCGCAAACCGCGATGACATCAGCAAAGCATCCAGCCGCGATCTAGCTGTTTTGGTTGCTAGCCAAAAGTCTGCCGCCACCACTGTTGCGGCGACTGCTCACTTAGCCGCACAAGCTGGAATCAAAGTTTTCGCAACTGGCGGTCTAGGTGGCGTTCATCGTGGAGCTAATGAATCATTCGATGAATCTGCCGATTTAACTGCGCTTTCAACGCTAGACATCACCGTTGTTTGTGCTGGCGTTAAATCAATTCTCGATGTTGGCGCAACTCTTGAGCGTCTTGAGACTTTGGCCATTGGCTTAGTTGGTTACCAAACAAATGCTTTCCCTGGCTTCTATCTAACAGATTCGGGTTTCACTATTGAGCACCGCGTTGATTCGGCCGCTGAGATTGCAGCGGTTATTAAAGCTGGCCAATTAGTCGGCACAAATAAAGCAGCTCTATTAGTTGCTAACCCAGTTGTTAAAGAGATGAACCGAGCTAAGCATGATCAAATTTTGGCTACTGGTTTAGCAAAAGCAGAGGCTGCCCACATAACTGGTAAAGATGTCACGCCTTTCTTGCTTGAGCATTTCCACACCATTTCCGAAGGTGAATCGCTTTCAGTTAATATTGAAATCATTAAATCAAATAGCGCACTTGCTGCCGATATCGCCGTTGCCAGTAACTAAATATGTCGAAAATACTTTGCATCGGTGAAGTTAACCTTGATGTAGTTGCCATTATTTCTAGCGATATCAACTACGGTAGCGACACTGCTGCCAAAGTATCTACTCATGGCGGTGGCGCAGGCGGCAATGTTGCTGCTTGGCTGCGTATCGCTGGTGCTCAAAGCCATATGTTGGCGCGCATTGGCAAAGATGCCGCCGGTGTTGCTGTCCGAAGTGAATTTGATCGCCTAGGTGTTAGCTATTCAGAAATTGATGTTCACGGCGCACCGACTGGAATTGTTGTTGTCATCGTTGATAAAGACGGCGAGCGCAGCATGTTTCCAGATAATGGCGCAAATAGCGGTTTAACTCTGGCCGACTTACCTGGACTCGACACCTTTAACGCTGCCTATATTTCTGGCTACGCACTTCTTGACCCAAAATCTCGCGCCGGAATTCTGCAGATGATCGGCAAAATAAAAGCAGCTGGCCTAAAGATTTACTTGGATCCTGCCACTGTTGGCGGAATGACCGGTGTGCCGATTGCGGAAATTCGCGCATGGATAAATCAAATTCATTGCTTATTGTTAAATGAAGAAGAAGCAAAGTATTTATCATCAACAACTGATCTTGATTTAGCAATCACTGATTTGTTACAGATCTGCCCCACTGTCGTGGTCAAACGCGGATCACATGGAGTTATTGCCGCAAATCGTGGCGCTGAGCCAATTTCATTACCGGCAATTTCCGCTCAAGTTATTGATACAACTGGTGCTGGCGATAGTTTTGCTGCTGGATTTATCGCTGCCGACCAAGCCGGTCTTGATTTCACACAATCACTCGGTGCTGCTCTGACCATTGCTGCTAAGTGTGTTGCAATCGTGGGGGCGCGCCCAGCTCTAGATGCGCAGGTTTAGCCCAACTTATTGGCAGAATCACGCCATGGCTACGGCAAAGACACCCTCTAAGAGCGCCGCAAAATCGAAAAAACCAGTTGGACCTAAACCTGGCGAGTATCCCGGCAAAATTGTTGACGTTGATGTTTCCTCTGAAATGTCAGATTCATTTCTCGAGTACGCATATTCGGTAATTTACTCACGCGCACTTCCTGATGCTCGCGATGGTTTAAAGCCAGTTCATCGTCGCATCCTGCATCAGATGTCTGAAATGGGTCTGCGTCCAGAACGTGGTCACGTAAAGAGTGCTCGGGTAGTTGGTGAAGTAATGGGTAAGTTGCACCCTCACGGCGACGGCGCTATCTATGACGCCCTAGTTCGCATGGCGCAAAGTTTCTCAATGCGTTTGCCACTTATCGATGGTCACGGAAACTTTGGTTCGCTAGATTCTGGTCCAGCTGCCATGCGTTACACCGAATCTCGTTTGGGTAGTGCAGCAATGGCGATGGTTGCTGAAACCGATGAAGACACCGTTGATTTTGGGCCAAATTACGACGGTCAATTACAAGAACCTCTGGTTCTGCCTGCTGCTTATCCAAACCTATTAGTTAATGGTGGTTCCGGTATCGCAGTTGGTATGGCTACCAATATGGCGCCGCACAACTTAGGCGAAGTAATTGCGGCCACTAAATATTTAATCGAAAATCCAAAAGCAACGCTCAAACAGTTGATGAAATTTGTTCCTGGCCCTGATTTCCCAACTGGTGGTGAGATTGTGGGCATCGAAGGAATTCAAGATGCTTATGAAACTGGCAAGGGTTCGGTAAAAGTTCGCGCCAGCGTTGAGATCAGCAAAGTTACTTCACGCAAGATGGGTATCACCATCAAGGAGCTGCCTTTCAATATTGGGCCTGAAAAAGTTGTTGAACGTATCGCTGACCTAGCTAAAGCCAAGAAGATTCAAGGCATCTCAGACATTATCGATTTAACCGATGGCCAGACTGGTACCAACGTGGTTATCGAAATCAAGAATGGTTTTGAACCTGAAAAAGTACTTGAGCAACTCTTCAAGTTAACTCCGATGGAAGATGCTTTTTCTATTAACGCAGTAGCACTTGTAAATGGTCGCCCCCAAACTCTCGGCCTAAAGAAGTTACTCGAAGTCTTTATTGAGCACCGTATTGAAGTAGTCCGTCGCCGCTCAGAATTCCGCAAGGCCAAAGCTGCCTCACGTTTAACTCTGGTCGATGGCTTGCTCAAAGCAATTATTGATATCGATAAGGTAATTAAGATAATTCGCGGTAGCGATGACGCTGCTGCTGCTAAAGAGAAGTTAATCAAGGACTTCAAGTTAAATGACGAGCAAGCTACTTATATTCTTGATATGCCACTTCGTCGTTTGACCAAGATGAGCAAGATTGAATTAGAAACTGAGAGCAAGGAACTCAAGAAGACTATCGCTGAATTAACAGCGCTATTAAAGTCAGAAGAGAGCATCAAAGCTCAAGTTTCACTCGAGTTAACCGAGGTCGGCAAAGCATTTGCTACCCCTCGTAAATCTCGTATTTCAGCTGCCTAAACTTCAGTTAGACTGCGACGTGATTTCAACTCAAGCCCTTGAACTACGTGCGGGCGCACGCCTGCTCGTTAAGGGCGTAACCGTACGCATTAACAGCGGTGATCGCATTGGTTTTGTTGGTCGTAACGGTGCTGGAAAATCAACGCTGGCCAAAGTTTTAGCTGGTGAAAATATGCCCGCAGGTGGCGCAGTAAATCGCACTGGCAAGATTGGCTACCTGCCCCAAGACCCTCGTGTTGGCGAAGAAACCGGCAGCGTTATCGAGCGCATCTTGTCTGCTCGTAATCTTGATCAAATCTCGCATCGCATGCGCGTTGTCGAAGAAGAGATGGCAACTTCTGAAGGCGAAGCGCTAGAAAAAGCCATGGATCGCTACACCCGCGTTGAACACGAATTCAGTGCTGCTGGTGGTTATGCCGCAACGGCAGAAGCTGAAGCAATTGCGACATCCCTTGGCGTTACTCAAGCAGTTTTCGATCACGAACTTGCCACCCTTTCAGGTGGTCAGCGTCGTCGTATCGAACTTGCTCGCATTCTTTTCAGTGGCGCCGAAACTCTTTTACTAGATGAGCCAACTAACCACTTAGATGCGGATTCGATCAACTGGCTACGTGACTATCTCGCTAAATATTCCGGCGGGCTAGTAATCATCTCGCACGATGTTAACTTGATTGAAACCGTTGTAAATAAGGTTTTCTACTTAGATGCTAACCGCAACGTAATCGATGTTTACAACTTAGGCTGGAAAGCCTATTTACTTCAACGCGAACAAGATGAACATCGCCGCAAGAAAGAACGCGCTAATGCTGAAAAGCGCGCCGAAATTCTGCAGAAGCAAGGCGAGAAAATGCGCGCTAAAGCTTCTAAGGCAACTGCTGCCCAGGGCATGTTACGTCGCGCCGAGAAGTTACGTTCTGGTCTTGAAGATGTCCGCGTTTCTGACAAGGTTGCCAAGCTGCGCTTTCCTACCCCTGCCCCTTGTGGCAAGACTCCCCTATCAGGTGAAGAACTTTCTAAGTCATACGGTTCACTTGAAATTTTCACAGATGTAAGTTGCGTAATTGATAAAGGTTCTCGCGTGGTAATTCTTGGTCTTAATGGTGCTGGTAAAACAACACTACTTCGCATCTTGGCCGGTGAACTTGAATCAGATACCGGCACCGTTGAAGCAGGTCATGGCTTAAAGATTGGCTACTACGCACAAGAGCACGAATCCCTTGATTTCGAACGCACTGTCTTAGAAAATATGATGTCTTCTAAAGATGATCTGCGTGAACCTGAAGCTCGTAATGTGCTTGGTTCATTCTTATTCGTTGGCGATGATGTCCATAAGCCAGTTAAAGTCCTATCTGGTGGTGAGCGAACTCGTTTAGCTTTGGCAACCTTGGTTGTCTCAGCTGCAAACGTTTTACTACTTGATGAGCCAACCAACAACCTTGACCCCGCATCTCGTGCAGAGATCCTGGGCGCACTTGGCGAATATCAAGGCGCAGTAATTTTGGTTTCGCACGATGAAGGCGCAGTGCAAGCACTCAAACCTGAACGAGTTATTTTGTTACCTGATGGCGATGAAGATCTTTGGAAAGATGATTACTTCGATTTGGTGGCAATCGACTAATTAAGCGTCGATGCTGTCGCGATCTATTTCAGCGTTAGCAATGAAATCTTTACGTGGGGCAACATCGCTACCCATTAGCAGTTCAAACATTGCCTCGGCTGCTGCGCCATCGGTCACGGTGATGCGACGCAAGGTGCGGGCATCAGGATCCATAGTGGTTTCGCGAAGCTGATCAGCATCCATTTCGCCTAAGCCTTTATAGCGCTGGATCGGCTCTTTCCACTTCTTGCCAGACTTAATCAATTCAGCTGTTACCTTCTTCATTTCATCATCTGAATAGGTATAGATGTATTCACCCTTTTTGCCGCCGCCACCCATGGTTTCAATGCGGTGAAGTGGTGGGATCGCAGCAAATACCCGGCCAGCATCAATTAGCGGGCGCATATAGCGATAAAGCAAAGTTAGAAGTAAACAGCGAATGTGCGCTCCGTCAACGTCAGCATCTGACATCAAGATGATGCGGCCGTAGCGAGCGTCATCTAATTCAAATGAGCGACCAGAACCAGCACCGATTACCTGAATAATTGAGCCACACTCTTTGTCATCGAGCATCTGCGAAAGTGATGCTTTCTGAACATTTAAAATCTTTCCACGAATCGGCAAGATGGCTTGGAACTCTGAGTTACGAGCTGCCTTTGTAGTGCCGAGTGCGGAATCACCCTCAACAATAAAGAGTTCGGTGCGATTTACATCTTCAGAACGACAATCAGATAGCTTGGTTGGAAGAGAAGATGATTCAAGAGCGTTCTTGCGGCGCTGCAGATCTTTATGAGCACGAGCCGAAATACGGGTACGAGATGCGCCAGCAACTTTTTCTAGGATCAAGCGGCCATTAGCTTTATCAATGCGCTTAGTTGTGGCAAAGAATTTTTTAAGTTCTTCGGCAACTACTTCGCCAACAATTCGAGCAGCAGCTGAAGTGCCGAGAACTTCCTTAGTCTGTCCTTCGAACTGTGGTTCTGACATGCGAACTGTCACAACCGATGTCAGGCCTTCGAGGATGTCATCTTTAATTACATCGGCTTCGTTCTTCTTAAGCGTTCCAGTGCTGCGCAGGGTCTCATTAAAGGCCTTGGTGAGCGCCTTCTCGAATCCAGTCATGTGCGTTCCGCCCTTTGGCGTCGCAATGATGTTTACGAATGAGCGGTTGGTATGGGCAAACTCATTGCCCCACTTAAGGGCGATATCAACCAACATATCGCGCTCAACTTCAGTTGAAACCATATGGCCTTGATCATCTAGAACTGGCACAGTCTCTTGATAGTGGCCCGAACCAGTTAAGCGAATTACATCGCCGATACCTTGATCTGGTTGTAAGAATTCGCAGTATTCGGAAATGCCACCTTTATGATAAAAAGTTTCAGTCGTCTTTGTCTTAGTGCGATTGTCATTAACAATTAACGTTAAGCCGGGTACCAAGTAAGAAGTTTGGCGAGCACGAGCATAAATTTCTTCGATATCTAGTTCGGCATCCTTAAGGAAAATCTGGCGATCACTCCACCACTTAATGCGAGTGCCGGTAACTTTTGCGGAAACTTTTCCGATTGTGCGCAAACCTGATGCAGGTGTAAATGTTGCCTTTGGGCCATCGCCTTCAAAAATGCCAGCAACACCACGCTTGAAAGACATCCAATAAATCTTTCCGTTGCGATCTACTTCAGCATCAAGGCGTTCAGCTAGCGCGTTAACAACTGAGGCACCAACACCGTGAAGACCGCCAGAGGCTGCATATGATCCGCCACCGAATTTTCCGCCAGCATGTAATTTTGTAAGAACAACTTCAACGCCAGTTAGGCCGGTCTTAGGTTCTTTATCAACTGGAATACCGCGACCATCATCGTGAACTTCAACTGAGCCATCGGCTTCAAGGTTGATATCAATCTTCTTGCAGTAACCAGCCAGAGATTCATCAACTGCGTTATCGATAATTTCCCAGAGACAGTGCATTAAGCCACGTGAATCAGTAGAACCGATATACATACCAGGGCGCTTACGAACGGCGTCGAGGCCCTCTAATACGGCTAGATCTTTGGCGGTATAGGAATCTTGCACGCCTTCTTCATTAGTAGCCACGGGGGTGAAGATTATCTGCGACCTGGGATTTCACCCGTTAAGCGCGCCGAACGGGTCTCAAATAGTGAATTTATCGCTCAAAATTCAGCGAATTAATAGGTAATTAACGAAAAAATATTTATTTTAACAAGCGGGGAATAACCAAGGTGTGGTTTGCTGTTCCCCTAGATGAAGTAGTCACCAAGAACGACTAGTCGTTTACCGAATGGAGAGAACATGACCGATCAGCTAATCCTCGAAACAACCCCTCTTAATGCGGTTGATCGTTGCGATCGCTGTGGTGCCCAGGCTTATGTGCGCGCGGTTTTGTTATCTGGTGGCGAACTCTTGTTCTGTGGTCACCACGGCAAGGAATATGCTGAAAAGTTGAAGCAAGTTTCAGCGAAGATTCAAGATGAGACCGACAAATTAGTCGACGTCTCTTCTAACTAATTTCCTTTAATCTAAGTAATCGCGCAGTACTTGGCTACGCGATGGGTGGCGTAACTTAGACATAGTCTTTGATTCAATCTGGCGAATGCGTTCGCGAGTTACCCCGTAAACCTTTCCGATCTCATCAAGGGTCTTTGGCTGGCCATCAGTTAATCCAAAGCGCATCGCAACAACACCGGCTTCACGTTCTGACAATGTGTCTAGGACTGAATGCAGTTGTTCTTGTAGCAGTGTGAATGAAACCGCATCAGCTGGAACTACAGCTTCGGAGTCTTCAATCAAGTCACCGAATTCAGAATCGCCTTCTTCACCAAGTGGCGTGTGAAGTGAGATTGGTTCGCGACCATACTTTTGAACTTCGACTACCTTTTCAGGGGTCATATCAAGTTCTTTAGCTAGCTCTTCAGGAGTAGGTTCGCGGCCCAGGTCTTGCAACATCTGGCGCTGAACGCGAGCCAACTTATTAATAACTTCAACCATGTGAACCGGAATACGAATCGTGCGAGCTTGGTCTGCCATCGCACGAGTAATCGCCTGGCGGATCCACCAAGTTGCATAGGTCGAGAACTTGTAACCCTTTGTGTAGTCGAACTTTTCTACCGCACGGATCAAGCCTAGGTTTCCTTCTTGAATTAGATCAAGGAATAACATGCCGCGGCCGGTGTAACGCTTTGCCAGAGACACAACCAGGCGCAAGTTTGCTTCAAGTAAGTGATTCTTTGCGCGCTTGCCATCTTCGACAATCCACTCAAGCTCGCGCTTTAGCTTCTTATCTAATTTCTTTTCGTGCAGCAGCATCTCGCCGGCAAATAGACCAGCTTCGATACGTGTTGCTAGTTCTACTTCGAGTTCAGCATTAAGAAGTGCCACGCGGCCAATCTGCTTTAAGTAATCCTTAACTGGGTCAGCAGTCGCGCCAGCAGTCATAACTGTCTGCGCAGGTGCGTCATCTTCTTCGGAGGCCTTTAGCGTGAAGGCATTTTCTTCATTACCAACTGCTGAATCATCAGTTAGGTCAACAACGCGAGGTTGGTTGCCCTTATCTTCTGCTTCAGTATCAATGATTTCAGTTGCTTCAGCAATTAAAGTTTCGACATCTTCTAACTCAACTTCTTCAAGTTCAACTTCTTCGCCATCAATTTTGGCAACCGCAACCTTGCCACCGGCTGCTGGCTTTTCAGCAACCACTGGTGCTTCTTTAACAACTGGTGCCGGAGGTGGCGCAATTAGGGCAAGTTCAGTTTTCTTCAACATGCGGAAAGGAGAACCTAAACCAGCTTTGCGAAGTTTCTCACTTAATAATTCAACCTGTGGCCCAAGCGCTTTAGCTTCATCAACTAATTCTTTATCGGCTTTCTTAGGAATACGATTTAGCGAAGTTACGCCGCGGGCTTCAAGTTCGTTTTGAACTTCTTTAAATCGAATCGCAAGATCACGGGCTTCCACAATCTGGCTTACATCTTTGGCAGTTAAATCTTTTTTAAGTTCAATTTTCTTTACTGGTGCAGCTTTTTTAGCGGGTGCTGCTTTTTTCGCAACCGCCTTCTTAGCTGGGGCAGCTTTCTTAGCAACCGCTTTCTTAGCAGGTGCTGCCTTTTTCGCAACTGGCTTAGCTGGTGCAGCTTTCTTTGCAGCAGTCTTCTTAACTGGAGCTGCTTTAACTTCAGGTGACTTCTTTTTTGTCACCTTGTTTTTGAGCGCACTAAATACAGCCACAGGAGTCCTTTGTTTGATTCACGACCCGATTTTTTAACTTTTCGGTCGCGAAGGCGATGGCTATATTATAATTTGTCCACAGGGGTAAATGCACATCCAAAAGCCCAAATTCGCCGCATTTTGCAAACTATTTATTTAAGATTCCTCGAATTACATCGCCCACAGCATCGACTTCGACTAGGAATCCGTCGTGGCCAAAGGGCGAAGAAATCTCAACCACAGGTTGAGCCGTAGGCGTAAGTTCGGCGATTTCGGCCTGTAATCGCGGGGTAAAGAGTCGATCAGTATCAATTGAGACAACCGTTACGGGGATCTGGATCGTCGCAAGGGCCTTATCTACGCCCCCGCGCTCTCGGCCAATATCGTGCGAGCTCATAGCATCGGTCAAAATTATGTAGGTATTTGGGTCAAAGCGATGGGCCAACTTTTGGGCCTGGTGATCAAGGTATGACTCCACGGCATATCGGCCAGTGTCATCGCCTTGCATTTGGCGACCAAAGCGAACATCCATTTCAGATTCGGTTCGGTAAGTTAGATGCGCGATACGACGGGCAATTCCCATGCCTTCGTAAGGCCCTTGCTCTTGCTCGTAGTAATCACCACCATTGAAATATTGATCGCTCTTGATTGCCCGAATTTGAATTGAGTGAGTTCCGATTTGATCACCGGTTGCTACGGCACTTGATCCAATCGTACAGATGGCCTCAACTCGTTCAGGTAACTGCACTGCCCATTCCAGTGAACGCATTCCACCGAGTGATGGACCAACCGCTAATTTGTATTTCTGGATTCCAATCGCATCGCTGAATTTCACTTCGGCTGCGACCATGTCGCGGACTGTTAAATATGGAAACCGCGAACCCCAACGTTTTCCATCAGGTGCAAGGGAAGATGGCCCAGTACTTCCTTGGCAGCCACCAATTACATTTGGGCAGACCACATAAAATTTATTAGTATCAAAAGGTAATCCAGGGCCAACCATTTGCGGCCACCAACCAGGAACATCAGACCAACCAGTCATTGCGTGGTTTACTAAAATTACATTGTCTTTGGTTTCATTTAGCTGGCCCCAAGTTTGATAAGCGATGGTGATGTCTGGCAATACAACACCTGACTCAAGTGTTAAATCGCCGATCTTGATAAATTTACGATCACCGGGATCATCACCTTCGAGCCATGCACCCGTAACCCAGCCTTCTGTTGCTGAGTGACGATCTTTCGCCAAATTGTTCTCTGAAGTTGCCATTAATCAATCCTTAACGCACTTGCTCTAAATCAGTTAAGACTAGAACCAGGTCGTCACCCGGAGCACCCCGCCGCGGTGGAGGGTTGCCGTCTAGTAAGCCGGGGCTAGTACCTAGAACTCGTGACCTGGGTAAATTGTAACTCGCGGCGCTCGCAGCTGCGAACCCTTTTGCCTCAGTTAATTAGCCTCAAATATTGCTGTTTTAACCTTCGGATGTAACTGTTGGCGCATCTGGATAAAGGCTGCTGCTGGCCAACCGGCGCTAAAAACTCGGCGTAGCAATAAGGCCAGTGAGTATCCGGGGTTATCAATCAATGCGCGATCGAGTGCTTTATGCGCCAAAGCACCTTGACCAGATTCATAGGCAACGGCGGCAAAAATTGAAGCTATCGGTGCCACATAACCAACTGGTGCGATGCGCAGCAACTCTTTCCACATTGTCCAATATGACTCAATGGTTTCAGCGTTATGAATGCCTAGAGCGTAATCGCGTACTTGAATATCAGATAAGCGACCAATTACTTGCGCCACTAAATCAGGGTCACTGCTGCCGCAACCAGTTTCATAAAGTAGACCAAGATCAACAACAGCTGTTGCGCCATCTCGTTGTTTCTCATTTAAATCTACCGAATCTTCAGGTACAAAATAACTTTCAACTTGGGCTTTGAACTCATTGCCAATATTCGGCAGCGCCGCAATTGAATCAGCTAATTTAGAAACGTCGATGAATGGCAATGTGCGCCCTGCCATTACTTGTTCAGCGGCAACTCTGGAACTATCAAAATCTGGCAATACATTGCCTTCTGGTGGGCAGCAAGAAATGTCTCCACAAATAACTGAACGCCACCGGTTGCCAATAATTTCAATTGATTCGCGGATCGTAATTGAATTCTTTGCCAAAGATGTCGCCAGATCGCTTAGAACTTCGGTACCAGTTTGCTCAGAACCGCCACTTGGCACATAAGCCAACATGAGCGCTGTGTCAGCGCCATCGAGTTTCAAATGATGTGCCAACAAATCATAAGCATCGGTATTTTCAGCTTTTGGATAATCAATACGCATAGCCATCGAGACTAGATCGCCTTTGATGGCCACTAAAACCAGCGAATCACTTGGGTGATAGCCGATCAGAAATGGAATTGCAGCTAAAAGGTCGTGCGGAGAAGTAAGTGTTGTCATACCTTTGAACCTAAATTAACTGACCGACGGATTTCTAGAATCTGCCAACTGCTGTGGATTACTAAAACACAAAGCGAGTTGGCGCAATAACCACCGTGACAACGGCAAAAACCGTAGTTTTGATTGTGCCAGTTATTGCTCGAGTAGTGCCGTTGTGAGTCCAGTGACCATTCCAGCTCTGAACCAAAGTAATTGGATAGATACCAGGGTTCTTGTAGGTATGTTTGATTTTGCCATTTGGATACGGCCCACCGGCATCGGTGGTACTTAAGAAAGTTCCGTCACCAAAACTCCAGACAAAACCTGGCCGCAACAAGACATCTACCACTTCACCAACGACTTTAACTCGAGTTGCGAACTGAGTTGGTAAATCACTCCAAAAATAGATGGGCACATTTACCAGGGGTTCCGCTTCAGGTTGATAGGCAATGCCTCCAGTTGGCAATAATTTTATTAAGCGATCATTTAAGGAAACTGACTCGGTGACTTTTGGTTTAAATGTTGGTTTCGGTGTTGGCTTAATTCGTGGTTTATATGTTCGCTTTGGTTTTGGTGTTGGTGTCGCTGTTGGGCGCGGAATCAACTCCGGAAAAATTGGTTTCACCGTAGTTGGCTTTGGTGTTGGTCGTTTTGTAATTCGAGGTTTTGCCTTTGGGGCGTCACCTTTTTTGCCTTCAATGATTATCTGGCCATCTTGGGTATAAACATCGATACAGGCGGCCTCCACGCAGTCAGCAGCGCTAGCTGGGCCAACTGGCAGAAGTGAAGTAATAGGCAATAGAAGCGTTACAAGTAGGCAGATTAGTAGTTTTCGCATCCGAGCAGGCTAGGTTCCAAACTCGAACTTGATCGGCGCACCCTGCAAAAGTGTGGATGATGTGAGAGCCTAGAACTGTGGCGATGCGCGATGGCGATGGTTGGGTCGAATGTGATTGTGGTAATCGTCATTGGGGAAAGTATGGTGCAGCTGGCTTATTGTTAATTCGCGATCAACATCTATTGCTACAACATCGTGCACCATGGGTACATAACGGCGATACCTGGGGGGTTCCAGGTGGTGCGCGAGATTCTCACGAAACCATAATTGAAGCAGCTGTTCGTGAGGCAGTCGAAGAAACTGGAATTGACCCGGCATTCATTCAGCCAATAACAACTTTTTCCGATCTCCACGGAAACTGGCGTTATGACACTGTATTGGCATCTGCTACTTCAGATTTAGTTGCGCGCGAATTAAATGAGGAATCTCATGAAGTTCGATGGGTTCACTGGCAAGAAGTTACTAAATTAGATTTACACCCGAGTTTTGCGAAAACTTGGCCGCAAGTTTTAGAAATTCTTAATGATCTGATCGCACCAGTTTAATTCACTCTCTGACACATGCGCCACCAAGATTATGGTTTTGCCAGCTTTTGCTGCCGACTTTAACAGTTCAATAATTCGTTTCGTACTATCAACATCTTGCGCAGCTAGTGGTTCATCTAATAACAGAACTGGCGCATCGACTGCGATTGCTAATGCGATGGCAACGCGTTGTTTTTCGCCGCCAGATAATTGGGTGACTTTTCGATTAACCAAGTCATCGATTGCTAGCTTGGCGATTGCGGCATTTTCACTAGCAAGTGTTGAGCCGGCAGGACGTGCCATGGCCAGAATTTCTTGAACTGTGAAAGCTAAATTAAAGAGCGGCTGCTGTAGGACAACGCTTCGTAACCTCGCTAACTCAGAAACTGAATAGTTCTGTATCTCTTTCTCAGCTACTTTAATCATCCCGTTTGTTAACGGCAGGTCACCCGCAATAGCTGCGAGCAAAGTGCTCTTGCCACAGCCATTTGGCCCAATAATTGCCGTAATCGTGCCCACTTTAAATTCAGCACTAAAGCCTTTAATCACGGGGTTTACACCGCGTGCGACTGAGATTGAGTTAACTGAAATCATGATTGACTCCAACTGCTTTGGCGATTGCGCACCAAGAAGGCCAGAATCGGTGCGCCAATTAGTGCGGTAAAGAGCCCCACGTTTAGTTCATTCGGGGCGGCAATAGTGCGAGCTAAAGTATCGGCAATCAACAAAATAGTGGCTCCCAGCAAAGCGCTCTGCACAATTAGTGGTCGATGCTTTGGACCATTGATCAACCGGGCAATATGCGGGGCGGCTAGCCCCAAAAACGAAATTGTGCCAACAGTGCTAACTGCAGCTCCAATTAATATCGCTAAGGCGATTAACGCAATGCGGCGAACTTTACGTGGATCAACGCCCAGGTGTTTAGCTGACGCATCGCCTAATGAGAGTAGATCCAAATTTGGTGCGATCCAAAGCGCGATTGCAATTCCAACTATGGTAAAAATCAGCAGTGGCAGCAAGTCGCTTGAATTTGTTAAGGCCAGTGAGCCAAAACTCCAAAACGAAATTGATCGAGCATCTGATCGCGAGATCGCAGTGGTGAGAATTCCAACAAGTGCCGAAATGGTGGCAGATAATGCCAGCCCGATTATTACCAAGTTCAGTGGCGAAACGCTCCGGTCAAGAGTGGCAAAGCGCAACGTCAGAAGTGTTGCCAGTAACGCACCGACTGAAGCAATGGCCATGGCACCGATTGAACCAATTACAACAGCGTTTGCCAGCACGCCAATGACTACAGCTAACGCAGCGCCTGCTGAAGTTCCTAAAATTGCGGGCTCGGCTAACGGATTATTGGTGGCACCTTGTGCGATTGCGCCAGCAACTCCTAGCGCTGCGCCAACAATCAAAGCGGTAACTATGCGAGGGATCCGAATCTGCCAGAGTATTTCGGCCGCACTGGTGTTTGCGCCAGGGTTAAACAGAGCTGATACCAAGCCATCTATCTGAGCAGCGCCAACGCTAAGTGAAACAGCCACCATGGCGAATAAGAAAGCCACGTTAATGGTTAGGAAAACGTGGCGACTACGCACTTTTCATCACTCCAAAAGCCGTAGCTAATTGGGTAATCAGAGATGGGGTTCTAGGTCCGAAACTTAAAAGAAGCGAGTCATCAACAGCTACAACCTGACGATTCTTTCCAGCTGAAGTCTGCGCGATGCCAGGCAATTCAACCAGCCCTGATACTCCCCCAACAGATTCAAGTCCGCCGATCATCACTAAGATCAAATCTGGATTTAGTTGCGCCATAGTCTCAGCCGTAAGTGGCGTGAACGGCTTAGTTAACTTTTGGGCTCCAACATCAACTGCCCCTGTTGCCTCAATCAGATAATCGGCACCAGAGCCTTTTCCGCCAACTAAGTAAATCGAACTTGTTCCGCGCAAATAAAGAAAAGCAATTTTGAGTTGCTGGTCAGCATTGATTGCCCCAACTAGATTTCCATCGACTGCTTCGGAAATTAGATTTCTTAATCGAACAGCACTCCGCGGGGTACCAAGAGCACTTCCAATCTCTTCGATTTTGAGAACTAATTCCGCCAAATTCCAACTCTGCGAAATCTTAACTATTCGCATTCCGGCCTTTTCTAATTTAGTAATCGCGCTGCTTGGTCCAGTTGCATCATCAATAATTACTAAAGTCGGCTGCAGCGAAATAATCGTCTCAGGTATTACTTGATGCCCTGATGTGACAAGTGGAACATCAATTAACTCTTTGGTGCTGCTGGCGATATCTCGACCGACCAAATTATCTTGATATCCCATTGCGGCGATTAATTCAGCAGCCCCATTTGCCAATGCCACAATTCGCGCGTCAGTTAATTTCTCAATTGGTGTCACGGAAACACTAGTGACATCGCCTTGGGTGATTACTTTCTCAGATTGAGATTGACTCTGAGTACATGCTGTGAGCAAAAAAATTGGCACAAGTGTGAGCGCCATTACTTTAAGAATTCGCACTCGACGCATTGCGACATTGTGTCAAAAATTCACCCGACAGATACGAATGTTTTGTCGGCTAACGTTTTACTACGCGAGCACTACGGTATGTGTATGCGTAAAACGCTTATTTTGAGCCTGCTTTTATGCCTAGCGCTGCCGCAAAACTCATACGCTGCCAGTAAATCGATTACAGGTTCAGTTGGGCAAACTCTTACCGCTTCAGCGACTTCGGTTTCCAATAATGCAGTTGTTACCGTAACTGGAAAACGTTTTGATGAAAGCGTTGGAATCTATCTAGCTATCTGCGTTATTCCCAAGAAGGGACTACCGCCGAGCCCATGTGGTGGTGGTGTCAATAAAGCTGGCGTTGGTGAAGGTTCATTTTGGATTTCCTCAAATCCGCCACCTTACGGAGTTGGCTTAGCAGATCCATTTAAGCCAGGTGGTCGGTTTAGTTACAAAATTAAATTGAGTAAGAAGATTGGCAAGTTTGACTGCAAGAAAGTTAAGTGTGCTGTAACCGTCAGGGCAGATCATTTAAGAAGTGAAGATAGAAGTTATGACCTTTATCTACCGATTACTTTCAAATAGGAGATCCAAATGAAAAGAATAATTCTGGCCGTGCTCGTAGTTGTTGGGCTATTAGTTGCTCCAGCACCTGCTAATGCGCAAGCTGAAGTCGTGGGCGGACCTTTAACTGATTTGTCGGCCACACCTACGATTAATTTAATAACCACTGGGTTTCCAACCAAGGCTGGCCTCTATTTCCAGCAATGCACTGCGCCAATTGGCGTTACTCGTCCGACCGCGTGTAATGATGCTGCCCAACTCTGGATCTCAACTGAACGTGGTGCCAGCTTTACTCCCACTTCCAATATCGTCTTTAAGCCGGTGGCAAGCTACAAAACTCGAACTGGCCAAGAGATAGATTGTCGCAAAGTTTCATGTGGCATATTCATTCGTTACGACCACAACAACGGTGCGGATCTAAGTGAAGATAACTTCATCGCCCTTACCTTTAAGAGCGGAGACAACACCCCTATTCTCGAACCGGATGAAATTACCGCCTCAATCGGTGGCGTTAAGTTGATTCAGGGCAAGCCAATTACTCTCGCTTATCGAGCTCCGGGCCTATTGCTAGCTAGTTCTAGCTCTGGTGCTGAGTTGACTTATAAGTCATATGCATCTGCGTGCTCTGTAGTTAACGGTGTTATCACTGCTCTTAAGGGAACCGGTGCCTGCTTTATCGGCGTAGCTTCACCTGGAAACGCAACCTACGGCCCAAATGAAGTTCAGTTCCCGATTTATTTAGCGCCTGGCAATGATGGAATCCTGCACAAGGCATATCCAACTACGATGAAGGTTTTTAAGAAAGCTGCCTTAAAGACTGACAGCCTCTTTGGCGAAAAACTTAAATTTAAAACTTCGAGCAAGGCTTGCCGAGTTTCCAGCGGCAGAGTCATCGCGCTAAAAAAGGGTGAATGCTTGATCTCAATAACTGGGCCAAGTGTGGCTAATCTATTTGCGGGAGTTAAAGAAACCCACACAATTACAATTCAATAAGAGTTCGCAAACCCGCAATACAAAAGGCTGTGGTCTTTGAGATCTCGGCATCAGCACTATTTCCGTTTTCAATTCGTTTGGTTGCCGCATCAGTTAGTGACTGAATCATGCTTAAGGCGTAGTTCAAATCGCGCACGCCAATTTCAGTTAGTGCTAAAGACAATGGGGCTAGTAGAGCTCGGTGCGCAGCTCCGATTTCGGCGCTGCGATTAACTGGTAGCGATGTTGCGCTTAGCGCTTTTGCTAATAAGTGACGACCATCGGCGATGTACTGCAGGGCTGAGTTGATCCAATTAGCAATAGCTGCTTCGGGAATTTCTGCTGGTTCAACTGCTGCCACCAAAATATCGGTAAATGCGTTGAGTTCTTCGATGATCAAATCTGCTACTAGTTCAGCGCTGCTGCCGAAATATTCATAAACAGAAGTTCGAGCCAAACCTGCTCGTTGTGCCACTGCTGAAACCGTAATTGCTTCGCTGCCTGATTCCAGGGCGATTGCTGCGGCAGCGCTAATTAACTGGCTGCGGCGCCATTCACGTTGTTCAACCAAATTGCTGGTGTTGATCCGAGGCATGAGGCAATCTTTACATTTCCTGTGCTAATCGGCGCAGTGAATCTCGAACCACAGCCGGGTCGGTAGTGCGCCACAGCGGTGGCATTGAGTTCAAAAGCACACTTCCGTAGCGTTTGTTCACGATCCGCGAATCAAGTATTGCCACTACCCCACGATCGGCTTCTGAACGAATTAAGCGCCCCGTGCCTTGGGCTAATAAAAGCGCTGCTCGTGGCATTGATACCTGCATGAATCCGCTGCCACCTGATTTATCCGCTTGAGCTGCGCGCGCTGCCATAACTGGTTCATCAGGGCGCGGAAACGGAATGCGATCAATCACGACTAACGAGCAAGCTCGGCCCGGCACATCGACGCCTTGCCACAATGACATCGTTCCTAACAGAATCGAAGTTTCATCGCTGGCGAATTTTTCAACTAGTGGGCCAACTGAGTCGCCACGTTTTTGGGTAATAATTTTTATGGGAAGTTCAGCTAACACTTTACGTAAATGCGCATCTGCGGCCTCTACTCCGCGCCAAGAACTAAACAGTGCCAACGTGCGACCGCCCGCGGCATCAATTAATTCGCCAAGTTCATCAAGCACTTCTTGGCTCAACCCATCGCGACCTGGTTCGGGTAAATGTTTTGGTAAATACAAAACGCCTTGATTAGCAAAATCAAAAGGCGATCCAACATCGAGCATCTGCACATTTGCGGGGTCGATCTCATCTTTAGCAACCTCGGTATCGGGGTCATTACCAACTAAGAAACCAATTGATTTAGCCATCGCATCAAATGAGTTACCCACTGTCAGGGTTGCCGAGGTCGCAATCACTGGCGTCTTAGTTAAGAGATTTGAACGCAGGACTTCGGAGACTGAAAGGGGCGCTAAATAGAGAGTTGAGAAAGTTGGTTCATACCAAAGTACTTGATTATTGCTCTGCTTTAACAGCTTGCCACAGGTAGTTGAGATTTCATTGACCGCACCTTTAACTCGAGCGCGTTCGGCAATCGTGTCAGAGTCAACAATTTCTTCATCGACGGCAATTAATTGAGTAATCGCTTTGGCCGCTTCTAAAACCTTACGTATCGGGGCTTCCAGCGATGATGGAATCTCCTCTAAGCGCCCACTCTTGGTGAAATCTCCGCGCACATCTTGGCCATAATCAGCCATGGCATCATGGAAATCATCGGCCACTTTTACAAAAGTATCGGCTAGCTTTCCTGGTAAATGTTTACGGGCCATTGCCGCAGCTCTAATAACTCGAGCCGAAGTAAGTTCTTCGGTCACCGCCTGCGTTGTGCGATCCATGAACTCGTGGGCTTCATCGAGAATCACCGCATCGCGTTCTGGCAAAATTGGATGCGAATCAACAATTTCGATAGCAAGCAAGGTGTGATTAGTTATCACAACATCGGCAGTTTGGGCTTTTGCTTTAGCTTTAGCCGCAAAACATTGCGCGCCGTAAGCACAGACATCGGCGCCAACGCATTCGCGACCCGATAACGAATTGGCTAACCAAACTCGACGATCTACTTCAGGGGCATCATCACGATCGCCGCTAACTCCTGGTGTCCTGGCCCACGCAGTTAGGCGATTGGCATCTTTACCTAAACTAGAAATCTCCAGCAAAACTTCGCCATCGGGGTCAGCAGTTTCCGAATTCATTTTTTGTAAACAAATATAATTTCCAACACCTTTATAAACGGCGTAAGTAATTTCGCGACCAAGTGCTTTTTCGAGTGCTGGTACAACAGCCGGTAGATCGCGTTCGACTAACTGTCGCTGCAGTGCCAGTGTGGCTGTAGCAACTAAAACTTTTCGACCATGAACCAACGCCGGCACAAGATAGGCAAGTGATTTTCCGGTGCCAGTACCTGCCTGAACCATTAAGTGGTGTTGATCACTAAGCGCATTTGCTACCGCTTCGGCCATCTCGATCTGACCTTCACGAGTTTGCCCACCAATGGCCGCAACCGCAGCCTCAAGGGCTTTGCGGGTTTGGGTAGATAAGGCGCTGCTCACAAGCCCAACCTTAACCACTTTGCTTTGCCAAAGCAGTTGTATTTTCTCAGCAACAGCAAAGTCAATAGTCGAATATGGGTAACAAAATGTGATTCTTCTTTAACTAGAGAAAATGGATCAATTTAAGGCTCTCGCACTAAACTCAAACAGGTCCAGCTGACTATCTGATTTTTCAAGGAGATTGAATGTTTGGAAAGTCTTCAATCAAGAGAGCGCTTGTTTCACTTCTTGCAATAGTCCTGGTTTTCCCGATCTCAACTAAACCTGCTAACGCATCAGGTGAGATCAATATCGGTGTAATCACATCAACATCAGGTGGACTTAAATCCTATGGCGAGGCATACATCGATGGTCTTGAGTGGGGCCTTAAGTACTTAACAAAGGGAAAGAATACGATTGATGGTCGCAAGATAGTTGTAACCAAGCGAGATGATGGTGCAGATCCTGCATCAGCTACTGCTACTTTTAAGGAGATGGTAAGCAAAGGTACAAACATCATTGTTGGAACTGCATCTTCACCAGTTGGACTAACGCTTGCGCCGCTTGCAGCCCAGAACAAAGTTCTCTATATCTCAGGTCTGGCTAAGAATGATTACATTACTACCCCAGCAAATAAATATGTTTTTCGATCCGGAAATACCTCCCAACAAGATGTAGCTCCACTTACAAAGTTAAGACCAATCAAGGGTAAAACTTTTATTCTTTTTGTTGAAGATAATGCGTTTGGCCTAGGCAGCCTTATTGCGGCCAAGGCATTTCTAATTCCTAATGGCGCAAAGATCGAAGAAGTAAAAATACCTACTGCGACTGTAGATTTCACGCCATTTGCCAAGAAAGCTGCGGACATGAAAGGCAATTACATCTTTGTTGCTTGGTCTAACGCGCCGACGGCTGGCGCTTTGTTTACAGCACTCTCTCAACAAAGAGTCTATGAAAGTGCTCGCCCAATCACAGCTCTTCCGGGAGTGAACTTGTACGATACATATGGAGCTTTATTCGAAGGTGCAAATGCCATTCTGACCAGTAGCTACTTTCCTGGAGTAGTTAAAAATAAAATGTCAACAGAGCTAGCAGCTGACTATCTCAAAGCTGGTAAGTCGCAAGACTTGTTTACAGCCACTGGCGTTAACGCCGCACAAATGATCATTGCTGCCGTTAAAGGCAATCCAACCTTAGATGTAGAAAAGATGATTGCTACTCTTGAGGCACATAGCTTCGTAGGTCTAACTGGTTTAAATCGAGTCAATAAGTTAAACCATACCTTGATTCAATCAATGTTCTTGGTCAGGCTAACTAAGAGTAATGGTCGATATCTGCCATCTTTAGTAAGCACTTTTTACAAGGTAACAGTCTGATCTAGTTGATCCCATGTCTGCTGCGCTCTCGGTCGTAAATCTGGGTCTAACTATTGGCGGCGCAAAGATTCTTGAAGGCGTCACGTTATCGGTCGAGCAAAATGAAACTTTAGGCATAATCGGCCCAAATGGTGCCGGCAAAACATCTTTCTTTAACCTGCTCTCTGGATTACGCGAAGCTACAACTGGAAACATTTACTTAGGCGAAAAAGAAATCACCAAGCTAAAGCCGCACCAACGTGCCCAAGCCGGTATCGCGCGAACTTTTCAGAGTTCAAGTGTTTTTCCAGGGTTAACTTTGCTAGAAAATGTGCGCATTGCTGCCCAAGTTGCCGATGGTTCTTCCATGAACCTAAGCAAGAGTGCTGATAAATACCAAGAAGTTCTCAATCAAGCTTCGCTTTGCCTTGAGCAAGTTGGACTTCTTAGTAAGAGCGCCTTTCTAGCTGGTTCGCTCTCACATGGCGATAAACGGCGTTTAGAAATTGCCATTGTTTTGGCAGCAAAATCTGATCTCGTACTTCTCGATGAGCCAATGGCCGGCATGAGTGCAGAAAACATCCCGGCGCTAGTTGAAGTTATTCGCTCACTTGCCACAGTCCATAAGAAGACGGTGCTAATTGTCGAACACCATATGGAAGTAATCTTGGGCTTAGCTGATCGAATTGCCGTACTGAATTATGGTGAATTGCTAACCATCGATACCCCGCAAAACATTATGAATAATCCAACGGTGCAGAGTGCTTATCTAGGGGCCGAATTGTGAGTTCGCTAGAAGTAAAGGATCTACATGTAACGATTAATGGCTCACATATCCTGCAGGGCGTTGATTTCTTTGTGCCAGAGAAAAAAGTAACGGCTTTGTTAGGCCGAAATGGTGCCGGCAAGTCCACCACTTTAAAAGCGATTTTGGGCTTAAACCCAGGCACTGGCAGTATCAAATTAGATGGCACTGAAGTCATCGCCATGCCAACGCACAAAGTGGTTCAGATGGGCTTGGGTTACGTACCCGAAGATCGGGAGATTTTTGCTAGCTTAACGGTCAAAGAGAATTTAGTTTTAGCCGCCCGCGATGAAGAACCAAATTATGATCTGGTTTACTCTCTCTTTCCTGAGCTCTCGACTCGTCGTAATCAACGGGCTGGCACGCTTTCAGGTGGCCAACAGCAAATGGTTGCTATTGCCCGAGCTCTTCTAAATCAGAACAAACTATTAATTGTTGATGAGCCCACTAAAGGCTTAGCTCCCAAATTAGTAACCGAAGTAGCTAACGCTTTAGCTCAAGTTGCCAACCATTCGACCATGTTGATTGTCGAACAAAATTTAGCGCTGGTGAAGGCGATTGCGCAGAAAATAATTGTGATGGATCAAGGAAAAGTTCTTTTCGAAGGTGGGCCGGAGAATTTACAGGATGAGTCTTTTCTAAAATCAATGCTGGGTGTGAGTGGGGTCAAAAGTACATGAGTACTTTTCTGCTCATCCTAATTACGGGCATCGGTCTTGGTGCGCTTTATTTCTTGGTGGCTTCAGGGCTCTCACTAATTTATGGCTTAATGGGCGTAATTAATTTTGCCCATGGCGCATTCTTAACCATCGGCGCATTTACTGCGTTATGGATTTCGACCAAAGTTTTCCCAAATCCAACCATCTGGACTTTCCTGGTAGCAATGATTGCAGGCGGAATCGCTGCTGGTTTATTCGCACTGCTCATGGAACAACTGGTGATAAATCGCTTATATAACCGCCATATTGATCAAGCTTTAGTAACGGTTGGAGTTGCCCTAGTAGTTACCGCGATGTTTAGCGGTTGGTTCGGAAATGATGCCCGCTTCTTCCCTACCCCGCTTTGGTTTATGAATGCAGTGACTATCGGTGATGCGATTATTCCAATAGATCGATTCATCTATATCGGAGTTGCGACCATCTCACTAATTGCGATTCTTAGCATTTTAAAATTCACCCGCATCGGGCTAATCATTAGAGCAGGTGTTGAGAACAGGTCGATGGTTACAGCGCTAGGCATAAATGTTCGGTTAGCCTTTAGTACTGTCTTCTTTATTGGTGGTTTTGCAGCTGGTATCGGTGGCGCACTGATCTCAGTATTTTCATATGGCGTTTCACCACTTATGGGTGGATCTTGGCTCATTTATGGTTTTATCGTGGTGGTAGTCGGTGGCATGGGATCTATCACTGGTAGCGCAATCGCCGCTATGTTGATTGGTATTACAAATCAATTCGCAAATTACTATCTAACCGGATTAGGTGATTTCGCAATTGTCATTGTTTTGGCTGTAGTGCTTTTGACAAAACCTGCGGGATTACTCGGAAAGGTTATCCACTAGCCATGTTACGTTGGAAATACTCGAGGCCATTGCTTTTCGCAATCACTCTTGCCGCAGTGATCCTGCCGTTTGCAGGCAACAACCCACTTGCTCAAGCTGGTCTACAACAAACGCTAGCTGTTGCTTTTCTCTATGGCGCTCTGGCGTTAACTTACGACTTACTATTTGGTTTTACTGGCTTACTTTCATTTGGCCATGCCATCTATTTTGCTAGCGGCGTCTATGTAACTGCAATTTTAGTTAATGACTTTAAAGTCAACTTATTCCTATCTGCACTTATCGCGATAATCTTCACGGCGATATTGGCAGCGCTAACGGGTGCTGCCTCTTTACGCACTACTGGCGTCTCTTTCGCCATGGTGACTTTGGCTTTTGGCCAAGCTGGCCATATCGCCATTAGTCGAGATTTCGGTGGTTACACCAATGGCGAAGATGGACTACCAGTTAATGCCGATGCATTGCCAGATTTTTTCATTGGCGTTGTAAATACTAAATATCTCTACCTCTTAGCCCTGGGCATTTTGCTCTTCATTTATCTCGCTGCCTGGTGGATTACTGAGAGTTCAGCCGGTCGAGTATTTGCCGCCATCCGGGATAACGAGCAACGAGTATCTGTCTTGGGCTTAAATCCAAATCGCTTTAAATTACTTTCCTTCATCCTCTCAGCTGCCATGGCGGCACTTATCGGCGCTACCATGCTAATTGTTAGTGGCACTGCTACACCTCGCTATGCATCAGCAGATACCACCATCGCCCTCTTGTTAATGGTAATTCTCGGTGGTTCAGTTACCCGTTGGGGCGCTGTACTAGGTGGCATTTTGTATTCAGTGTTAGGTACTCAACTAAATGTAATTAGCCAAAATTCAACTTTTGATTCGCTGCCAAGTATCATTAGGGGTCCGCTAGTTGAGCCAGCATTTACATTAGGTTTAATCTTCATCTTGATCGTTATGTTCGCACCCGGTGGGATCTCAGGTGCTTACTACCGGGCTCGCTTGAAGTATCTTGATAAGGGGAAATCATGAGCAACGAGTTACTCTGGAAACCTAGCCAAGACGCCATTACTAATAGCGCTCTAACTTCACTGATCGCAGCCGCCAAGACCCAAACTGGGCTAAACCTTGATTCATACACTGATCTACATCAGTGGAGCATCAGCCAACCTGGTGATTTCTGGGCACTCGTATGGGACCACTTAGGAATCATCGGCGATAAGGGCAAGGTTAATTTCACCCCCGGCAAAAACTTTATTGATGCGAAATTTTTCCCAGAAGGCTCACTGAACGTTGCCGAAAACATTCTGGCTCACGGCAAAGATCACGAAGTGGCCATTGTTGCCATTGACGAGGCCGGCACTCGCAGCGAAGTAACTTGGGGCCAACTGCGCGATAAATCAGCAGCCGTTGCCGCAGCTCTAACAGATCTAGGCGTAGTTGCCGGTGATCGCGTAGTTGCTTGGACGCCAAACTATGCCGAAGTAATTATTTACGCACTAGGTGCATTGAGTATCGGCGCAGTTGTCAGCACTTCTTCGCCAGACTTTGCCCCAAATGCTGTTCTAGATCGCTTCGGTCAAATTGAACCTAAAGTTTTATTGGCCGCCCAAAGCTATTCATATAATGGCAAAACAATTGACTGCCTAGAACGGCTACATGAAATCGCTAACTCGCTACCTACTTTAGTTAAGACGATACTAATTAGTGATCAAGATAATGAATTCACTTCTTTTGAAAACTGGATCAAGCCTTACTTAGGCACACCAGCTAAATTTGTTCGACTGCCCTTTAACCACCCTGGCTTCGTACTCTTCTCAAGTGGCACCACTGGTAAACCAAAGTGCATCATTCACAGCGCCGCTGGGGTTTATTTAAAGGCAGTTGCCGAGCATCGCTATCAATTCGATACCAAGGCTGGCGATAAAGTCTTCTTCTACACAACTTGTGGCTGGATGATGTGGAACTGGTTAGCAACTGGCCTCGGCGCTGGGGCAACTATCGTGCTCTTTGATGGTCAACCGTTATACCCAACGCCAGCGCGCTTATTTGATATGGCTCAATCCGAGAAACTTGATTTCTTTGGGGTCTCAGCTAAATACATCGACTCAGTTGCTAAAGCTGATCTAAAGCCGATGCAGACCCATGATTTAAGCAACCTTAAAGTTATTGCCTCGACTGGTTCAGTGCTGGTTCCGGAAAGCTTTGATTATGTTTATCGCGAAATAAAGAAAGATGTTCACTTAGCTTCAATGTCAGGTGGCACCGATATCTGCGGTTGTTTCGCAGCTGGTGTTCCAACTCAAGGTGTTTATCGCGGCGAACTTCAGGGCCCAGTACTTGGTATGGCAACTGATGTTTTTGACGTTCAAGGAAATTCTGCCGCCGCTGATGAAAAGGGCGAACTCGTTTGCACCGTACCTTTTCCATCAAAGCCAATTGGTTTCTGGGGCGATATTGATAACGCCAAATACCGCAGCGCTTACTACGAAGGTTTCCCCGGCGTTTGGACTCATGGCGACTTTGCCGCTAAAACTAAATCTGGTGGCTTTGTAATCTATGGCCGCAGTGATGCCACGTTAAATTCAAAGGGCATCAGAATCGGCACCGCTGAAATTTATCGAGTAGTTGAAACCTTTACTCAAGTACAAGAAGCAATGGCGGTTTCGCAAGATTTCGAAGGCGATACTCGCGTCGTCCTTTTCGTAACCTTAAAGAGCGGCGCCGATTTAACCCCAGAACTTGAGAAAGAACTTAAGACCGCGCTAAGAGTTCAGGCCAGCCCGCGCCATGTGCCGGACCTAATTATCGCTGCGCCAGAACTACCCCGCACTAAATCCAACAAATTAGTTGAGCTAGCAGTGGGCGATGTAATCAATGGTCGCGAAGTTCGTAATCGCGACGCACTGGCTAACCCTGCCGCCTTAGATTGGTTTAAGCAGTTCGCGCTGTAAAACCTTATTTACTGGTGTTTTGGGCGATATGGATTAACGCCACTGATGTTTCAAACAGTAGGCGCATTACCAAAATCACTGACAAGGCAATTGCGGCACCGATTAACCCAAATCCAGGCACCATGAATACGAGCTGCCACCCAAACTGCGTTCCGTAAGAATTTCCGAAGAATGCAAAGGTCGCAATCGGAGTTCCAATAGTTGCAATCAAGACCACGATCATGAACAGGTAGGTGTAGGTATAACCAGTAATCATTCTGGTTATGTACCTGCTTAGTCGGAAATCCTTTAGCGAGGAAGCAAGTTTGACCAGCTCACTCCACCAAGCTTTTATGGTGCTAAAGAAGAATAGGGACAGTACTGAGACCATTGAGAAATTCAGTATCAGAGTGAAAATATCCCAAACCTTAAATCCATTGTTTTGCCAGTCCATTACTGCGCTTGCAATCACAAGAATCACTAGAACGATGTATATAAGTGTGCCGACAACTACTTTGAACGAGAATGAATTATCGCCATAAATTCGATTAGTGAAAGTTTTGCGATTTTGTGCAAGTACTTTCCAGGAATCTATTGATAAATATATTATGGCAATCATTGAGAGCAATGAAAGGAAGGCAACTGGGAATGTGTTCTCTACTGTTGGGCTGTCATAATATGCATTTACTGCCAAGCCTTTAAATAGAGCTTTAATGATCGGAAAATTTGCAGCCTGCGCTTCAGTGATCGCAGAGAAAAATCCCAGCAATGAGTAAATTGAAGCAAGTGCCATGAAGTATGGCTTCCAAGTGCGATCGCCCTTTACAAAGAGTGTGAAGAAAACTGCTATATAAAGCATTAACCCCTGAAATGCTGCACCTGAGTTAGTTACAAAATCAATCCAGACTGAAGGATCACTCCAGCCGTATCCGATGGCGGCATAGCGCATGAAAACGCCTGGCAGTAGCAATAGGAAAGCCGCCCACATTAATCGACGGCTATTGGTGCTAGATAATGTATTCATAGTTATAAGGGTGAACCTCTTTTTGAAGAATTCCAGTATCGCCCCCAGAGTGTCACAAAGTATTTCTCGGGCAATCCCCCGCCGATGCTCAGTAGGCAGTTTGCCTAGCTATTTTTGGGCAAAGAAAAACCCCCGCGAACCGGATAACCCGCGAAGGTACTTTCTTTAATATGGAGAAAGTTTATAGGCTTTTAAACCCTAAACCTTTCATTTAGACCCGCGTGTCTTATGAGCAACCTGAGGTATTGCCACAGCCTTCGCAGACGTAGCAGGCGCCTGAGGCACGCATCTTCACGCCGCAAGTCATACATAGCGGAGCATCTGATGCCACACCAGTGATTGCTTCCATTAGTTCAGTCGAAGAGTTGTAAGTGCGTGGTGCTTCTTCGATCTTCACATCTTGAACCTTGGCAACTGGTGCTGTTGGCGCAACTGGTGCCGCAGGAGCTGCTGATTGAGACAGGGTCTCAGTTACAGCTGCGACATCAGGTGAGTATTCACCAGTTTCTAGAGCACGTGTGCGCTCTGCTGATGTGTAGAGACCCATTGCGCTACGTGTTTCAAATGGCAAGTAATCAAGGGCTAGACGACGGAAGATGTAATCCATCATTGATTGCGCCATACGAATATCTTGATCATCGGTCATACCAGCTGGCTCAAAGCGCAAGTTAGTGAACTTCTCGACGAAGGTCTCTAGCGGTACGCCGTACTGCAGGCCAATTGATACCGCAATTGAGAAGGCATCCATTACGCCGGCAAGTGTTGAACCTTGCTTGCCTAGCTTTAGGAATACCTCGCCAAGTGCGCCATCGGCATATGCACCTGAGGTCATGTAACCCTCAGCGCCACCGACTGCGAATGATGTTGTTGTTGACGGACGAGACTTTGGAAGGCGCTTACGTGTTGCAGCGGCAGGTGCCACAGCTTCTACTTCAACTTCCTTCTTCTTTGCCTTGCCATCTGAAAGTGGCTGACCAACTTTGCAGTTATCGCGATAAACAGCAAGTGCCTTGATGCCCATCTTCCAGCTCTCGTAGTAAACCTCTTCGACATCTTCAACAGTTGCATCTTCTGGCAGGTTAACGGTCTTTGAGATCGCACCTGATAGGAATGGCTGGCAAGCAGCCATCATGCGAACGTGGCCCATTGGCGCGATTGAACGTGCACCTAGTGCGCAATCGAATACGTCGTAGTGCTCAAGCTTTAGGCCAGGAGCATCGATAACGTGTCCGTTGTTCGCAATGAATTCAACGATTGCTTCGATGGTTTCATCGGCATAACCAAGCTTCTTAAGGGCTGCTGGCACAGTCTGGTTAACAATCTGCATTGAACCGCCGCCAACTAGCTTCTTGAACTTAACTAGTGAGAAGTCAGGTTCGATACCAGTTGTATCGCAATCCATCATTAGGCCGATTGTGCCGGTTGGAGCAAGCACAGAGATCTGTGCGTTACGCCAGCCATTTTTATCGCCAGTTGAAAGGCAAGCATCCCAAGCCTTGTTTGCTTCGGCCCAAACATCTTTATCAAGAGTTGTCATTGACTTAGCTGAAGATGATGCGCTTGCGTGCTTGCGCATTACGCGAGCATGTGGCTTAGCGTTCTGTGCGAAACCATCGTATGGACCAACAATGCCAGCTAGTTCAGCTGAACGCTTGTAAGTAACACCTGACATTAGCGATGTGATCGCACCAGCAAGGGCTCGGCCGCCTTCGGAGTCATAAGCAAGACCTGATGCCATTAGGAGTGCACCAAGGTTTGCATACCCGATTCCAAGCTGACGGTATGAACGTGTTGTGTCACCGATTGCTTGGGTTGGGAAATCTGCGAAACAGATTGAGATATCCATAGCAGTGATGATTACTTCGGCTGCGCGAGCAAATGTCTTCGCATCGAATGAACCATCTGCCTTTAGGAACTTCATCAAGTTAAGGGATGCCAAGTTACAAGATGAGTTATCTAGTGACATGTATTCAGAACATGGGTTTGATGCATTGATGCGACCGGTCTCAGGATTGGTGTGCCAATCATTGATGGTGTCGTCATATTGAATTCCTGGATCAGCACATGCCCAAGCAGCTTCGGCCATCTTGCGGAATAGCGCGCGAGCATCAACGGTCTCAATGATTTCGCCAGTTGAGCGAGCCTTTAGACCGAACTCTGTTCCATTCTCGTATGCGCGCATAAAGTCATCGCTAACACGAACTGAGTTATTAGCGTTCTGATACTGCACAGAGATGATGTCTTTGCCACCGAGGTCCATGTCAAAGCCAGCATCGCGAAGTGCGCGAATCTTGTCTTCTTCAGCAACCTTGGTCTCGATAAATTCTTCGATATCTGGATGATCAACATCTAGAACAACCATCTTGGCCGCACGACGTGTTGCGCCACCTGACTTGATTGTTCCGGCTGATGCATCAGCACCGCGCATAAATGAAACTGGGCCAGAGGCTGTGCCACCTGACTTTAGAAGTTCCTTTGATGAGCGAATACGTGACAAGTTAAGACCAGCACCTGAACCGCCCTTGAAGATCATTCCTTCTTCGCGGTACCAGTTAAGAATTGAATCCATGGTGTCATCTACTGACAAGATGAAACAAGCTGATACTTGCTGTGGCGCGTTTGTACCTACGTTAAACCAGACTGGAGAGTTAAAGCTAAAGACCTGGTGTAGCAACATGTAGGTAAGTTCGTGCTCGAAAATTTCAGCATCTTTATCAGTGTTGAAATAACCGTTTTCTTTTCCGGCCTTGGTGTAGGTAAGAACGACGCGATCGATTACCTGTTTCAAGGACCACTCACGGTTTTCCGCGCCAACTGCGCCACGGAAATATTTTGTTGTAACAATCATGGACGCGTTTACTGACCAGAAGTCAGCGTATTCAACGCCACGTTGTTCAAATACTGTTTCGCCAGTTTTCCAGTTGGTCTGGACCACATCGCGTCGCTCCCAAGTTACTTGGTCATATGGGTGCGTGCCTTCGGTGGTGTAAATACGTTCGATCGTTAGGCCCTTCCCAGGCTTTACTTTCGCTGCTACTCGGTTGATAACCGTATCTGACATGTGAATCTCCAGTTTCTTATTTCGCGTCGTTTTTTATTTCAGAGCTACTGACTACTAAGTGAGTGCTACGAGCCCTGATTTATAATGCTTTTAAAGCTATTAAATTGTTATTTAGTTTTTTGCCATACGGGAAGGTGTAGTTAAAGTTATTTCGCTGCGGAATTAACTTCGACTACGTTTTTTACTAGGGAATTATTTGAAGCTGGGGTTGAAGGAGCCGCGCGGAGAAGTGCGATCTCACCTTCAAAATCTTCAAGGGAGGAAAAACTACGGTATACCGAAGCAAACCGTAAGTAGGCAACCTCATCGAGTTCGCGAAGTGGCGCCAAAATAGCTAAACCAACTTCTTGAGCTTCGATTTCGGCTTGACCAGTAGCGCGCAAGGTTTCTTCAACCCGCATTGCCAACAGAGCAAGATCATCGTTATTTACTGGGCGGCCCTGACAGGCCTTTGATACGCCGGCGATAACTTTCTCGCGGCTAAATGGCTCAGAGGCACCAGATCGCTTAACAATGTTAAGCAAGGTGGTCTCCTGGGTAGTAAAGCGAGCGCCGCATTCAGTGCATTCGCGACGACGGCGAATTTGCGCGCCATCATCAGCTGGGCGAGAGTCGACAACGCGGGAATCGTCATGTCGGCAGAATGGGCAGATCATGCGGCGTGTCTCCTTTCGAAT